>JGI2924J29684_1077987_pt1 | contig 27164 bp, 18 predicted proteins | sample BenlonsequencITS_FD_29684 | JGI IMG/M metagenome (IMG submission 29684)
GGCGTAACTGGCAGACGCACGGGACTTAAAATCCCGCGGACTTAACATCCGTACCGGTTCGATTCCGGTCATCGGCACCATATGGGTTTGTAGCTCAGCTGGTTAGAGTACCGCGTTGACATCGCGGGGGTCGGAGGTTCGAGTCCTCTCAAACCCACCATATGAAACTAAGGTTTATAATCACATAGACCTATCTGTCAAGAAAAAGAGCATTACATTACTCATTGATTTAGGTCAATGGGTAATTTTATTTTGCAACTCTAGATTATTAGCTAATCAACATGGTCAAGGAAAGAAGGTGGTTTTATGCATTCACATCAACAAAGCAAGGCACCTATTTATGAGGCTTTGCTAAAGTACAAATCAATGCGTGTAGTACCATTTGACGTACCGGGACATAAGCAAGGCAAAGGAAACCCGGAGCTTACAGAGTTTTTGGGGGAGAAATGTCTTTCGGTAGATGTTAATTCCATGAAACCGCTGGATAACCTTGTCCATCCAGTCTCAGTTATTAAAGAAGCTGAGGAGCTTGCGGCGGATGCTTTCGGTGCTCATCATGCCTTCTTCATGGTTAATGGTACCACATCGGCGGTTCAAGCAATGATTATGAGTGTCTGCAAACAGGGCGATAAAGTAATTATGCCGCGGAATGTCCACAGAAGTGCTATCAATGCTCTTATCATTAGTGGAGCTATTCCCGTTTATGTAAACCCTGGCGTTAATAAAAAGCTGGGAATCCCCTTGGGTATGTCAATTAACGATGTTCAAAAAGCCATTGCGGAGCATCCGGATGCGAAAGCAATCTTTATAAATAACCCAACCTACTACGGAATTTGCTCTGATCTGAAGACCATAACAGAACTTGCTCATCGCCACAATATGTATGTTTTAGTCGATGAAGCCCATGGTTCACACTTCTACTTCGGAGATAACTTGCCAATCAGTGCTATGGCAGCCGGAGCTGATATGGCAGCAGTTAGTATGCACAAAACAGGCGGATCCCTGACCCAAAGTTCTTTTTTGTTAAAAGGAGAGCGTCTGAACACGGGTCATGTACGACAAACGATTAATTTAACTCAAACCACCAGCGGTTCATATCTGCTGCTTTCTTCATTGGATATTTCCAGAAGGAACTTAGCCCTAGGCGGTAAGAGTATCTTCGAAAAGGCCTCTGCTCTTGCTCATTATGCCCGGGAGGAAATTAATAAAATTGGCGGCTACTACGCTTTTTCTACGGAACTAATTAATGGGGATTCGGTATACGACTTTGACCATACCAAGCTTTCTGTCCATACCCGCGAGATAGGTCTGGCCGGAATCGAAGTTTACGACATTTTGCGCGACGATTATGGAATTCAAATTGAGTTGGGTGATATCGGAAACATTCTTGCCATAATTTCTGTTGGTGACCGTGCCCTGGCCTTGGAGCGTCTAGTTTCATCATTATCCGAAATAAAAAGATTATATACAAAAGATAAATCGGGAATGCTTGATCATGAGTATATTAATCCGGAGGTTGTGATGGCACCGCAGAAAGCCTTCTACTCCAACCAACGTTCTGTAGCTATTGAAGACAGTACAGGCTATATAAGCGGCGAGTTTGTCATGTGTTATCCCCCAGGTATTCCGATTTTAGCGCCTGGGGAACGGATAACTGAGGAAATCATCGATTATATCGCTTATGCAAAGTCTAAAGGCAGTTCCCTGACAGGCACGGAAGACATGTCCATTGAAAATATTAGAGTACTGGAGGAATAGCAATGGAATTATGGTATACCGAACAACACACGGAAAATGTCCGTTTTTCGATAAAGGTAGATAAGTGTCTCTATACAGACCAAAGTGAGTTTCAGAGAATCGATGTCTTCCACTCTATGGAGTTTGGCAATTTCTTTACCCTTGACGGATTGATGATGGTTACGGAAAAAGATGAGTTTATTTATCATGATATGATCGTCCATGTTCCGATGGCAACCAATCTTAATATAAAAAATGTTTTAGTCATTGGGGCAGGAGACGGCGGAACAGTCAGAGAACTCACTCGCTACAATACCATTGAAAAAATTGATATGGTAGAAATCGATAAAATGGTGGTAGATGTCTGCAGAAAATATTTTCCCCAGACGGCCTGTAAGCTGGATGACCCAAGAGTACAGCTTTATTTTGAGGACGGACTGAAATTTGTTCGGTCTAAGGAAAACTCTTATGACCTAATTATTGTTGATTCAACGGATCCTTTTGGTCCGGGGGAAGGGCTGTTCACTAAAGAATTCTATGGGAACTGCTATAAGGCGTTGAAGGAAGATGGTATTCTGGTTAACCAACATGAAAGTCCCTATTATCAGGAGTATGCCAAATCCATGCAGAGAGCCCATAAACGTATTAGCGAGCTTTTCCCGGTTTGCAGAGTTTATCAAGCCCATATTCCAAGTTACCCGTCAGGGCATTGGCTGTTTGGCTTTGCTTCTAAAACCTATGATCCCTTAATTGACATAGATCAGCAAGCATGGAACAGCCTCGGACTTACGACAAAGTATTACAACACTGAAATTCACAAAGGTTGTTTTGCCCTGCCAAACTATGTCCTAGAATTACTGGCTAACGCCGGTGAGTGAAAAAAATAAAACTTGTTATTTTTTCTAGAGATGATAGCTGTCAGTGAGACGATGATAGCTGTCAGTGAGACGTAGTAATTATAAATAGTCTATTTTCGATAACGCGTAACGGGGACGATCCTTTTGAAACATAATTGTTTTAAAGGATCGTCCCCGTTTATAATATTTGTCTTAAAGATAGAATCAAAATTTGAATTTATGGAAATATTAAGGAATGTCCAATGTATTTTTAAAAATTAAAAGTACTAATAGATTGGCCCAACCGAAATATGGCTTGAGTAAGGTCATATACTCTACTATGGAGGGGTGCCAGTGGAACATTCCGTACAATTAGGAACTCAATATTATCGGGAGAGTATCTGTGCACGTTTACAAGAGCTGCAAGACCAAGAAGAACTCCCTTTTCAAATTATAGAGCATCAACAAGGGAAACGCTGGGTGATTGAGTGTCAATTCCAAGACTCTTCATTAGACACCATGGAAAATGAAGAGATGGTTCAGAAAATCCACCGCTATTATTTAGCGAATGCTTTGGCCGAGACAATCTTACTGCATTGGGAAAAAGACCATGTTGTAAAGATTCTTAAGAAACGGCCTGACTTAAAACAAGATAATTGGAAAATGCTTTTGAATAAGGCTCTTAACTATTTAAATAAGGGACTGGGTCAAGTTCGAGGGAATAGGGTTAACCGCAAAACAAGCCTGGTCACCCAGATTTTAAATTGTTTAGATGATAGTTCAGTATTCGATATTGAAGGCTTTCTGCGTTTTCGAGCCAGCGACTATAAGAATGAAGTCAATAAAGCAGTTGAGTTTGCTATAGAGGAATACATTGTCGAAAGAGAATACATTGAGTTTATTGAACTACTTAAGCATTTCGTAGATAGTCAAAAGCCACGGCTTGAGTGTTTACATGTTGGCATGACACCCCAGGGAAAATTTCATCTCTATAATGATGAGGGGGTCAAAGTAACTCATCAATTCCTTGAAGATTACCAACTAGACAATATTCACGAGTTAGGGTACGAAGATTTATTAGTAAGTGCTTTAATTGCTGTGGCACCGCGGGAAATCACCTTACATATTCGGTATGAGGGATATAAAGACACTTTAGAGACAATTCGTAAAGTCTTTGGGGATCGTGTTCACGACTGTCAAGGTTGTGCCTTGTGTGAAAAGTTTTGACAGATAAGAAAGATCTTTGTTATAATGAGTAATATTCCTTAATTCTTGGAGTTAGGAATGTCAGATAAATGAAACCTCATATTTTAAAAATACACTTTAAATCATTGATGGGGAGAGTATCCTAGAACCCTATCGTGCCAGAGAGGGAATGCCAAAGGCTGAAAGCATTTCTCGCGATCGTATAGGAGAAGACCACCCTTGAGTGTTGGGCTGAAATAAGTAAGCTTAGCCGTTTCCCGCGTTAAGGGATCGAGCGAAAGGGTCTAAATGAGCCTTTTCAATTGGGTGGAACCACGGGAGTAAACTCTCGTCCCTACTAGTAGGGACGAGAGTTTTTGTTTTACCAAGCAGAAGCCCAAACTTGTATTTAAAAAGCGCACCTAAGTTGAGACCTTCGGCAGGAGTTTGTGTGACAAGAGTTCTTTACTTGCTAGAGATTTTAAAGCATCTACTGGTAAAAAGATATCCAAAATTTTAAACTAAGGTAAGGAGTGATTTCGATGATTAAGATTACTTTAAAAGATGGCTCAGTACGAGAGGTTGAACAAGGAACGACCATTGCAGAGCTGGCAGCTTCTATATCTCGAGGATTGGCCAAGGTAGCTGTAGCGGGCAAAGTTAACGACAAAATGAAGGATCTTTCTTGCCAGCTTACTGAAGATGCGGCTGTTGAGATCGTAACCATAGACAGCGATGAAGGACTTGACGTATTAAGACACTCCACGGCGCACTTGATGGCCGAAGCTGTAGCTAATTTATTTCCGGGCACAAAGTTCGGAATAGGGCCCTCAATTGCTAAAGGTTACTACTATGACTTCGATTCGGAACATGTCTTTACTCCGGAAGATTTAGCAAGCATTGAGAAAGAAATGAGCCGTCTGGTCAAGGAAAAGAACGAATATAAACGCCGAGAAGTCACTCGAGAAGAGGCTCTAAGTCATTTTGGAGCGTTAGGGGAAAAATACAAGGTTGAGCTAATTGAAGGACTTCCTGAAGATGCCACGATTTCAATGTACACTCAAGGAAATTTTACTGACCTTTGCGCGGGACCTCATCTACCTTCAACGGCCAATATTAAAGCCTTTAAACTTATGAGTCTAGCCGGTGCATATTGGCGCGGGAGCGAAAAGAATAAGATGCTTCAACGTATTTACGGAACAGCATTTGCAAAACCTGCAGATCTCGAAGAGCACTTATTCAAATTAGAAGAAGCAAAACGGCGTGATCATCGCAAACTAGGTTTAGAGCTCGATCTCTTTAGCTTACACGAAGAGGGCCCAGGATTCCCGTTTTTTCATCCTAAAGGTATGATCTTGCGCAATGAGCTGGAGGATTTTTGGAGAAAAGAACACCGCAGACGGGGATATCAAGAAATTAAAACTCCGATTATCTTGAATCGATCAATGTGGGAACAATCCGGTCACTGGGATCACTACAAAGAGAATATGTATTTTACAGAAATAGATGATCAGGATTTCGCAGTAAAGCCAATGAACTGCCCCGGTGGTATGATCATGTATAAAACAAAGATGCACAGTTATCGTGACCTGCCCCTTCGGGTCGGCGAGCTGGGCCTCGTGCATCGGCATGAGCTTTCAGGTGCCCTGCATGGATTATTAAGGGTTCGCAATTTCACGCAAGATGATGCCCACATCTTTATGCTGCCGTCCCAGATTAAGGAAGAACTAATTGGAGTTATTGAACTAGTAGATTATTTCTATAAAGTTTTTGGCTTTGATTATCATGTTGAATTATCCACACGCCCGGAAGATTCCATGGGTTCAGATGAGGATTGGGAAACTGCCACCAGATCTCTTCAGGAGGCCTTAGAAGAGAAAGGGATAGAGTATAAAGTTAATCCTGGTGACGGAGCCTTTTATGGCCCTAAAATCGATTTTCATGTAGAGGATTGCCTGGATCGAACCTGGCAATGTGGTACGATTCAACTTGACTTCCAAATGCCTGAGAAATTCGATTTATCCTATATTGGTGAAGATGGACAAAAGCATCGACCGGTAATGATTCATCGGGTCGTATACGGAAGTATCGAACGCTTTATTGCCCTTCTGACCGAGCATTATGCAGGGGCTTTTCCCGTTTGGCTGGCACCGGTTCAAGTACGTATCCTGCCGATCAGCGAACGTCATCATGAGTATGCTAAATCTCTGGCATCTCGTCTTAATGATCTCGACATCAGAGTTGAAACAGATGAGCGCAAGGAAAAAATCAGTTATAAAATTCGAGAGGCCCAAACGGAAAAAATTCCATTTACTCTTGTCGTGGGAGATCAGGAAGCCGAGTCTAACATGGCGGCTGTTCGTAGGTATGGTCAGGGAGACGCAGGGGAAAAAATGTCCGTAGATGCTTTCATTACGCTTGTACAAGAAGAAATCGCCAGCAAGAAAGCTTTGAAGGCAACCAGTAAAGAAAAGTAGAATTACGTTTGTTTGATAAGGCAATTGACAATGTAATTGTTTTGATGTAAGATATACGATGTCAAGCAGAAGCCATCCGCTTCTCACCTTACGGCATTTGTCGGTAAGGTATCTTCTGGTCCTGAGCTTAATGTTTGCTTTGTGATTGTTTAGAAGACGGGTGGTTAGCCATCCGTCTTTTTGTTTTTTGAATTTAAATTTTTAGGAGGTGGTCTCTTATTAGCAAGGACTTAAGAATTAATGACGAAATCCGGGTAAGGGATGTTCGTCTCGTCGGTGAAGAGGGAGAGCAACTCGGGATTATGACGTCCAGAGATGCCCTGAGCCTGGCGATCGAGAAATCGTTAGATCTCGTAGAGATTGCACCGACGGCTAAGCCCCCGGTATGCAAATTAATGGACTACGGCAAGTATAAGTATGAACAGGCTAAACGAGATAAAGAAGCTCGTAAGAAGCAAAAGAGCATGGAAATTAAAGAAGTCAAACTGCGTCCGAATATTGAGGACCATGACTTTGAGACCAAAGCCCGTAACGCCCAACGTTTTCTTCAAGACGGGGATAAAGTAAAAGTGACCATAATGTTCCGCGGACGTGAAGTCACTCATCCTGAGCTTGGTAGAGCCCTATGTATAAGACTGGCCGAGTTTTGCAAAGCCGAGTCTACCGTAGAACGCGAACCAAAACTTGAAGGTCGAAATATGATCATGATTCTAGCTTCTATTAAACACGATTAATGCAAAAGGGGGATAAAACACAATGCCTAAAATGAAAACACATCGCGGCGCAGCAAAGCGCTTTAAGAAAACAGGAACCGGTAAAATTGTCCGCATGCATGCATTCACCAGTCATATTTTAGAGAAAAAATCACCTAAGAGAAAGCGTAATTTACGTAAATCAACCGTAATGCATAAGACCGATGCAAAACGGATTGCTAATTTAATTGTCTATCTATAAAAACTTGAGGTAAAAGGAGGTCTTCGAAATGGCTCGTGTAAAAAAAGGCATAACTAAGCATAAACGCCACAAAAAGATATTAAAGCTAGCAAAAGGATATCGTGGAGGAAAGAGCAAACTCTATCGTCCGGCGAATGAACAAGTCTTAAAGTCATTAGCATATTCTTATGCTCACAGAAAAGATAATAAAGGCAACTTCCGTAAACTTTGGATTGCCAGAATTAACGCAGCTGCCCGTATCAATGGTTTATCCTACAGTCGTATGATGAACGGATTGAAACTGGCTGGAGTTTCCGTTAATCGCAAAATGTTAGCAGAACTCGCAATCAGTGATGCTGCAGCGTTTACCGAAATTGTCAATGTTGCGAAAGCACAAATTAAAGCGTAAGTTTAGGAGGATGCAAAGCATCCTCTTTTTCTTCATACTATCAGAAAGTATAAACTTACGTTATATACTGCAAGAAGTCTTAATTCGTGCGAAGACAGTGTCTTCGGGTGCCAGCCAAGTTTTCTTTATACACTGATAACGCTGAAAGTCTTGGTTTAACCTGCAGATTAGCCAAATACTGGTGTATCCGGTAGGTATTCAGGTTATTCTCTCTAGTTTAAAAGGTGTCGGACGCAGTTGAAGCCGTACTTTAATTTCGCAAATCAGGCTAAAGCTGAACAAATTTGTACGGAGGTGGGCAAAGAGTGATTGAGTCATTACAAAATGAGCAGGTTAAGTATGTTGCCTCTTTACAAAGGCGTAAAGCTCGTGAGGAGTCAAAGGCCTATGTTATTGAAGGATGGCGATTTGTCGAAGAGGGAGTGCGCAGAAACGCGCCGCTTATTAAGGTCTATGTTTGCTTAGACTGTGAAGGGTTAGAATGGCGGTATATTCGGACAAAGCTAGTGGAGCGGGGGATTCCTTACGAGGAAGTAGATCCTCGTGTCCTGCGGAAGATGAGCGCTACAGAGGAACCTCAAGGGATTTTAGCCCTAGTACGCCAAACAGCTTATTCGTGGTCAGATTTACATATTGATTCCAAGACAGTGGTTCTGGTTGTGGATGGCATTCAAGATCCCGGTAATTTGGGAACCATTTTACGCACAGCGTTAGCTGCCGGAGTCAGCAATGTTTGCTTGACTCCCGGGACTGTTGATTTATATAATCCTAAGGTCTTAAGAAGTACCATGGGGGCAATTTTTTCGTTAGTTCTCCTGCCCGGTCAACCGCCGGAAGATATTCTTAGCTTTTGCCGGGATAAGAAGCTTAATGTTTTAATGGGTGATGTGCAAGGGACTCCCATTTATCAGGCAAAGCTAGCCGAGGGCCCCTTGGCACTTATTGTGGGGAACGAGGGTAAAGGTCCGTCTCAGTCCTTTCGCGAGGCAGATATTCAGCGGATCACTATTCCAATGACCCAAGAAGTGGAGTCCCTAAATGTCGCTATGGCCACAGGGATCTTGCTTTATGAAATTGTTCGTCAAAGGGGATTCTTGTAAAACGACGAAGGAATATGCTATAATCTCTCTAAACATTGATAAGTGCTTATAGAATGCTTCATTAGGTTGATTCCGGTATAGTTGAGAATTATTATGAGTCCTAAAATTATATAGGCAGTTGTGTGAAAACGATGATCAGGTTAAAAGGCTATTTTCTTTACAGGGAAGCAGGGTCAAGATTGAGAACCGGCTAGGAAGATATCCTCCTCGGGTTTTTTTGAGGTTTAATTTCCCCTGTGAGTGGTCTATTGATTAGTAGGTAGACCCGGTATCCACCGTTAACTGGAACTTAAGTGTGGTTGAATATAACCAAACTAGGGTGGTACCGCGAGAGCAGACTCTCGTCCCTTTTTGAGGGGCGGGCGTTTTTTTTATGTTTGCAGCCTATATCTATATGGATTTTGGAAAGGGTGATTTACTTGAAGAGTGAAATACTGCGCATTAAAGAAGAGGCCTTAAAAAACCTTAGGGAGTTGGAGAGCACTGAAGCTCTCCAGGAGCTGAAAGTCAAAATCTTAGGAAAAAAAGGCTCCCTAACCGCTATGCTTCGTCAGATGGGAAGCTTAAGTCCTGAAGAAAGGCCTATTATGGGCCAAGTAGTCAATGAGGTGCGTACTCGTCTAGAACAGGCCTGGGAAGAACGAAGTGCAGAACTGGATGCAATGGCCCTGCAAAGGAGATTGGCAACGGAACGTATTGATATTACCTTGCCGGGGACTCGTATCTCCAGAGGACATATCCACCCTCTCACCCAGGTTATCGAAGAGATTGAAGATATCTTTTTAGGTATGGGTTTTCAGATTGCCGAAGGACCGGAAATTGAGTCAGACTACTATAATTTTGAAGCCCTTAATCTTCCTAAGGAACATCCCGCTCGTGAGATGCAAGACTCCTTCTATATAACCGAAGAGATTTTACTGCGAACTCAGACCTCTCCGGTTCAGGTTCGAACTATGGAGAAACTCCATCCTCAGCTTCCTGTGAAAATTATTGCTCCGGGAAAAGTCTATCGTAACGATGATGATGCTACCCATTCCCCTATGTTTCACCAGGTTGAAGGGCTGGTAGTTGACCAAGGCATCCGGATGTCTGATCTTAAGGGGATTCTCTTAAACTTTTCCCGGGAGATGTTCGGCGAGTCCAGAGAAATTCGTTTAAGGCCAAGTTTTTTCCCGTTCACTGAGCCAAGTGCAGAGGTAGATGTGTCCTGTATGCTCTGTGGAGGGTCAGGATGCCGGCTTTGCAAGGGAACGGGATGGATAGAGATTTTAGGTTCGGGGATGGTTCATCCAAAGGTTTTAGAGATGGGCGGATATAATCCCCAGGCAGTCACCGGATTTGCTTTCGGTATGGGTGTAGAGCGAATTGCAATTCTAAAGTATGGAATTGAAGATATGAGACTCTTATTTGATAACGATTTACGATTCTTGCAGCAGTTTTAAGGGGGAAAGGTTCATGAAAGTCAGTTTAGAATGGTTGCGCGAACTTGTGGATATAGACCAGAGTGCAGTAGAGTTGGCGGAGACCCTAACCCGCGGCGGGATAGAAGTTGAAGATGTGGAAGACCTGAATAAAGGCTTCGAAAAAGTAGTCATTGGTGAGATCCTTAGTTTAACAAAGCATCCCGATGCAGATCGCTTGTTAGTTTGTGCAGTAAACGTTGGTCATGAGGAAGTAACCATCGTGACCGGTGCTCAGAATTTGTTGACCGGAGACAGGATTCCGGTTGCCTTAATAGGAGCAAACTTGCCGAATGGGCTTTCGATTAAAAAATCCAAACTCAGAGGGGTTGTCTCCCTGGGCATGCTATGTTCCCGGGAAGAGCTGCTCCTTGATGACACAGTAGGACTGGATCGCAGTTCGGATGGAATCCTTATTTTGCCGGCCACTGCTCCCATTGGGGAGAGTTTCGGTCACTATTTAGGGCTGGATAACAGCGTCTTAGATTTAGAGCTTTATCCAAATCGCCCGGATTGCTTAGCTATGGTCAATGTAGCTCGTGAAGTAGCCTCTCTTACTCAGAAAAAACCTCATTTACCAAAGTGGGCAGATCAAGGCCAAGTCCTTTCCTTACCTGTAGCAACAGATCTGCGAATTATCATCGAAGATCAAGATTTATGCTGGCGGTATGCGGGCTTAATGGTTGAGGATGTCCATATTGAACCATCACCCGAATGGATGCAGCGCAGACTCAAGGCTGCCGGTGTTCGGCCCATTAACAACATAGTAGATATTACTAATTATGTAATGATGGAGATGGGTCAACCATTACACGCCTTTGATCGCGAGAAAATTAAGGGAAATGTTCATGTAAGAGTCGCACAACCCGAAGAAAAAATTATTACCCTGGATAATGTGGAGCGTACCTTAAACCCCCACACCTTAATTATTGCCGATGACACTCAACCCTTAGCTGTGGCTGGAGTAATGGGCGGTTTAGACAGTGAAGTGACGGGGACGACAAAAAGCTTAATGATTGAATCTGCCCACTTCTCCTCCGTTAGTGTCCGTCGCACAAGCCGCCGCTTAGGCCTTAGATCTGAGGCGTCTAACCGTTTTGAAAAGGGCATCGATGTCTCTGGAATCGTTGCCGCTCTGGGACGAGTATGTGATTTGCTCCAAGACTTAGGGGCGGGGCGACCGGTGGCCTTTGTGGATGAAGTCAAGCACATCCCACCTCGTCGGCAAGTTGCTTTATCCACGGAACGTACCTCTACAGTCCTGGGAATTGAGCTTGCAGTTTCTGAAATTCACCAAGTACTTGAGGATTTAAACTTTGAGTATCAAGAAAATGATGGTTTATTTCAGGTTGAAATTCCGACCTATCGTTCAGATATAGAGATTGAAGAAGATCTTATGGAAGAAGTAGCTCGTCTGATTGGTTACGACCGGATTCCAACTACTTTGCCTCAAGGGGATCAAACTCAGGGCAGGAGAACCCCTGAGCAAGAGTTCCGTCGGCGGATGCGAAAAGTATTGGCCCAGTCCGGGTTGGATGAAGTACTAACTTATACCTTCACTCGTGCAGAAGCAGATGCTCAATGGGGCAGTGCAAAGCATTCTATTCCCTTACTCAATCCCTTAAGAGAAGAACTTGGGGTAATGCGTACTTCCCTAATCCCAGGCCTGCTGGATGTGGCCGCTCGGAACGTGGCACGTCGTAACACGGATGTAAGTATTTTCGAGATAGGAAATACCTACTGGGGGGATGAACAGCCACTGAAGAAGCTCCCCAAGGAAGAATTGCGTGTAGCCGCTGTTGCCGTGGGGAAGAGCGACCGACATTGGTTCAGTCAGTCCAGTAGCTATGATTTTTATTATCTTAAAGGCATCATGGAAGCAGTGGCCCACGAATTCGGGCTTAAACTGGAATATCGCCTGGCTGAGAATCAATCCTTATTGCATCCCGGACGTTCCGCAGATATCTACTTACAGAATGAGTTTGTTGGCTTCTTAGGGGAAATTCATCCTTCCTTAGAAAAGGAGTGGGGACTTGAACGAGCAGTTATATTCGAATTAGAAATGGAGCCCTTGTTCAAGAAAACCAGACAAACCGTGCGAGCTCATTCCATTCCCCGTTTCCCAGCCATACAGAGAGATTTAGCGGTTGTTGTGGGAGTTGAGACGTCAGCCGAAGCGGTCATGTCAAAAATCCGCAAACTCGGTGGAAATTTGCTGCAGCATGTAGAAATATTTGATGTCTATACTGGGAAACCTATAGCAGAGGGTCAAAAGAGTTTAGCCTTCACCCTGCGCTATCAGTCCTTAGAACGTACCTTAACTGATGAAGAAGTAAGTCTACTGAATTCGCGTATTTTAGAGGGAATTCAGCAGGATTTTGGAGCGGAACGGCGAAAATAGAAAATAAACAGCTTAAACAGCTTAAACAGCTCATAGACGGCAAAGTGTCTCTGCAGTAAGGATAGCAAGAAGGGACGCGTACAAGAGAGCGAGGGGAAATCGTGGCACAGGAACCGGTTAAGATAACCGTTGAGATTTTTGGAGAAAAACATGTAGTCCGCGGTGAGGGAACAGCATCCTATATCCAAGGCTTAGCGCATGAAGTAGATAAGAAGATGCGTCTGATCGCTCAACGGTTGCCTCGCTTGAGTGTTCACCAGACTGCGGTCTTAACTGCGCTGAATTTTGCTGATGAACTTGCTAAGCTTAAAGAAGAGCAAGAAACTTTAATGCAGCTGCTTGGGGAGAAGACAGAGTAGCTTGTTCTGGCCGCACTGTAGCACCATTAGGATAAAAATAGGGTCGCTCGGGGCAGGGCGGCTTCGCCCACATCCGATCACTCAGCATTCCGAGGCTGGCCTACTCGCTTGGGCGGGAGCTCCGCCAAACCTCTGGGTAGTACCTGAGGTGAACCACTGGCGGCTCTTCCCACCCAAGCTTTGTAGGCTTTATCGCCTCTCCATGCAATGGGTTCACTCCTGTGGATCGAAGCCGCCCTGTGTCTTTCGGGTCTATTATTCAAGTATGTTTTGGGGCTTTTTTCAGACTAGTCTTTCATACTGCTATGTAGCACCAGCAGATGATGAAAAACTAAGGGCTGCCTTCCTAACACACCAAAGATTCAATGTAGCCTTACCTGAATTTCCTAAAGTACTGCTTATACTCCTAGCAAGCTGGCTGAAGGAGCGCTTTTCTGCTAAGCGGATGCGTCAGTGAAGCCGCGCTAAGGCGAGGGCCGACGGTTCGCGTCCACGTAGCGCGCCGCAGGTTCACATGCAGAAATACCCAGAGGTTCGGACGCGCTCGCGAACCGTCCAGCGAGCCAGCGGCGGAACTCGCAGACGCGTGCTGAATAGCGCTCCGCTCCAGAGCCCGACAGAACCGTTCCCTGTCAGGATGAGTTTTAAGAATAGCCTTTCATACCACTGTGGGAAGCATGAAGACGCAATAAAACCACGACCGGTAAATGGTCGTGGTTTTAATATTACCTCGCGGAAAAAGCCTAGGCCAGAATCATACGATCTGTATTCATATGCGCCCCACTGGCTTTCTCGAACATTTCCAGCAAGTTGCTTATGGTCATATTATTGCGTTCTGTCCCTTTTATATCAAGGATTACGCGGCCTTCATGCATCATAATGGTTCGATTCCCAAAGCTAAGGGCATGGTCAAGATTGTGGGTAATCATTAAGGTAGTGAGATGCTCTTGTTCTGTGACATTACAGGTCAACTCTAAAACCTTTTCCGCAGTCTTAGGATCCAGCGCTGCAGTGTGCTCGTCGAGAAGCAGCAATTTGGGTTTTTGTAAAGTTGCCATTAAGAGGGTTAAGGCTTGGCGCTGCCCTCCTGACAAGAGGCTTACTCGATGGGTCAATCGGTTTTCCAGTCCTAAGCCCAGTTTCTCAAGTTTGGCGCGAAATATGTCTCTTTCTTTGGCACCGATGGCCGGACGTAAGCGGCGAGTTTTTCCTCGCCGATAGGCCATAATGAGATTTTCTTCAATGGTCATTGAAGCTGCAGTACCGGATAAAGGATCTTGAAAAACCCGACTGATCATGTCAGCCCGTTTATGGGCAGGAAGGCGCGTAATATCAGCATTTTCAATCGCTATTTTACCGGAATCAACAAAGAAATTTCCGGCAATGGCATTTAAGAGTGTGGATTTTCCGGCTCCATTGCTGCCGATTACCGTAACAAAATCATTGGGGAAGAGTTCCAGACTGAGCTTATTCAAAGCAATTTTTTGATTAATGGTTCCCAGGTTAAAGGTTTTCAATATCTCTCGAACATTTAACATATTACTGAGCCTCCTTTCCCTGTACACCTTTGAGCAATGAGGAGAGACTTCGGCGAATATTTGGTGAAACCAAAGCGATGATTACGATGAAAGCCGTAATTAATTTTAAGTCCGTGGCCTCTAAGCCTAATTGTAAAACAACGGCAATGATCGCCCGATAGATAACCCCTCCGCAGATAACGGCGAAAATGGCTCGTCCGATAGAGGAAGTTCCAATTAATACTTCTCCAATAATAACTGAAGCCAAACCGGCAATAATCATCCCAATTCCCATACTGGCATCAGCAAACTGAACCTTCTGAGCTACATAGCTTCCAGCAAAGGCTACTAAACCATTGGATAAGGATAAGCCAAGGATTTTCATAAGGTCTGTGTTTACACCCAGGCTGCGAATCATCAGTTCGTTGTCCCCTGTGGCTCGTAAGGCCAGGCCTAATTCCGTTTGCAGGAAAAAGTATATGACAGCCCCTAAGCAGACAACGGATATTAAACAGAGGACGAAGACACCATACTCTTCCATAAAGGGCAACTTAGCAAAATCAGTGAAGACCGTTCGAGATCCCAGGAGCGAAATATTTGCTCTGCCCATGACGCGAAGATTAATTGAATAGAGGGCGGTCATGGTTAAAATTCCAGAAAGTAGCGGTGTGATTTTAAACTTGGTATGAAGTATTCCCGTAAATAACCCGGCAAGGGTTCCGGCAATAAACGCCATTCCAGTGGCTAACCATGGGTCAGTCCCTCCGACGATCATTGATGTGGCAGTAGCGGCACCAAGGGTAAAACTTCCGTCTACAGACAAATCCGCATAATCAAGAATTCGATAGGTCAGATAAACACCTAATACCATGATCGCATACATTAAACCCTGTTCCATTGTACCGAGAGCTATTTGTGAGAACATATTTCTTCAACACCCCAATTACATTTGCTGCGAATATGTGAACTTGTTCAGCGCCTGCTGAACTTGGATATTTCTATAAGGAGTATGAGATTGACACATCCGTATCAAGCAAAGAATGATGCTCCCACTTACAAGAAGTGGGAGCGGCGGGACATATTTAACAAGATATTTTTGTCAATAATTTAAGTTCCGTATCTTAAAGAGGGTAATGACTATTTTACAATAACTGCCTTTTTCATCATGTCCTCTGGGACAGTTATCCCAAAGAGATCAATGGCTGATTGGTTCAGAACGGTATCAAAGTCCTTTTGGGCTTCAATAGGCATATCTTGTGGTTTCTCTCCTTTGATAACGCGAAGAGCCATTTCTCCAGTTTGTTTGCCAAGGTTTTTGTAGTTAATTCCGATGGTTGCTAAAGCACCTTTATCTACCACGCTGCTCTCGCCGGAAATGATGGGGATTTTATTCTTGTGGGAAATCTGTACAACAGACTGGGCAGCAGAAACCACCATATTATCCGTAGGGACATAGATGGCATTAACTTTTCCAATTAACGATTGGCTGGCTTGAAGTACATCTGCACTGGTAGTAACCGTTGCTTCCACGATCTCTAGACCGAGTTCAGCTGCAACTTTCTTGGCAATGGCAACTTGTACTTGTGAATTTACTTCTCCGGCATTATAGATGACCCCGACTTTTTTAACGCTGGGGATTAAAGTTTTCATTAGTTCGAACTGTTCCTTAATAGGGTTCATATCAGTTGTTCCAGTGACATTTTTTCCGGGTTTATCCATGCTGTTAACTAATTTTGCTTCAACCGGGTCAGTGACGGCTGTAATTAAGATGGGAATATTTGTACTTGCACTGGCCATTGCTTGTGCTGAAGGGGTTGCGATAGCTAAGACAAGATCCAGTCCGGCGGAAGAGAACTTTTGGGTAATGGATTGGAGTATGGACTGATCCCCTTGGGCATTTTGATAGTCAACGGTTAAATTTTTTCCTTCTTCATAGCCGTTAGCTTTAAGAGTTTCCAGAAAACCTTGACGAGCGCTATCTAAAGCAGGGTGTTCAACGATTTGAACGATTCCAATCTTCAATGGCTTTTGCTCATCTTTGGCAGGGGTGCTTGTTCCTGATTTCGCGGCACCACATCCAACTAAACTGAGTAACAACATTAAGCTCAACCCGAACGCAAGTACCTTTTTCATCTTTAAATTACCTCCTCTTTAATCTTGGGCATAAAAAAATACACCTCCGCAGGAAGTGCCTTTCGCCCAACTCCTACCGTACTACAATTCTACCAATATTTAATTAACTCAATCTTAAAGGATATGCCCTAGGGTGTCAATAAGAAATTATTTCTACATTTATGGCTTGAATGAGTGACACATCAGGCAGAACTAATAATAATTAACCCTTTATCAGGCCCTCACAATTGCGTTGAGGTTCTCTGAGTAAAGCCCTAATTGTACAAATGAAATCTAAACAATTATAATAAAGTTGTTGCCCTATGGCCTGGAAGAGAATGGGCAGTATAAGCGATGTACTTTGTAGAAATAGGTGAAATAATCACATGGATAAACTCAAGAGAAAGCAAGCCCTACCACTAGAACTTTTAGCGCCGGCAGGCAGCTATGAGGCATTTAAAGCGGCAGTAGAAAACGGTACAGATGCAGTTTATCTGGGAGGTAAAAGCTTCAGTGCCAGAGCAAGTGCAGCCAATTTTGACTTGGAAGAGTTACAGAAAGCTGTTCGCTATGCTCACGAACGGCAGGTTAAAGTGTATGTAACAGTCAATATTCTGATTAGTGATCAAGAGTTTCCGGAACTGCTAAACTATCTTTATGACTTACATGAAATTGGTGTTGATGCAGTAATTCTTCAAGATATTGGAGTTGCAGAATTAATTCATAGAATTATTCCTGAATTGGAGACCCATGCCAGTACACAAATGACGGTAAATACAAGTTGGGGTGTCCGGCACCTGGAGTCTCTGGGCTTTAGCAGAGTTGTATTGGCCCGGGAAACCTCGGCTGCTGAGATGAAGGCTATCGCTGAAGGAACCCCGCTGGATTTAGAGGTGTTTGTGCACGGTGCCCTGTGTATTAGTTATTCAGGTCAATGCCTGATGTCCAGCTTCATCGGCGGACGGAGCGGAAATCGCGGAACCTGTGCCCAACCTTGCCGGATGACCTATCAGCTAATCAATGACAAGAAGCAGAACCTATTAGAAGAGCAGAATATAGGGGATCACTTATTAAGTCCAAGGGATCTGAATTTAGCCGAGGAATTAGCGGAGCTAAAAGGAATTGGCATTCATTCTCTTAAAGTAGAAGGAAGAATGAAGCGGCCGGAATATGTAGCTACTGTTATTCGACTCTACAGGCAAGCCATCGATAGGATCGAGGATCAACAGGAGGGTAATGCTGTCGCCCCCTTACTAACCCCTGCAGAGCATCAGGAATTATTGCAGGTTTTCAATAGAGATTTTACCAATGGATATTTCCGGGAGAATCTGGGCGCAGAACTAATGAGTTATTCTCGCCCCAATAATCGGGGAACCCGGCTAGGCCGAGTAGCCCGCTCAGAACGTGGTCGGCTAGCCATTAAATTAGAAGGCTCACTCCACCCCGGAGATGGAATAGAATTCTGGACCGGGCGTGGGCGTGAAGGGGTTACTGTTGGGCTTATTTGGAGGAATGGACTAGAGACGACTGAAGGATTGCCTGGAGAAACTGTTGAGATTGAGTTTTCCGGCATCGCCCACCAAGGAGATAGAGTTTTTAAGACAAATGATGCTCTTCTAATGGAAAAAGCACGACATAGCTTCCAAGAGGGACGAGAACAACGTAAAAATCCACTGACCATGCGGCTATCAGGGCATGTAGGTGAACAATTATGCTTAGAAGTGATGAGCGCGCAGCGGAAAGTAACTGTTCATTCTGCAAGCCCGGCTCAAATGGCCATGAAAAGGCCGCTGACCTTTGACTATGCCTTCCAGCAGCTAGGCAGGTTAGGGACAACCCCTTTTTGGCTGGACAAGTTAGAAATGGAAATTGATGAGGGGATTATGCTGCCGGTAAGTGACCTGAATGAAATGCGACGTCAGGCAATTGAAGAGTTATTGAAACAATCGCGGCAAATAGTGGATCGGCAAACCTATAGACAGAGAGTGGAGCGCTGGAAAGAGCGCCAAGCTTTTGAGAGAAATAGCTCAATCAGCCTACAGAAAGACATTCTGCCTCAAGTCTCCGTGGCTGTTAGTGACCCGTTGACCCTGCAGGCTGCACTCAAAGCCGGAGGAAAACGGGTATTAATTGGCGGAGAGCACTGGCGTTCCCGGCGCAGTTTTTCCCTTGAAGAAATTCGAGGTAGCTTCTTAGATTGCCGGAAACAAAAAGTAGACTGCGTTTGGCGACTTCCCCGGGTCTTAAACGAAGCTCAGAGTGAAAGTCTTCTCATAGATCTTAAAAAAGCGGCAGAGTGGGAAGTAAAGCCTAAAATCATGGTATCTAACCTCGGAGAGTTGGAAATGTTAAAGAGCATTGATAGGGAATGGCCCTTCGAAGTGGATTATTCTTTAAATGTGTTTAATGAAGGGAGTCTTGCTTACTTCAGGAAGCTAGGAGCTCAGAGAATAACCCTCTCTCCCGAATTGCACCACGAACAACTTGCCTATTTAGCGAAATGGTCAGGTACAGAGGTTATAGTCTTCGGGGATTTAGAGATGATGGTGAGTGAGTATTGCCCAGTAGGGGCAACCCTTGGAGGGAAAAAAGGGGAACGCTGTGCCAGAAATTGCATGAAAGAATCTCATTTCCTGCGTGATCGCATGAAGTATGATTTTCCTGTGGAGACAGACCAGGAGTGCCGGATGCACCTTTTTAATGTTAAGATCCTTAACCTCTATGAGGAACTTGCCCAAATTCGACGAATGGGAGTTTCAACGGTTCGCTTACAATTGACCAGACAAACACCGGCCCAAGTTCAGCAAAGTGTACGCTTATTTAATGAAGCTTGGGATATGTTACAGATGGCTAAAAAGGGTAAATGGACTTCGAATGATGGAATGGCTGAGTTGAGCACAATTTTTCCAGAGGGTTTTACAAAAGGTCATTTCTTCCGGGGTGTTTTATAGTTTAGTCAGATACGTGTTTTGATTAGACAAAGGAGGAACGAATGGGAATTGATGATAAAGTCCTTCATAAGTTGGACTTTCCAAAAGTATTATCAAGTTTAGCAGAGTACTGCATTCTACCGCGAGCCAAAGAATTAGCTATTGGTTTGAAACCTTATGTTGATTTAGAATCCGTTCGTTTGGCTTTGCAGCAAACAGAAGAAGGCAAGAACCTTCTGCGCGGAAATCCTCTGTTTTCAGTTCGCGGGGCCAAAGAAATTCGTCCCTATATAGAGCGCTGCTTACGGGGAGGGGTAATTCACGGCGAGGAACTCCTGGAAATTCGAGACACCTTACGAGCAGGGCGCAAAATCAAGCAGCTCTTGCAGGATTTGCGAGAGCAATTTCCGGGGTTATGGGATATTACCTTGCCGATTGAGCCTCAAAAGCCTCTTGAGGATGAAATAACTCGTTGCATTTCTGAAGATGGAAAGGTGGCGGATAACGCCACTCCGGAATTAGCTGACTTCAGAAGAGCTATCAATAGATTGCAGAACCGGATTCGAGAAAGTTTAGAAGCAACTTTACGAAATCCAAGTTATCAGAAAATCCTGCAAGACCCCATTATTACTCAACGCTCAGATAGATATGTAATACCGGTCAAACAGGAATATCGGGCCTCATTTCCCGGTATTGTTCATGATCAATCGGCAAGTGGTGCCACCTTATTTATTGAACCTATGCCGGTAGTGCACCTAGGTAACGAATTACGTGAAGTAATCTTAAAGGAACAACGGGAAGTGCAAAGAATTCTGCAGATGCTCTCAGCTCAAATCGAAGGGCGAGGGGATGAGATAGCAGACCTGCATGAGGCTTTAGCTCAATTAGATCTGGTTATCGCTAAGGCTCACCTAAGTGTTTCCATGAACGCAGGAGCCCCTGAGTTGGTCGCCGGCCAGCAAATCAAGCTTGTTCAAGCTAGGCACCCTCTAATAAGCGGAAGGGTTGTTCCCCTATCGTTGGAACTAGGGATTGAATTCGACACTTTAGTCATTACCGGACCCAATACCGGTGGAAAAACAGTTGCTTTAAAGGTCGTCGGGCTTATGGCAGCTATGAATCAGTCCGGTCTGCAAATTCCTGCAGAAAGTGATTCCCGCATGGGTGTCTTCACCCAGATATTTGCGGATATTGGAGACGAACAAAGTGTCGAACAATCCTTAAGTACTTTCTCAGGACACATGAAAAACATTGTAGAAATCATAGATCGCTCAGATGGACGATCTCTGGTCTTACTTGACGAGGTGGGGGCCGGAACAGATCCTACGGAAGGGGCAGCCCTGGCAATGGGTATTTTAGCGGAGCTCCATGAACGCGGCTGTCGAACTGTATCCACCACTCACTACGGAGCCTTAAAGACTTTTGCCTATGAGACTCCGAGGGTTAAGAATGCTTCTGTAGAGTTTGACACGGAGACTTTGCGTCCCACCTATCGGCTGCTGATTGGAATCCCCGGTAAAAGTAATGCCTTTACAATTGCAGGCCGGTTAGGTTTAAGCGAGGAGGTGCTTGAAAAGGCTAATACCTTCGTAACTGAACGAGAAATGCAAGTTGCCGACCTCATTGAAAATTTAGGAGAAACTCATCGTGAGATAGAAATAGAGAAGCAGAAAGCAGAAACAGGGCGTCAAGCGGTTGAAAAGCAAACTAAAGCCTTGGAAGAAAAATCAATTCGTTTAGATGAGGAACTTGAAATTCTAGTAGCCTTGGCTAAAGACGAAGCTAGTGAAATCATCCGTGAGGCAAAACGTGAAGCTGAAGCTATAATTGACGAATTAAAAGCAGCTTTGAGAAAAGAAAATAAACAACAGCAAGATATTGAAAAGGCCCGGCAGGGATTTCGCAAAATATCGGCCAAGCTGGATCAAGGCAGGCAGGTTAAGCGGTCGGGCAGCGAATTGTCAGCAGATCAGATTATGCTGGGGCAAACGGTTTATATGACCAAGCTTAGACAGAAGGGACAAGTTATTAAGCTTCCTAATTCTAATGACGAAGTTCTTATTCAGGCAGGTATCATGAAAGTTATGGTACCCCTCTCTGAACTAAAATTAGCCCAAGAGGAAAAGAAAGCGATGCCCAGATATTCTCGTCAAATGGGTATCGGGGTTCGAAAGGCCGAAGAGATCCGGAGTGAGATAGATTTAAGAGGTATGCTGGTGGAAGAGGGAAGAGAAGCCTTAGACAAATATATGGACGATGCTGTACTTGGAGGAATCGGATTGATCTACGTTATTCATGGCAAAGGGACGGGAGCTATGCGAACGGGGATCCAAGAATTTCTCAAAGGGCACCCTCATGTACGCAGTTTCAGATTAGGAGAGTATGGCGAAGGGGATTCCGGAGTCACGGTTGTTGAGTTGAAATAGCAAGGGGTCGCTGGGGTCGGGCGGCTTCGTCCACATCCGTTCACCCAACATTCCGAGGCTCGCCTACTGGCTTGAGCGGGAGCTCCGCCAAACCTCTGGGTAATACCTGATGTGAACCTGTGGCTACGCTTCCCACCCAAGCTTTGTAGGCTTGACCGCCTCTCCATGCAATGGGTTTCACTTCTGTGGAGCGAAGCCGCCCTTTCTAACGGGTCTATTATTCTTAAGAGTGTTTTGGGTATTTTCCAGAGCAGATATTGCTATTAATAATTCATTTAGTTTAAAAATAAAAGGAGAGCATTGCTCTCCTTTTATTTATTCTAAAGACGTATTTTTAGTCGGTTAAAATTAATTTAACGGTATTGGATGATGGCCCCACATCGGACTTCTTAGGATCTTTATAAGAAGCACGGAAGTAGTAGGAACCAGGAGTAGGAGCTTTGTCATTTATGGCCAGTGAAAAGGAGAGGGCCCCTTTAGGATTGGAAATCGGTATGCTTCCAATGGGTTGGCCGGGTCGTTGGATGTGAATAATTACGGAATACTTTTCGTTTCCCGGAGGGTTAGAGATTGGGATTGTGACACGAGAAGTTTTGGCATCATAATTAACCTCTCCAAGTACTGGGGTCGGAAGGGAAGTGTCTGGAGGTAACTCATCCTGTGGAGGGACAAGAGCTGAATCGAGTATGGGATCAATCGCTGAATTATTTGGGGCAGTTTCAGTCGGTGGCTTATATGGAACCTCGTTTGATGGCCAGGTCCAGGAAGGATCACGATTGGGTAAATTTAAAAAGGTTTTAGTAATAGTGTTATGGGAATTTGGAGATGCCAACATATTAGGATTATCTGCGTCTACTTCTTTTTGAATCCAGACGTCACTGACCTTGGTAGGCAAATCTCCTTGGGCGGCTATTTCCGTTGCGACGAATTCTGAAGGAGTCAAACTACTGGGAAGAAGTCCGGACTTAGTATCGAAGGAGCCGCTCACGATTCCTGATGGCTGCTCAAATTGTGTTTGGACCGGCAGGTCCTTTAGAGCGGCCGTCATAACTTTCTTCCAGATTTGGGCGGGAAAGCTGCCGCCATAGACACTGCGTAAATAATAGGGGCCGGGAGTTCCGTTTTTATCTAGGTCAGGGTTAGAGTCATATCCCATCCAGACAACTCCTGCATAGTTCGGAGTATATCCAGCAAACCAAGCATCTGTATTGCCGGTCTTATTTTTGAGATTATCCGGTAAGGAGGAAGTTCCTGTCTTACCCGCTACTGCCCAATTTCCAATCTGAGCGCTGACTCCGGTACCGCTGGTTACAACACTGCGTAGCATGCTGTTAACAATATAGGCAGTGGTTTCCTTCATAACACGGTTTTTAGTTACTTTAGGGGTGATTACAGTGTTACCTTTGGAGTCTTCGACTTTCACAATAGCATGATCAGAAACGCTAACACCGTTGTTGGCATAAACCCCGTAAGCTGCTGCCATGTCCTTAGTACTTACATGGGTAGTTCCTAAAGCGAGGCTTAAAACACGATCTTCAGGTTCAAGTGGCAGTCCCAGATTGTTCTTACCAAATGCCCATCCATAGTCCACTCCAATAAGATCCAGTAGTTTTACCGCATAGATATTAACGGATTGTTCCACAGCATGACGCATGGTAATAAGGCCCTTCCAGCCTTTAGTTGCTGTATCGAAGTTAGTTGGAGTCCAAGCCTTTCCATTTCCTCCGTTATAACTTACGGGCATGTCATCAAGAACTGTACCGGGGAAATAGCCACCCTTTTCAATAGCCGGTCCGTAAACAACTAATGGTTTTATCGTAGATCCTGGTTGGCGCTTAGATTGCCAGGCTCTGTTTAATCCCCGGGGGGTATAATCCCGTCCGCCGACCATTGCTTGAATTTCTCCGGTTGAAGGTTCAACGACTGTTAGGGCACCTTCGACCTTCGTATTATTAATCCCTTGTGGAAAATTGGCTGAGTCAGCAAAGGCATCTTCGGCAGCAGTTTGGATTTTAGGATTTACAGTTGTATAAATACGCAAACCGCCACTAAAAATTTGATCCGGGGTTAAATTATAGTTTGTTTCCAGTTCCTCAATAACATAATCCACAAAGTAGGGGAACTTATAACTAACTGAAGCTACTTCCGTTTTTTGAGCGCCTCCCCGGCTTTCTTTCATCGCCTCCACATAGGTGAAAGGAGCATCCTTTTCTTGATCATACTCCTGAGAGGTGATAATCCCGGCATCCCGCATTACCCCGAGGACGATGGTGCGTCGAGCCTTGGCACTATCGGGATGAATGTAGGGATTGTACTGACTTGGAGCCTGTGGTAAGCCCGCCAATAAAGCAACTTCTGCAGGTGTTAATTTGTCAAGATCCTTACCAAAATAAGTTTTGGCCGCGGCCTGGATACCGAAGGAAGATTCGCCCAGGAAGATTCTATTTAAGTAAAAGGTTAGAATTTCTTCTTTGGTATATTCTCGCTCCAGTTGGATGGCTAGAATGGCCTCCTGAATTTTACGAGTAAATCTTTTCTCGGTAGGGTCTGCTATAAAGGCATTTCTAGCAAGCTGAATTGTGATAGTGCTAGCACCTTCTTTAGTACTCCTGGTTCGAATATCATTCAATGCTGAGCCCACAATACGAATAGGGTCCACACCGAAATGTTGCTCAAAGCGCCGGTCTTCAACTGCTATGAATGTCTTTTTAACAAGGTCGGGAATTTGTGAATATTCGACAGTTTGACGATTTTCATAGCCATGTAACACTGCGAATTCAACACCATCCTTATCATAGACATGCGAGGATTGCTTGGTGTCATTTAGTAACGAGGGATTCCATTTCGGGGTTCCGGCCGCTGCAACTACCACAAAAATTGCTAAGCCTGCTATAATAAGTGAAATAAAGGACGTGATTGACAAAAAAATAATTCTGCGTTTTGAATGGCGCTTCTTACGCTGAGGCCTCCTTGGATTATTCGATGATGGCATTAAGTCAACCTCCCAAAAATTAAAAATGAGGAGTGGACACTATTAAATTTCCTTGAATTATATCATACTTTTACAGTTGCAAGGAAACTCAAATAATTAATAGGAAGATAATGGAATATATGTTGCCTAATTCCAACGTTTTCCAGAATGAATAAAGATACCGATGCGACAAAATAGTCGCTGGGCTTCGCAAAACTTTCCGGTAATACTGCGGTGAAACTGCCTTAGAAACGTAAGGCTTTAAAACCTAAATAAGGTTCTTTAGACTTGTTAGTTGCGGGGAAGGCAGAGAAATTGTATAATATATCAAATTAGTCTATGTATACATTATTAATGGTATGATTGAGAAGAAACTTGGTGGAAGGTAACAGAGAGTCGGTGTTAGGTGCAAACCGACCTGGAAACTAAGAGATACGCCTCAGGACTAGAGCTTGAAAAACTCTCGGGTTCAGCCCGTTAGCGCTGATAGAGCTGGATTCCGTGCAGAGCGGATTCAATGTGGGTGGTACCGCGGAAGTGTTTTCGTCCCTCAACCTTGTGTTGGGGGATTTCCTTATTTCTAAGCTAAATAATCTTTGGTCTTAGTAATAAGGATATAAGATACTAATCGTGCCATATTAACTACTATAGAAGGGAGACTAAGTATGGACATTTTTCAAGAATTAAAGGATCGAGGATTAATCTATCAACACACAGACGAGAATGCATTGCGTAACCGATTATCAAGTGGGCCGATGGCGTTATATTGTGGATTCGATCCCACTGCGGATAGTTTGCATATTGGGCACTTGCTTCCACTTTTGGTCTTAAGAAGATTTCAACTTGCCGGGCATAAGTCAATTGCCTTAGTAGGAGGAGGAACAGGGCTGATTGGCGATCCAAGCGGCAAAGCCTCCGAACGAACATTAAACCCCAAAGAGATTGTTGAGCAATGGGCACAAAAGATTAAGAATCAATTTGGCCGGTTCTTAGATTTTGAAACGGGGGACAATCCTGCGATATTGGCCAACAATTATGATTGGCTGGGCTCACTTCAAGTGATTGAATTTCTCAGAGATATCGGCAAATACTTCCCTCTGGGGGCTATGCTGGCCAAAGATTCGGTTGAATCCCGTCTGAGCAAAGGGATATCCTTCACGGAGTTTAGCTATATGATTCTGCAATCCTATGATTACTTAAAGCTTAATGAAATGTACGGATGTGAGATGCAGATCGGCGGAAGTGACCAATGGGGTAACATTACCGCCGGAATCGAGTTAATTCGGCGGACTGCTGTTCAAGAAAAGGAAATGCACGGACTGACTCTGCCTCTTGTCACCAAGAGTGACGGAACCAAATTCGGGAAGACTGAGGGAGGAGCAGTTTGGCTAGATCCAGAAAAAATGTCTCCCTACAAATTCTATCAGTTCTGGCTGAATACAGATGACAAAGATGTCGTTAAGTTCTTGAAATATTTCACCTTTATTTCTATAGAAGAGATCAATGAACTCGCCCAAGGTGTGGAAAAGGAACCTGAAAAGAGAAATGCTCAACGGGCTTTGGCAAAGGATGTAACAAAGTTAGTTCACGGACAGGAGGCCCTCCAGCGAGCTGAAAAGATCACGGCTGCGCTTTTTGGAGGAGGGTTAGGAAATCTGACTGCCCTAGAAATCGAGGAAGGCTTTAGTGATGTGCCCTCCGCAACGATCCAATCCCCAGAGACCAGTTTAGTTGATGCATTAGTCCAAGTAGGAGCGGTTTCGTCAAAACGCCAGGCTCGAGAGTCTATTGAGAGTGGGGCTATCTATATTAACGATATTCGTCATACCATTGTTGATTCAGCAGTTTCACAGCTAGAGAGATTAGATCAGAAGTATCTTGTTATTCGTCGAGGTAAGAAAAACTACTATCTCCTTAAGTTTGAAGAATAATTAATGTAACCCTATTATAAAAGTACCGAACTGCTGCTAATACTAGGCGGTTCGGTACTTAAACCATTAATTTGGCACCGATGGTCGAATAGGGTCAATGTTACCTTTGACAATTGCAATCGAAGATTATTATAATCCTAAAAAAATAAACTCGAAAAACAGTTGACAATGTAATAATTAGATGGTAGTATATCGAGGTGCCGCAAAACTAACTGCTAATTTAAAGACAATATTACAGTTAATTCCACGGTCGATGAAATTAAGGTGTTGACAACATAAGTTGAAAATGCTAAGATAACATTCCGGCCCAAACGGGTCAAACAAAATCCATGGTCTTTGAAAACTAAACAACAAGGACAGCCAATGAGAGAAACTCGTAA
>JGI2924J29684_1077986_pt1 | contig 27141 bp, 21 predicted proteins | sample BenlonsequencITS_FD_29684 | JGI IMG/M metagenome (IMG submission 29684)
GGCGGAATTGGTAGACGCACTAGGTTCAGGTCCTAGCGGTGGCAACACCGTGGAAGTTCGAGTCTTCTCCTGGGCACCACTCTTCAAGAAAAAACCGAGCCTATGGCTCGGTTTTTTCGTTTCAGCGCCAAACCGGCCAGCAGCACGCAAAGTGCTCACACTATTCGGCTATCCCCGCAAGTCGCAAAGCAAAAGACCGCCTTCGGGCGGTCTTTTGTTGCAGCAGAACGCGTTGATCAGGCGTATGGATGACGCAGCACGATAGTCTCGTTGCGGTCCGGGCCGGTAGAAATGATATCCACCGGCGCCTCGACCAGCTCCTCGAGGCGCTTGATATAGGCGCGGGCATTGGCAGGCAGCTCATCGAGCGTCTTCGCACCAACGGTCGATTCGCTCCAGCCCGGCATTTCTTCGTAGACCGGCTGCAGGCCATCGTAGCTGTCCGCGTCAGTAGGCGCATCGACGAGCACGTCGCCATTGCGATCCTTGTAACCGACACAGATACGGATGGTTTCCAGCCCATCGAGCACATCGAGCTTGGTCAGGCAGATGCCGGAGATGCTATTGATCTCGATGGCGCGACGCAGAATGACCGCATCGAACCAACCACAACGCCGCGCACGGCCGGTGGTCGAACCGAATTCGTGACCACGCTCGGCCAGACGAGCACCAACATCGTCGAACAGCTCGGTCGGGAACGGACCGGAACCAACACGGGTGGTGTAGGCCTTGGTGATGCCCAGGATGTAATCCAGGTACAGCGGGCCAAAACCGGAACCGGTCGCAGTTCCGCCGGCAGTGGTGCTGGAGCTGGTCACGTACGGATAGGTACCGTGGTCGATATCCAGCAGCGAACCCTGCGCACCTTCGAACATGATGCAGGCGCCCTGCTTGCGCAGCTCGTGCAGACGAGCAGTAACGTCGGTGATCAGCGGCTTGAGGATTTCCGCATAACCGAGAGCTTCATCGAGGGTCTTCTGGAAATCAACCGGCTCCACCTTGTAGAAGCTCTTCAGCACGAAGTTGTGGTACTCCAACAACTCTCGCAGCTTGACCGCGAAACGCTCCGGATTGAACAGATCAGCAATGCGCAGCCCCCGACGCGCAACCTTGTCTTCGTACGCCGGACCAATGCCACGGCCGGTAGTGCCGATCTTGCCTTCCGAACGCGACGCTTCGCGCGCCTGATCCAGGGCCACATGGTAAGGCAGGATCAACGTGCAGGAGGGGCTGATGCGCAGACGCTCACGAACCGGCACACCCTTCTCTTCCAGCTTGGTGATCTCGCGCAGCAGCGCATCGGGAGCGACCACCACGCCATTGCCGATCAGGCATTGCACGTTGTCGCGCAGGATGCCGGACGGAATCAGGTGCAAAACGGTCTTCTCACCGTCGATGACCAGAGTGTGACCGGCATTGTGGCCGCCCTGGTAACGCACGACCGCAGCCGCCTGATCGGTCAGCAGATCGACGATCTTGCCCTTGCCCTCATCACCCCACTGGGTGCCCAGGACCACGACGTTCTTACCCATAACCCTTTGTCCTCTTCGGCGAAGCATGTGCCGGTCGCAACCGGCGATAATCGAAATCTGGCCAGCACCGCGGTGCGGCGCCACAGCCATCAGGACGCCAGCGAGGCCACCGTCCAGACACCATTACTCAACAGCAGCTGTCGATCGCAGCCCAGCGGCGCGGCATCAGCCTGCGACTGACCATCGAGCGCCTGCACCACGCGCTCACCCTGACGTCGCAACTCGCGAACCACAATCCACAAACCAGGCTCATCGCCATGCGGCGCCCAAATGCCTGACACAGGCGCCGACAGATCCGCGTTACCCAGGCTGACCAAGGTTTTCAGATCCGTGGAAAAGCCCGTCGCCGGCCGCGCACGACCGAAATCGGCACCGATATCGTCATAACGCCCGCCCTGAGCGATCGACTGACCGACGCCAGGCACAAATACCGCGAACACCACTCCAGTATGGTAGTGATAGCCACGCAATTCGCCCAAATCGAAATACAGCGGAACATCCGGATAACGCGCTGCCAGCTGGTCGGCGATCAGAACCAGCGTTTCCAGCGCCGCCTGCACCTCGGCCGGCGCACCCGTCAACGCCTTACGGGCCTCATCGAGCGCCTGGCGCCCGCCGCACAGCCGGGCCAGCGCACGTAGCATATTAGCCAGAGCAGGTTCGAGCGCAGCGGTCAGCTCGGCAATCTCGTCCATCGCCTTGCGCTGCAACGCATCGAACAGGCGCTGCTCGGCATCGCCATTCAAGCCCGCAGCCTTGGCCAGACCGCGATAAATACCGACATGACCGAGATCCATGTGCACATCCGGAACATCGGCCAGCTCAAGCATCTCCAGCATCAGGCTGATCACTTCGATGTCGCTGGAAGCAGAGGCGTCGCCATACAGTTCCGCACCCAACTGGATTGGGCTGCGTGAAGTGGAAAGGGCCTGCGGCTTGGCATGCAGAACACTGCCGGCGTAGCACAGGCGGCTCGGACCTTCGCGGCGCAAGGTATGCGCATCGACACGAGCCACCTGCGGGGTGATATCGGCACGGAGGCCCATCTGCCGACCAGAAAGCGGATCGATAACCTTGAAGGTACGCAAATCCAGATCCTGCCCGGAACCGGTGAGCAGAGACTCGAGAAACTCCACATGCGGGGTGATGACCAGCTCGTAGCCCCAGCACTGAAACAGGTCCAGCACGCGTCTACGTGCCGTTTCGATACGCGCCGCCTCGGGCGGCAGCACCTCTTCGATGCCATCTGGCAAAAGCCAGCGGTCTACCGTTGCCATTCGCGAAATCACCTCTCGTTCCGGTAAGCCCAGACGAAAACCTTGGCAACAGCCTGGGCTGGCCTTCGGTCGCGTGCAGTTGTATTCGATCATGGCATCCGAGCCATGCCCTCTCAGGGGTCGGCATGACCGCTGCATGCCTGGGATAGCCTGCGACCTCAAGGGCACAGACGCAAAAAAGCCGGGATTTTCCCGGCTGGCGGATCATAGCAATCTTTTCCCTACCGGTCACCCGGCGGCACTCGCGCGCCGCCGGGGAAACCGTTCAGGTGGCCATGAAGCGCTACTTGCTGCTTTCCAGATAGCGGAAGAAGTCGCTCTTCGGATCGAGCACCAGCACATCTTCCTTACTGGAGAAGCTCTCACGGTAGGCCTGCAGGCTACGATGGAAAGCGTAGAACTCCTGATCCTGCCCGTAGGCAGAAGCATAGATCGCAGCCGCCTTGGCATCGCCATCACCGCGCAGCTCTTCAGCCTCGCGGAACGCCTCAGCCAGCAGAACCCGACGCTGACGATCGGCGTCCGCACGGATACCTTCAGCAAGCTCCTTACCCTTGGCGCGATGCTCACGAGCCTCGCGCTCGCGCTCGGAGCTCATCCGCTCGAATACGCTGCGGTTCACTTCGCGCGGCAGGTCGATACCCTTGACCCGCACGTCGACGACCTCAATGCCCAACTCCTGCTGTGCCGCACGATTGAGACTGGTGGTGACCTGAGCCATCAGCTCGTCACGCTGCCCGGAAACAGACTCGTGCAGCGTGCGCTTACCGAACTGGTCACGCAGCGCCGCCTCGAGGCGACGTGCCAGACGCTCATCGGCGATCTGCTTGACACCGGAGGTCGCGGTATAGAAGCGCTCGGCATCATCCACGCGCCACTTGGCGTAGGAGTCGACCATCAACGCCTTCTTCTCCAGCGTCAGGAAGCGCGAAGTGGTCGTATCCAGCGTCAGCAGTCGCGCATCGAACTTGCGCACCGAGTTCACGTACGGAATCTTCATGTGCAGACCAGGCTTCACGTCAGGCTCGACGATCCGGCCAAAGCGCAGCAACACTGCACGTTCGGTCTGCGAGACGATGTAGAAGCTGTTCCACAGGACGATTGCGGCGACTACACCCACGATCAGCGCCGTAAGGGATTTATTGCTCATCAGCGACTCTCCCTTGTACGAACTTCACGCGGATCCAGCTCCGGCGGCAGACGAGTGCCCTGAGTTGCGGCACCCGAAGCAACGCCGGCAGGCGCTGGCGTGCTTGCACCGCGGCTGTTGATCATCTTGTCCAGCGGCAGATAAAGCAGGTTCTGCCCACCGTCGCCGCTGACCATGACCTTGCTGGTATTGCTCATGACTTCCTGCATGGTTTCCAGGTACAGACGCTCACGAGTGACCTCCGGCGCCTTGCGATACTCGGCGACCAGCTTGCTGAAGCGATCGGCCTCACCCGTGGCACGCGAGATTACCGCGTCGCGATAACCACTTGCCTCTTCCAGCATGCGCTGGGCCTGACCGCGGGCTTCGGGGATCACGCCATTGGCGTAGGACTCGGCCTGGTTCTTCTCGCGCTGCTCATCTTCGCGCGCGCGGATCACGTCATCGAACGCCTCCTGCACCTCACGCGGCGCTGCCGCACTTTGCAGGTTGACCTGGGTGACGACGATGCCGGTGCCATAGTTGTCGAGGAACCGCTGCAGGCGCTCCTTGACCTCGCCAGCCATGACTTCACGACCCTCGGTCAGCACCTGGTCCATTGCCGTCGAACCCACCACGTGGCGTACGGCACTGTCGGTAGCATGCTGCAGGCTGATTTCGGGTTGATCAACGCTGAGCACGAACGATTGCAGATTGCTGATCTTGTACTGAACGGTGAGCGGCACCTCGATGATGTTCTCATCCTCGGTGAGCATCTGGCCCTGCTTGCTGTAAGAGCGCTCGCGGGTGACGTTCTCCTGGAACTTGCGATCGATCGGCGGGAAGTAGATGTTCAGGCCCGGCCCTACCGTCTCGTGGTACTTGCCGAAGCGCAGCACGACTGCCTGCTCCTGCTCGTCGACGATGTAGATCGCATTGAACAGCCATACCGCCAGCAGAACGACCAGAGCAACCCACACCAAGCCGAAGCCGCCGCGCTTGCCGCTGCCACCGAAATTGCTGCCACCACCACGCTTCTTGCCGCCGAACATGCCATTCAGGCTGTCCTGCAGCTTGCGGAAAGCCTCATCGAGGTCCGGCGGGCCTTTCTGGTCGCCGCCGCCACCGCGACGACCACCGCCACCACTGCCCCAGGGATCCTGGTTGTTCGAGTTGCCACCCGGCTCATTCCAAGCCATAGCGCTCTCCATTCAAATAAAGCTAAAGGCGCGCCCACGGCACGCCCGCCAATGCTACAGAAAGCCCCGAACCACCGGCAAAAATGCCAGCGGAGGCTTTATTGCAAAGTGTGTTGCTCGATGAACTCGTCCACCCGCAACCCTTCGCGACTGATCAAGCGATTCAATTCGATTCTCGGCAAACGAACTTCCAGCAGGCTGCCGCCCTCTTCATCATGGGTCTCGCGCTGCACAGCGCTCAGCTCGAAGAACTGCGCACGCAGCCGTCCGAGCCGCTGCGGCAAGCGCAGCGTTCCGACGAACAGGTCATTGCCCAGCAACTCGGCGATCGCCTGACGCACAAGATCCAGACCCAGACCGTCACGCGCCGACACCCAGACCCGCTGCGGCTTGCCATCGGCATCACGCTGAATCTGCGGCTCGATACCCTCCATCAGGTCGACCTTGTTGTAGACCTCGAGCATCGGCAGTTCGTTGGCACCAATCTCACCAAGGACAGCCAACACCTGCTCGATCTGCTGATCGCGCTCCGGCTCGTGCGCATCGATGACATGCAGGAGCAAATCGGCATTGCTGGATTCTTCGAGCGTCGCCCGGAAGGACTCCACCAGCTTGTGTGGCAGATGACGAATGAACCCCACGGTATCGGCCAGCACCACTGGCCCGACATCGTCGAGTTCCAGTCGGCGCAGGGTCGGGTCGAGCGTGGCGAACAGCTGATTCGCCGCGTAAACGTCGGACTCGGTGAGTGCGTTAAACAACGTGGACTTGCCGGCGTTGGTGTAACCGACCAGCGACACCGAGGGAATATCGGCGCGACGACGACCACGCCGAGCCTGCTCGCGCTGCCCGCGGACCTTTTCCAGACGCTGCTTGATTTGACGAATACGCACGCGCAAAAGCCGGCGGTCGGTTTCCAGCTGGGTTTCGCCCGGACCACGCAGACCGATACCACCCTTCTGGCGCTCGAGGTGGGTCCAGCCGCGCACCAGTCGCGTACTCATGTGCTCGAGCTGAGCCAGCTCGACCTGCAGCTTGCCCTCATGGGTGCGGGCACGCTGAGCGAAGATATCCAGAATTAGACCGGTACGGTCCAGCACGCGGCATTCAAGTGCGCGCTCGAGGTTGCGCTCCTGACTGGGCGTGAGCGTGTGATTGAAGATCACAAGCTCGACCTCGCCATCCTTGACGAGGTCATGCAGCTCCTCGACCTTGCCGCTGCCAATCAGAAACTTGGCGGACGGCTGATGCCGAGAGACATTGACGAAGCCGACCGTTTCGGCGCCAGCAGAACGCGCCAGCTCCTGGAATTCCTGTGGGTCCTCGCGTGCCGCGGGGTCCTGGCCATCCAGGTGCACCAAGATAGCCCGCTCACCACCACCGGGACGTTCGAAGAACAAGGAAACCTACCTCAGTCGTTGCCCGACTCGGATTGCTCGGCATCGCCAGCGGTCGGCAGGCGTACTGGACGACCCGGAACGACGGTGGAAATGGCGTGCTTGTAGACCATCTGGCTGACGGTGTTCTTCAGAAGAATGACGAATTGGTCGAAGGATTCGATCTGGCCCTGCAGCTTGATGCCGTTTACCAGATAGATGGAAACCGGAACGCGTTCCTTACGCAGTGTGTTGAGGTAAGGGTCTTGTAGCGAATGCCCTTTTGACATGTGCCGCACTCCTTAGAGGATCTGTTTTCATTAGTGTTCTAAAAGTACAACCGACGATCCACGTGTTGAGAATAGACGGTCAATTCGCAGTGTCAGCTCAATATGGAGAGCGATTGCAGGTATTTCAATGCGCGCGGCAGATTGTCGCGGGACAAACTGTCCAGCCAGTGTATCTCCCCCCAACTGCGCAACCAGGTGAACTGCCGTTTGGCCAGTTGCCGGGTTGCGATGATGCCGCGCTCCACCATTTCCTCTCGGGTCGATGATCCGTCCAGATATTCCCAGACCTGACGATAACCGACCGCGCGAATCGACGGCATTCCGGGATGCAGATCACCGCGGCGCCTCAGGGCTTCGACCTCTTCGACGAATCCCTGTTCAACCATGTGCCGGAAACGGCTCTCGATACGCTCGTGCAGGATATGGCGTTGTGCAGGGGCGATGCACAGTTGCGCGACAGTATAAGGCAAGACTCCCGAGCCAGGCGCGTCTGCGGCGGCTTTTTGCGACCTTTGTCGGGCACGGTGCTCACTCATGGTCAGCCCGCTGACCAGATAGACTTCCAGCGCTCGCACCAACCGCTGCGGATCGTTGGGATGAATGCGTGCAGCCGACTCCGGATCGACCTGCGCCAGCTCGCGGTGCAGTGCCAGCAATCCTTCGGAGGCGGCCAGCGCCTCCAGCTGGGCGCGGACCAAGGGATCGGCCGCCGGCATATCGGCGAGACCGTCCTGCAATGCCTTGAAATACAACATGGTGCCGCCAACCAGCAGCGGAATGCGGCCCAGCGCAGTGATTTCCGCCATGGCAGCCAGCGCATCGGCACTGAACTCGGCCGCCGAGTAGCTCTCAGCCGGATCGAGGATATCCACTAGGCGGTGCGGGAACTCTGCCAGGACCTCGGCGGAGGGCTTAGCCGTACCGATATCCATGCCACGATAGATCAGCGCCGAGTCGACGCTGATCAGCTCGCAGGGCAGTACGCGCGCCAGCTCCAGCGCCAGATCGGTCTTGCCCGAAGCGGTCGGACCCATAAGAAAGATGGCGGGTGGCAAGGAAGACATCGGCAGGCTCAAGGGCACGGCGGCATAGTTTCAGGTGGCAGGCACTCGACCGCAAGCCTGACTCGCTGCCAGAGACAGTTGCTCAGCGACCGCGCAGGAACAGTTTGTCCAGTTCGTCCATGCCCAGCTGTGTCCAGGTCGGCCGCCCGTGATTGCACTGCCCGCTGCGCTCGGTGTGCTCCATATCGCGCAGCAAGGCGTTCATTTCCGGCAGCGTGAGGCGGCGGTTGGCCCGCACTGCACCATGGCAGGCCATGGTTGCCAGTAATTCGTTGAGGTGCGCCTGGATGCGGTCACTGGTGCCGTACTCCAGCAGATCGGCAAGCACATCACGCACCAGCTGGGTGGCTTCGGCCTGTTTGAGCAGCGAGGGAATCTGACGGATCCCCAGGGTTTCCGGGCCGAGACGCTGCAGCTCGAAGCCGAGCATCTGGAACCACTGCCCGTGCTCTTCCGCGCAATCGGCCTCGCGCTGGCTGAGGGCAATGGATTCAGGCACCAGCAGCGGCTGACCGCGCAGTCCTTCGCTGGCCATGGCGGTCTTCAGCCGCTCGTAGGTGATGCGTTCGTGGGCGGCGTGCATATCCACCAGCACCATGCCCTGGGCATTCTCGGCGAGGATATAGACCCCCTTGAGTTGCGCCAGGGCATAACCCAGTGGCGGCACGTCATCCTGGCTTGCCGGCAATGCAGCAGGGCCGCTCTCGGGCAGCGGCGTGAACAACTCGCGATAAGCGCCCTGGGTCTCGGCGGTGTAGCCGGCCGCTGCCGGGCGTGGCGCCTGATAGCCCGCGCCAGCGCCCCGCCAGGCAGGTGTCTCGCCTGGCGGCCGCTCGAGCACGCTGGCGGCCAGACTCATCTCGTTCTGCCCACCGAACTCGCCGGCAGCAAGCCCGGAAACCTGGGTCATCGACGTGACGCTGGCAGGAGCCGCGAGCTGATCTTCCGGCCGCACGTCACCCAGTGCGCGGTGCAGCGTGCCGTAGAGAAAGTCATGCACCATGCGGCTGTCGCGGAAACGCACCTCGTGTTTGGTGGGATGCACGTTGACATCCACCACCGCCGGATCGACGTCGAGGAACAGCACGAAGGTCGGGTGCCGGCCGTTGAACAGCACGTCGCGATAGGCCTGGCGCACCGCATGGGCGACCAGCTTGTCGCGCACCATGCGACCGTTGACGTAGAAGTACTGCAGATCGGCCTGGCTACGCGAGAAGGTCGGCAGCCCGACCCAGCCCCAGAGCCGCAGGCCGTTGCGCTCGATCTCGATGGGCAGCGCCTGCTCGAGGAACGCCGAGCCGCAAACGGCAGCAACTCGCCGCGCACGCGACGCGTCATCGCTCGCCTGATGCAGCGCCAGCACCGCCTTGCCGTTATGGCGCAGATGGAAAGCGACATCGAAACGCGCCAGCGCCAGTCGCTTGATCACTTCCTGCAAGTGATCGAATTCGGTTTTCTCTGTGCGCAGAAACTTGCGCCGCGCCGGTGTATTGAAGAACAGGTCGCGTACTTCTACCGAAGTGCCAACCGGATGCGCTGCGGGCTGCACCCGCGCTTCCATTTCGCGGCCTTCGGTTTCCACCTGCCAGGCTTCGCTCGCATCGGCGGTGCGCGAGGTCATGGTCAGACGCGAAACGGAACTGATGGAGGCCAGCGCCTCGCCACGAAAGCCGAGGCTCATGACCCGCTCGAGATCTTCAAGATCGCGAATCTTGCTGGTGGCATGACGCGCCAGGGCCAGCGGCAGGTCATCCGGAGGAATACCGCAACCGTCATCTCTTACCCGCAACAGCTTGACGCCACCCTGTTCGACGTCCACCTCGATGCGACTGGCGCCGGAGTCCAGGCTGTTTTCCAGCAGTTCCTTGATCACCGATGCCGGGCGCTCGACCACCTCACCAGCGGCAATCTGGTTCGCCAGCCGCGGACTGAGCAGCTGGATGCGCGGAGTATCGGTCATGGCTGGGAAGCCAGCGTGGTAGCGGGGATATTCAGCGTCTGGCCGACCTTGATCACGTCATTGCTCAGACTGTTGGCGCTGCGCAACGCAGCCAGGCTGACCTGATAACGCTGAGCGAGCAGCGCCAGGCTTTCACCCGAGCGCACGATATGCTCGCGCGGGCCGGCGGCGATTTTGCCCGAGTCACGCAGCCAGGCTACGTAAGTGCCCGGCGGCGGATTTTCGTGAAAGAACTGCCGCACTCCGCTGTGAATCGAGCGTGCCAGCGATTGCTGGTGGCTAGCCGTCTGTAGCTTCTTGGCTTCCGAAGGATTGGAGATAAAGCCGGTTTCAACCAAGATCGACGGGATGTCCGGCGACTTCAGCACCATGAAGCCGGCCTGCTCGACACGGCGTTTGTGCAGCGGCGTGATCCGCCCCATGTTGCTCAGGACCTTCTGCCCAACGTTCAGGCTCGAAGACAGCGAGGCGGTCATCGACAGGTCCAGCAACACGCCGGCGAGCATCTGATCCTTGTCGCCGAGGCTGACGTTGCCGGCACCGCCAATCAGGTCGGAGCGGTTTTCGCTATCGGCCAGCCAGCGCGCAGTTTCCGAGGTAGCACCGCGGTCAGACAGGGCGAAAACCGAGGCACCGTAGGCCGCCGAGCGCGGCGCGGCATCGGCGTGGATCGAGACGAACAGGTCGGCGCCCTTCTTGCGGGCGATCTCGGTACGCTTGCGCAGAGGAATGAAGTAGTCGCCAGTGCGCACCAACTCGGCACGGAAGCCCTTGTCGGCGTTGATCTGGCGCTGCAACTCCTTGGAAATCTGCAATACCACGTGCTTTTCGTAGACCTTGCCGGGACCGATGGCGCCCGGGTCCTCACCACCGTGGCCGGCGTCGATAGCGATCACGATGTCGCGCTTGCTGCCGCCCGTTGCCGGCAGCTTGACCGCGGGCAGGGTTGGCGAAACGGGAGCGGCAGGCGTGGCAGGCGTAGCGGTGACCGGCGGCTGGGTCGCGGCGCGGGCAGCCGTGGCCTGGTCGAACAGATCGACCACCAGTCGGTGACCGTACTGCTGATTGGGCGCCAAACTGAAACTCTTCGGCGAGACCGGCGCGTGCAGGTCAACCACCACGCGCAGGGTGTTGGCGTCGTGCTGGCCGGCGCGCAGGGAGGCAACCGGCGTGTTCTGCAGCGCGAGCTTGTCGAGTTCGGCCTTGAGCGTGGCGCCGGTCACGTCGATGACCAGCCGATCGGGCGCGGTGAGCGTGAAGATCTTGTGCTCGACCGGCCCGGACAGATCGAACACCAGGCGGGTGTTGTCCGGCGCGCGCCACAAGCGCACGCTCTGCACATCGCTGGCCGCCAACAGGTCCGTTGCCATCAGCAACAGCGCCAGGCCGCCAATAAAGGTGCGAATGCGCATACCCAAACCCATGTTATTCATAGCTCTCCGTCGGTCAGGGCGACACACCAGGCTTCGCCCCGCGCAGTGTGGGGCGACAGGCGCAGCGTACGGCCGGCCTCATGCGGTGCAATGGTAATGTCCATGTCGGCCTTTGGCAAAATGCCGGCCCCGCGCTCCGGCCACTCGATCAGGCACAGCGCATTGCCTTCGAAGTAGTCGCGGATACCGAGGAACTCCAGCTCTTCGGGATCGACCAGACGATACAGGTCGAAGTGGAAAACCTGCACATCGCCCAGCTCGTAAGGTTCGACCAGGGTAAAGGTCGGGCTCTTGACCTTGCCCTCATGGCCGAAGCCGCGAATCAGGCCGCGCGACAGCGTGGTCTTGCCCGCGCCGAGGTCACCGTGCAGATAGATGACGCCACGACCACCGGTCGCCTTGGCGATGCGCGCACCAACCGCAAGCATCGCCGCCTCGTCCGCGGCGTAGAGATTCACTTCAGGCATGGCGACTGCTCCTCGAGCAACTGACGAATCACGGGAATCAGATCGCTGGCGGCCAGCCCGCGGCCTTGCTGGCCGATACGCTCGCCGGCGGCAGCATGCAGCCAGGCGCCCAGGCAAGCCGCGTCGAATGGAGCCAGGCCTTGCGCAAGCAGAGCGCCGAGAACGCCCGCCAGCACATCACCGAGGCCCGCGCTGGCCATGGATGGATGGCCGCGATCGCACAGCGCGAGCCGGCCATCCGGTGCGGCGATCAGCGTACCGGCGCCCTTGAGCAGCGCCACGCAGGCATAACGCTGGGCCAATGCGCGCACCGCGGCCGGGCGATCAGCCTGCACTTCGGCCACCGAGCATTGCAGCAGCCGCGCAGCCTCACCCGGATGTGGCGTGATCAAGCTGCCAGCTGGCAGTTCGACGGCGCCGTTCGCCAGCAGGTTCAGCGCATCGGCGTCCCACACCTGCGGCAGATCACGCTGCGCCGTCAGCGACAGCAGGCTGCGTCCCCATGGCGCCTGACCCAGGCCTGGGCCGACCACCAGCACATCGGCGCGGTCGGCCAGCGCCGTCAGGCCATAGGTCGACTCGACACCACTGCACATGATTTCTGGGCAGCGCACCAACGAAGCGGTGATGTGCTCTGGACGGGTCGCCAGCGTCACCATGCCCGCACCGCAGCGCAACGCCGCCTCGGCGCTAAGCAGTACCGCGCCGCCAGTCCCCAGATCGCCGCCAATCACCAGCACCTGTCCGAAGCTGCCCTTGTGTGCAGTTGCCGAACGGGGCGCGACCCGCGCCAGCGAACCGTGGTCCAGGCGCACCGCCTCGCTCGCCACCTGCGCGACGATCGCCGGATCGGCCTGCAGATCGTCGAACACCAGGGTGCCGACGCGATCCGGGCCGTCCGCAGTGAACAGGCCGAGCTTGAGGCCGATAAAGGTGACACTGAGATCGGCGCGCACCGCATGACCCAGTACCCGCCCGCTGTCAGCGCAGAGCCCGGACGGCAGATCGATGGCCAGCACCGGCAGTTCGCTGACATTGATCGCCTCGATCGCGGCGGCATAGGGCTCGCGCACCTCGCCGGCAAGGCCGGTGCCCAGTAGCGCATCCACCAGCACGCCTTGCAGCGGTACCTCGGCATGCCAGGGTTCGATCGCCACCCCACAAGCCTGCGCTTCGGTCAGGGCCAGCGCGGCATCGCCCTGCAGCGCCTGCGGATCGCCCACTGCCAGCACGCGGACTTGCCAACCGGCGCGCTGCGCCAGTGCCGCCAGCAGATAACCATCGCCGGCATTATTGCCGCGCCCGGCCAGTACGGTAACCGCCCCGGCATCCGGCCAGCGCCGGCGCAGCGCACGCCAGGCGGCATGGGCGGCACGCTGCATCAATTCGAAACCGGGCGTGCCGGCAGCGATCAGGCGCGCATCGAGTTCGCGCACCTGTGCGGCGGTATACAGAGCGACGGGCAGGGAATCGGTCATCGGAGCAGGGATCATCGCGGCGGAATGTCTGGCAGAATTATACGCACCCGCCCGCCAAGCCGCCCTACTCTCCGATGTCCGACCCAGCCCTCGATCCAGCCGCCCTCGTCCAGTCCATCAAGGAGTGGGGCCGCGAGCTCGGCTTTCAGCAGGTCGGCATCACCGATGTCGACCTCGGCGAGCACGAAGCGCACCTCGACGCCTGGCTGGCGGCCGGCTATCAGGGCGAGATGGACTACATGGCCGCCCACGGCAGCAAGCGCTCACGACCGGACGAACTGGTGCCGGGCACCCTCAGGGTGATCTCGCTGCGCATGGACTACCTGCCCGGCGACACGCGCATGACTCAGCAGCTCGCAAGCCCGGAGAAGGCCTATGTGTCGCGCTACGCGCTGGGCCGCGATTATCACAAGCTGATCCGCAAACGCATCCAGCAGCTCGCCGAGCGCATTCAGCAGGTGGTCGGCCCGTTCGGCTTTCGCGCCTTCGTCGACAGCGCGCCGGTGCTGGAGAAGGCCGCCGGACAACAGGCCGGGCTCGGCTGGATCGGCAAGAACACCCTGCTGCTCAATCGCAAGGCCGGCAGCTGGTTCTTTCTTGGCGAGCTGTTCGTCGACATCGCCCTGCCGGTCGACGAACCGACGAGCCGCGATCACTGCGGTAGCTGCCACGCCTGCCTGGACGTCTGCCCCACCGACGCTTTCGTCGGTGAACGGCTGCTGGATGCGCGACGCTGCATTTCCTACCTGACCATCGAGCTGAAAGGCGCAATCCCGGTCGAGCTGCGCGACAAGATCGGCAACCGTGTATTCGGCTGCGATGATTGCCAGATCGTCTGTCCGTGGAACCGTTTCGCTCGCCCCACCGAGCAGAGTGACTTTCAGCCACGCCACAGCCTGGACAACGCCGAGCTGGCAACGCTGTTCCGCTGGACAGAAGAGGAGTTTCTCAGCCGCACCGAGGGCTCGCCGCTGCGTCGCGCTGGCTACCAGCGCTGGCTGCGCAATCTCGCGGTCGGCCTGGGCAATGCGCCGTCGAGCATTCCGGTGCTGGAAGCGCTCGAAGCACGCCGCGACGATCCGTCAGAACTGGTCCGCGAGCATGTCGAGTGGGCGCTGAAGCAGCACGCCCAGCGCCAGCCCGACTGACTGACCGGCCCTAAGGCCGCATCAGCCCTGAGGGGATGCCTGCGCCGGAACGCTGGCTGGAGCTGCGCTGAGCTCACGCAGCTGCTCGGCATCCAGCGTCTCCTGTTGCAGCAAGCGACGCGCACAGCGCTCAAGCAGTTCCCGCCGAGCTTCGAGTAGCTCAAGGCTGCGCTGGAATGCCGCCTGCACCAGCTCTTGCACTTCCTCGTCGATGGCCGTGGCGGTGCTCTCGGCATAGTCATGTTGCGGCTTGAGGCCGAGCATCGCCTCGTTGCCAAGGAACGAGTTCGGCTCACGCTCCAGCGCCAGGTGGCCGAGACGCTTGGACATGCCGTAGCGGGTGACCATGGCGCGGGCGATGTCGGTGACCTTGGCCAGATCATCCGCCGCGCCGGTGGACAGATGCGTATACACCAACCACTCCGCCGCGCGCCCGCCGAGCAGCACGGCCATCTTGTTTTCCAGCTCGTCGCGGGTCATCAGGAAGCGGTCCTCGATGGGCCGCTGGATGGTGTAGCCCAGCGCGCCCATGCCGCGCGGGATGATCGACACCTTGTGCACCGGGTCTACCCCAGGCAGCGCCATGGCTACCAGGGCATGACCCATTTCGTGATAGGCGACGATCTCCCGCTCGCGCGGGTTGAGCAGGCGATTGCGCTTCTCCAGCCCGGCGATGATGCGCTCGATAGCCGCGGTGAAGTCCTCCATCGCCACTGCCTCGGCATTGCGCCGGGTCGCCAGCAGGGTCGCCTCGTTGACCAGGTTGGCGAGGTCGGCACCGGTGAAGCCCGGCGTCAGCGCGGCGATAGCCTGCGGATCGACATCGGTGCCCAGCCGGGATTTCTTCAGGTGCACATTGAGGATCTGTACCCGCCCGACCTTGTCCGGCCGATCGACCAGCACCTGACGGTCGAAACGGCCGGCGCGCAGCAGGGCCGGGTCGAGAATTTCCGGACGATTGGTGGCGGCCAGCAGAACCAGACCGCTGGAGGTGTCGAAACCGTCCATCTCCACCAACAGCTGGTTGAGCGTCTGCTCCTTCTCGTCATGCCCACCGGACAACGGCCCGGCACCGCGGGCGCGGCCGAGGGCATCCAGTTCGTCGATGAAGATGATCGCCGGCGCCTGGGCCCGCGCCTGTTCGAACAGGTCACGCACCCGCGCGGCACCGACGCCGACGAACATCTCGACAAACTCGGAGCCGGAAATGGAGAAGAACGGCACTTTCGCCTCACCAGCCACGGCCCGTGCCAGCAGCGTTTTGCCGGTGCCAGGCGGGCCGACCAGCAGCACGCCTTTCGGCATGCGCCCGCCGAGGCGACCGTAAGTCTGCGGGTCGCGGAGGAATTCGATGATTTCCTTGAGCTCATCCTTGGCCTCGTCGACCCCGGCCACGTCGGCGAAGGACACCTTCATGTCGGTCTCGACGTAAACCCGCGCCTTGCTCTTGCCGATCTGCATCATGCCGCCGCCACCCAGACCGCTGCCGATGCGCTTGAGCAGGAACAGCCAGATGCCGAAGAACAGCATGGCCGGCACGATCCACGACAGCAGGTCACGCACCAGCGTGCTTTCCACCTTGCCGGTGTAGCGCACCGGATACTGCTGCAGATGCTCGGCCAGCTGCGGCTCGACGCGATTGCTGATGAACCGCCGCTGACCGCTGGCCAACGGCTCCTTGAGCAGGCCTTCTATACGCCGCTCGGTGATCGCCAGCTCTTCGACGCGGCCTTCCTTGAGGTGCTGCTCGAACTCGCTGTAGGGGATGGTCGCCACTTCCTGCTGGATCGACAGCAGATACTGCAGGCCGAGGAACACCAGAATGGCGATCATCCAGTAATTCATGTGGAACTGAGCCCGGTCTTTCACACCCTTCTCCTTGTGCCGCGACCACGCGCAGCGCTGTCAGACGCCTCGATTATGCCTGCTGCCCCGCCGGCAGGCCTGGACTCAGATCAGTTCACCGCAACTAAAGCCCACCGCGAACGCCAAGCCCGACGCCCAGTTCCGCCGCGACGGCGAAGGGCAGCAACAGCGTATCCAGCAGGGCGCTGGCGGGTAGGTCCAGCGCGGCATATTTCGGCGGCATGGCACCGAACCGATCCAGCGGGCAACAGCCGCCGTTGAGGCTGTACCAGTCCAGGCGCGTGCCGGAATAGATGATCGGTGCGCCGGGCTTGGCGGCATCCAGCGTGCGGACGCTGGCGCAGCCGCCGAGCAGGCTCAGCGTTGTCAGGACGAGCAGCGCTCGGCCGATCATCTCAGTCGTCGCTGACGATATGGTGCTCACCCCAGCGCGGCAGCATGTCCTGCGGGATATTTAGCAGATTGAGGATGCGCGCGACGACGAAATCGACCAGGTCGTCGATGGTCTGCGGCTGATGATAGAAACCTGGCGAGGCTGGCAGGATGGTTACGCCGAGGTTGGACAGCTTGAGCATGTTTTCCAGATGGATGCTCGAATACGGCGCCTCGCGCGGGACCAGGATCAGCTGGCGGCGCTCCTTGAGGGCAACGTCGACGGCACGCTCGATCAGGTTGTTGCAGGCGCCGGTGGCGATCGCCGACAGCGTGCCGGTGGAGCACGGTACCACCACCATGGCGGTCGGGGCGCCGGAGCCGGAGGCCGGCGGCGCCATCCAGTCCTCCTTGGCGAACACGCGGATCTGCCCGGCAGCGGCACCGGTGTATTCGGAGAGGAAGGCCTGCATCGCCTGTGGCTTGGCCGGCAGCACCACGTCGGTCTCGGTGGCCATCACCAGCTGCGCGGCCTTGGAAATCAGGAAGTGCACCTCGCGGTCTTCCTGGATCAGACAGTCCAGCAGGCGCAGGCCGTACTGCGCGCCGGAGGCGCCGGTCATGGCCAGGGTGATGCGTTCCGGTCCGTTCATTCAATCTGCTCCTGATGCGATGCGCGTGGAAATGCCTTCGGCGATTTCTACCCTACCCATGATCAGCGTAGGGTGGAAAACCGCGAAGCGTTTTCCACCTTGAACAATCAGCTCAACGCCGCGGCCAGCCTGCCGTGCAAGCCGCCAAAACCGCCATTGCTCATCACCACCACCTGGGTGCCCGGCACGGCGTCAGCTTTCACCTTGGCGATGATCGCCTCCAGCGAATCGCACACCGTAGTCTCCACCGGCGAGCCGGCGACGGTGGCGGCCAGGTCCCAGCCAAGGTTGGCAGGCGCGTACCAGATCGCCTGATCGGCCAGTGCCACGGATTCAGCAAGGCCCTCGCGGTGCGCGCCGAGCTTCATCGAGTTGGAGCGTGGCTCGATCACCGCGATGATCGGTGTATCGCCCACACGCTTGCGCAGCCCGTCGAGGGTGGTTGCGATAGCCGTGGGGTGATGGGCAAAATCGTCATAGATGGTCACGCCATTGACCTCGGCGACCTTCTCCATGCGCCGCTTGACGCTACGGAATTCGCTCAGCGCCTCGGCGCCCTGCTTCGGCAGCACACCGACGTGGCGGGCCGCGGCGAGCGTCGCCAGCGCATTGTTGACGTTGTGCTGGCCGGTCAGCTCCCACTCGACCACGCCCTGCACGGCACCATCGAAGATCACTTCGAAGCGCGAACCGTCGGCGCTGAGCAGTTTCGCCTGCCACTGACCGCCATCCCCGGTGGTCTGCACCGGCGTCCAGCAGCCCATGCCGATCACGCGTTTGAGCGCTTGTTCGGACTCGGGATGGATGACCAGCCCTTCGCTGGGCACGGTACGCACCAGGTGGTGGAACTGCCGCTCGATGGCCGCGAGGTCCGGGAAGATGTCCGCGTGATCGAATTCCAGGTTGTTCAGGATCGCCGTGCGCGGGCGGTAGTGGACGAACTTGCTGCGCTTGTCGAAGAAGGCGCTGTCGTACTCGTCGGCCTCCACCACGAAGAACGGCGTGCCACCCAGGCGCGCGGAGATGCCGAAATTCTGCGGCACGCCACCGATGAGAAAGCCCGGGCTCATGCCGGCATGTTCCAGCACCCAGGCCAGCATGCTGCTGGTGGTGGTCTTGCCGTGGGTGCCGGCCGCAGCCAGCACCCAGCGCCCCTGCAGCACGTGATCGGCCAGCCACTGCGGACCGGAGACATAGGGCAGGCCCTTGTTCAGCACGTACTCCACCGCCGGGTTGCTGCGCGACAGCGCATTACCGATCACCACCAGATCCGGCGCCGGCTCGAGCTGACTCGGCTCGTAGCCCTGGGTCAGCTCGATGCCCTGAGCCTGCAACTGGGTGCTCATCGGGGGATAGACGTTGGCGTCGGAACCGGTGACCCGATGCCCGAGTTCCTTGGCCAGCACCGCGAGCGAACCCATGAAGGTGCCGCAGATGCCGAGAATATGGATATGCATGGATGCCCTCTGAAGCGGTCAGACCCGCTGAAAACTGCGACGCAGGTTAGCACAGCAGCCCATACCAGCCGACCAGACGCCGTTGGTCAGACGCGGGGCCCGAAACCCGACTGAGCGGTCATCTTCTTGAGCCAGGTCATTCCGCCGCCTGATCCAGATGCGATGCTGCGAGACCAGTTTTCAGACAAGCACAGGGGACTTTCCATGAGCAGCACCTTCTTCATACCCGCGGTGAACATGATGGGCATCGGAAGCCTCGATGAAGCGATGGTCGCCATCGCCAACTATGGCTTTCGCAAAGCGCTGATCGTTACCGACGTCGGGCTGGCTCGCGCAGGCGTGGCCGAAAAGGTCGCGACGCTGCTGGCTGCCGCGGATATCCAATCCGTCGTATTCGACGGCGCACAACCCAATCCAACCGTTGGCAACGTCGAGAAGGGCCTGAGCCAGCTGCGCGAAAGCGCTTGCGACTTCATCATTTCGCTCGGCGGCGGCTCGCCCCATGACTGCGCCAAGGGCATCGCCCTGTGCGCCACCAATGGCGGACATATCGCCGACTACGAAGGCGTCGACCGCTCCGCCAAACCGCAACTGCCACTGGTAGCGATCAACACCACCGCCGGCACCGCCAGCGAGATGACCCGCTTCTGCATCATCACCGACGAGAGCCGCCACGTAAAAATGGCCATCGTCGATCGCAATGTCACGCCGCTGCTGTCGGTGAACGACCCGGCGTTGATGGTGGCGATGCCCAAGGGGCTGACCGCCGCTACCGGCATGGACGCCCTCACCCACGCAGTCGAAGCCTATGTCTCGACCGCCGCCACACCGATCACCGACGCCTGCGCGCTCAAGGCCATCGAACTGATCTCGGCCAACCTGCGTACCGCCGTCGCGAGCGGCAGCGACATGCCCGCGCGCGAAGCCATGGCCTATGCGCAGTTCCTTGCCGGAATGGCGTTCAACAACGCCTCGCTGGGCTACGTTCATGCCATGGCTCACCAGCTCGGCGGCTTCTACGATCTGCCGCATGGCGTCTGCAATGCCGTACTGCTGCCTCACGTGGAGAGCTACAACGCCAGCGTCTGCCCCGAACGCCTGCGCGACATCGCCACCGCGATGGGCGTTGAGACCCGCGGGCTCGATGCCACACAGGGCGCCGAGGCGGCACTCGCGGCAATTCGCACCCTGTCGCAGGACATTGGCATCCCCGGTGGCCTTGCCGAGCTTGGCGCCAAGGCCGATGACATCCCGACCCTGGCTGCCAACGCCATGAACGATGCCTGCGGCCTGACCAACCCGCGCCGCGCCACGCAAGAGGAAATCGAAGCCATCTTCCACAGCGCCCTCTGACCCCCCTGGGCCGGGGCTCCTGTCCCCGGCCCGACTGCGCGGCAGCGCTCGCTTTGCCGCCTCAAAAAGCGCCCCTGGCCGCCGCGACAGTATTCAAGTCCTGATCTACGCTTTGTGCAGCGAATCTCCATCCAAGAACAAACTGGAGCCCCCCATGATCTACGCCCCTCCCGGCACCGCCGGTGCCCTCGTTACCCTCAAGGCCCGCTACGGCAACTTCATCAATGGCGAGTTTGTCGAGCCAGTCAACGGGCAGTATTTCACCAACCTCTCTCCGGTTAACGGCCAGCCGATTGCCGAATTTCCGCGCTCCGACGCCGCCGATATCGAGAAAGCCCTGGACGCCGCCCATGCAGCGGCCGACGCCTGGGGCAAGACCAGCGTGCAGGCGCGCTCGCTGATCCTGCTGCAGATCGCCGATCGCATCGAGCAGAACCTGGAGATGCTCGCCGTCACCGAAACCTGGGACAACGGCAAGGCGGTGCGCGAAACGCTGAACGCCGATATCCCGCTGGCCGCTGACCACTTCCGCTACTTCGCCGGCTGCATCCGCGCCCAGGAGGGCACCAGCGCCGAAATCGACGAGCACACTGCGGCCTATCACTTCCACGAACCACTGGGCGTGGTCGGGCAGATCATCCCGTGGAACTTCCCGATCCTGATGGCCGCCTGGAAACTGGCTCCGGCCCTGGCTGCTGGTAACTGCGTAGTGCTGAAACCGGCCGAGCAGACACCGCTGGGTATCACGGTACTGATGGAGGTCATCGGCGACCTGCTGCCACCGGGCGTGCTCAACGTGGTGCAAGGCTACGGTCGTGAGGCCGGCGAGGCCCTGGCCAGCAGCAAGCGCATCGCCAAGATCGCCTTCACCGGCTCCACACCGGTGGGCTCGCACATCATGAAGCGCGCCGCCGAGGCCATCATCCCGAGCACCGTCGAGCTGGGCGGCAAGAGCCCGAACATCTACTTCGAAGACATCATGCAGGCCGAGCCGACCTTCATCGAGAAGGCCGCCGAAGGCCTGGTACTGGGCTTCTTCAACCAGGGCGAAGTGTGCACCTGCCCGTCGCGCGCGCTGGTGCAGGAGTCGATCTATGCACCCTTCATGGAAGCGGTGATGAAGAAGGTCGCGCAGATCAAGCGTGGCGACCCGCTGGACACCGAGACCATGGTCGGCGCCCAGGCCAGCCAGCAGCAGTTCGACAAGATCATGTCCTATCTGGAAATCGCCAAGGGCGAAGGCGCGGAGGTGCTCACCGGCGGCGCAGCGGAGAAGCTCGAAGGCTCGCTCGCCACCGGCTATTACATCCAGCCGACCCTGCTCAAGGGCACCAACCAGATGCGTGTATTCCAAGAGGAGATCTTCGGCCCGGTGATCGGCGTCACCACCTTCAAGGATGAAGCCGAAGCCCTGGCGATCGCCAACGACACCGAGTACGGCCTCGGCGCCGGTGTCTGGACCCGCGACATCAACCGCGCCTACCGCATGGGCCGGGCCATCAAGGCCGGCCGCGTCTGGACCAACTGCTACCACCTCTACCCGGCGCATGCCGCGTTCGGTGGCTACAAGAGGTCCGGCGTCGGGCGCGAAACCCACAAGATGATCCTCGACAGCTACCAGCAGACCAAGAATCTGCTGATCAGCTACGACATCAATCCGCTGGGCTTCTTCTGATGGATCAGCATGGGCGGCGCATGCCGCCCATGCCTTGAACAAGACGCCTGCCGGGCTCCGCCGTGGTGCTGCGGAGCACGCAAAAGGTGCGTTCCTGCCGAACTTGGCTGACAAATCACTGCAAACACCGGTTTGTAGCGTGGGGCATGACGCTTGCTAGGGAGAGACTTGCCAACCTATCCAAGAGGATTCCCCCATGGCTCTCGAACACAGCCGTTCAACGCCACCGCACCACGCAATCGATTTCGAAACCGTTGGCAGTAGTTATTTCCAGGAACGCGAACTGAAGAAAGGCGCCGCCGGTTGGGTGTTGCTGGTTGGCCTCGGCGTCGCCTATGTCATTTCCGGCGACTATGCCGGCTGGAACTTCGGTCTGGCCCAGGGCGGCTGGGGTGGGCTGTTCATCGCCACGCTGCTGATGGCGACCATGTACCTGTGCATGTGCTTCTCGCTGGCCGAGCTGTCCTCGATGGTCCCGACCGCGGGCGGCGGCTACGGCTTCGCCCGCACCGCCTTCGGCCCGCTGGGCGGCTTTCTCACCGGCACGGCAATCCTGATCGAATACGCCATCGCCCCAGCCGCCATCGCCGTATTCATCGGCGCCTATTGCGAATCGCTGTTCGGCATCGGCGGCTGGATGATCTATCTCGCCTTCTACATCATCTTCATCGGCATCCATATCTTCGGTGTCGGCGAGGCGCTGAAGCTGATGTTCATCATCACCGCCGTCGCTGCCCTCGCCCTGGCAGTCTTCATCGTGGCGATGGTGCCGCACTTCTCGGTGGACAAGCTGCTCGATATCGCCCCGACCACCGCTGCCGGTGCCAGCAACTTCCTGCCCTACGGCTACGTCGGCATCTGGGCGGCAATTCCCTACGCGATCTGGTTCTTCCTCGCCGTGGAAGGCGTACCGCTGGCCGCCGAGGAAACCAAGAATCCGCAGCGCGACATGCCGCGCGGCTTGATCGGCGCCATGCTGATACTGGTCGCCTTTGCTGGCCTGATCCTGCTGGTCGGCCCAGGCGGCGCCGGCTCCAGCACGCTGGTGGCATCCGGCAACCCGCTGGTGGAAGCGCTGACCACCGCCTATGGGTCGTCAACCTGGATGAGCGGCTTCGTCAATCTGGTCGGCCTGGCCGGGCTGATCGCCAGCTTCTTCTCGATCATCTACGCCTATTCACGACAGATCTTTGCGCTGTCGCGCGCCGGTTACCTGCCGCGCAAGTTGTCGCTGACCAACCGGAACAAGGCGCCGGTGCTGGCCCTGGTGATCCCCGGCGTAATCGGCTTCCTGCTGTCGCTGACCGGCCAGGGCGACCTGCTGATCCTCGTCGCGGTGTTCGGCGCAACCATCTCCTACGTCTTGATGATGGCCTCGCACATCGTCCTGCGCCTGCGCCGGCCGGACCTGCATCGCCCGTACAAGACCCCCGGCGGCATCGTCACTTCTGGCATTGCCCTGGTTCTCGCTTGCATCGCGGTCATCGCGGGCTTCCTGGTCGACCCGCGGGTGGTGATCGGCGCCGCGATCATCTATGGGATCTTCATCGCCTACTTTGCGATCTACAGTCGACACCATCTGGTGGCCGGCACGCCGGAAGAGGAATTTGCGGCGATCGAGAAAGCCGAGGCATCGCTGCACTGAAGAAGGAGGCTGACATGGCGTACTCGCACAGCGTGGGCGGCACCACCTGGCGCTTCGACGACCTGCGCGAGGTGATGGCCAAGGCCAGCCCGGCACGCTCCGGCGACCTGCTCGCCGGAGTCGCGGCCGACAGCGACGCCGAACGCGTGGCGGCGCAGATGTGCCTGGCAGCGGTGCCGCTCAAGCGCTTTCTCGAAGAAGCGCTGATTCCCTACGAAAGTGATGAAGTGACCCGGCTGATCATCGACAGCCACGACGACGCGGCCTTCGCCCCGGTCAGCCACCTGACCGTGGGCGATTTCCGCAACTGGCTGCTCGGCGATGATGCTAACGAGTCGTCGCTAAAGGCTCTGGCACCTGGCCTGACGCCGGAGATGGTCGCCGCGGTGTCGAAGATCATGCGCGTGCAGGACCTGATCCTGGTCGCGCAGAAGGTCCGGGTCGTCACCCGCTTTCGCAACACCATCGGGCTGGCCGGGCGCATGTCCACCCGGCTGCAGCCCAATCACCCGACCGACCACGGGGCCGGCATCGCCGCGAGCATCCTCGACGGCCTGCTCTACGGCAACGGCGATGCGGTGATCGGCATCAACCCGGCCACCGACAGCACCAGCGGCATCTGCGAGTTGCTGAAAATGCTCGACGCGGTGATCGGCCGCTACGAGATTCCGACCCAGGCCTGCATCCTCACCCACGTCACCACGTCCATCGAGGCGATCAACCGCGGCGCACCGCTGGATCTGGTGTTCCAGTCCATCGCCGGCACCGAGGCGGCCAACGCCAGCTTCGGCATCAGCCTGGCGACCCTGCAGGAAGGCTACGAGGCCGGGCTGTCGCAGAACCGCGGCACCCTCGGCGACAACCTCATGTATTTCGAGACCGGCCAGGGCAGCGCGCTCTCGGCCAACGCCCACCACGGCGTCGATCAGCAGACCTGCGAAGCCCGCGCCTACGCCGTCGCACGCAGCTACAAGCCGCTGCTGGTGAACACCGTGGTGGGCTTTATCGGCCCGGAGTACCTCTACAACGGCAAGCAGATCATCCGCGCCGGGCTGGAAGACCACTTCTGCGGCAAGCTGCTCGGCGTGCCCATGGGGTGCGACATCTGCTACACCAACCACGCCGAAGCCGATCAGGACGACATGGACATGCTGCTGACCCTGCTCGGCACGGCGGGCATCAACTTCATCATGGGCATCCCGGGCTCGGACGACGTGATGCTCAACTACCAGACCACCTCCTTCCACGACGCGCTCTACGTGCGCCAGGTGCTCGGCCTCAGGCCCGCGCCGGAATTCGAGGAATGGCTGGCGAAGATGCAGATCCTCCGCCAGGACGGCAATCGCCTGCAGCTCGGCCGCGAGCTGCCCGAAGCCTTCCGCCGGGCGCTGGAGAAAATGGCATGAAGCCGCTCTCGTTTCCTCGCCCATCCTCAGGTGGAAAACGCTGCACGCTTTTCCACGCGGCTGACCGTCACGCTCCGAGGTAGCCATGCCCGACCGCTCCCCCACCACCGAAAACCCCTGGCAGCACCTGCGCCAGCTGACCCCGGCACGCATCGCCCTTGGCCGGGCTGGTGTCAGCCTGCCCACCGACGCGCAGCTGGATTTCCAGTTCGCCCATGCCCAGGCGCGCGACGCGGTGCATCTGCCGCTGGATTGCGCAGCGCTGGCTGGCGAGCTGGAGAAGCATAAACTTGGCTGCCTGCACCTGCGCAGTGCTGCTTCAGACCGGCAGATCTATCTGCAGCGTCCCGACCTCGGTCGGCGCCTCGACGAAGCCAGCGCCGCGACGCTCGACGAGCACGCTGGCGAAGGCTGCGATCTGGCGCTGGTGATCGCCGACGGCCTCTCCGCCCTGGCCGTGCAACGCCACGCCGCACCGATGGCCTTGAAGATCGCCGAGCACTGTCAGGCCGAAGGCTGGTCGCTCGGGCCGATTATCCTGGTCGAGCAGGGCCGCGTGGCGATTGCCGACGAAATCGGCCAGCGCCTCAAGGCGCGCATGGTGGTCATTCTGCTCGGCGAACGCCCAGGGCTCAGCTCACCGGACAGCCTGGGCCTGTACTTCACCTGGGCGCCAGAGGTCGGCCGGCACGATGCGCAGCGCAACTGCATTTCCAACATTCGCCCCGAGGGCCTGAGCTACAACCTCGCCGCGCACCGCCTGCTCTATCTGATGCGCGAAGCCAGCCGCCGACAGCTCTCCGGCGTACAGCTCAAGGACGAAGCGGAAGTAGCGGCGCTGGAAGGCGAACCTCGCGCCGGCAACTTTCTGCTCGGCTGAGCCGGTTCAGGCCTGCTGCCAGGGCTCCAGCGTCTGGCTGTAGACCACCGTGCCGTCGATGTCGCGCAGGCTTACCTGCAACGCGGCGGTCTGCGCGTCGATCTCCACCTCGCCGAAGAACTGGAAGCCTGCCCGCGGCGAGCTGTTCGCAGTTGGCGGCGCCTTCTGGAACACCACCTCCGGGCCGAAGGTGCCGTCCAGCGGGTTCGGCCCGAAGCTGCCGGCATTCAGCGGGCCTGCGACGAATTCCCAGAACGGCTCGAACTGCTGATAGGCCGCGCGATTGGGGTGGTAGTAATGCGCCGCGCAGTAATGCACATCCGCGGTCAGCCAGACAGTGTTGCGCACTCGCGCGCGCTGGATGAAGGTCAGCAGCTCGGCGATTTCCAGCTCGCGGCCAAGCGCCTCGCCGTCATGGCCATTGGCGATCGCCTCCCAACGCGGGCCGTCCGGTACGTGCAGGCCGATGGGCATGTCGGCGGCGATGACCTTCCAGGTCGCGCGCGATGCCCGCAGCTCGCGCTTGAGCCAGCGCAGCTGCTCGCGGCCGAGAAATACCGTATCCGCGCCCTGCTCCGTTTGCAGATTATGGGTGTTCGGCCCGCGGTAGCTGCGCATGTCCAGCACGAACACATCCAGCAGCGGCCCGTAGCTGACTTTGCGATAGATGCGCCCCTGCGTGTCGCCACGGGCCATGCGCATCGGCGCGTATTCGAGATAGGCCTGGCGGGCGCGCTGCACCAGGGTATCGATGTCGCGCACCTGCTGATAGCGGTCGTCCAGTTGCTTGCTCGGCGACCAGTTGTTGGTCACCTCGTGATCGTCCCACTGCCAGATCTGCGGCACCTCGGCGTTGAAGGCCCGGAGGTTCTCGTCCAGCAGGTTGTAGCGGTAGTTGCCGCGAAACTCGTTGAGCGTCTCGGCAACCTTGCTCTTTTCCTCGGTGACCAGGTTGCGCCAGATGCTGCCGTCCTCGGCGGTAACCTCGGCGGGGATCGGCCCGTCGGCATAGATCACATCGCCGCTGTGCAGGAAGAAATCCGGCCGGCGCATGCGCATGCTTTCGTAGATGCGCATGCCGCCGAAGTCCGGGTTGATGCCGTAACCCTGGCCACAGGTGTCACCGCCCCAGACGAAGCGAATGTCGCGCGGGCGCGTTGGTGCGCTGCGCAGATGGCCGAACCAGGGCTCGCTGAGCATGCCGCTGCGGGCATCTTCAAAGCGCGCGCGGTAGAAGATCGATTGATCCGCCGGCAGCCCGCGCAGGTCGACGCGGGCAGTGAAGTCCTGGCCGGCATCGGTGATCGAAGAAACCATGCGCCGCGGATTGCCGAAGCGACTGCGCGTATCCCACTCGACGATCAGGCGGCCGGGGCGGTCGCAGCGGCTCCAGATCAGCGCGCGGTCGCCCGCCACGTCACCGGATTGCACACCGTCAAGCATCTGCGGGCGTTCGCGCGGCGCGGCGATAATGGCGGGGG
>JGI2924J29684_1077985_pt1 | contig 27105 bp, 26 predicted proteins | sample BenlonsequencITS_FD_29684 | JGI IMG/M metagenome (IMG submission 29684)
CCAACCGTCGACTGACGGGTCGAATCGAGCGACACCGCCAGATTCGACCCATCAGTTCAGGCTTGGCCCGCCACTAGGGGCGGGATACGGCCGATACTGTCGGAAAGAAGTCACCGAAAAAAGTGGCCACACGGACGCGGCGAGTTCTCACGATAACGCTGGCCGGTAGTGTCAACTGCTGGGTCGAGCCCGGTCTGGGCCGGGTCAACTCGTCAGTCGACGGTTGTGGCGCAACGAGTCTGCGGTCGAGCGACCAGGAGACCGAGCGCCAGTAGCGTGGCACCCCCGACAGACGTCGCGAGCAGCCAGAATGTCGGCCGAAACCCGACGTGTTCGGACAGGACGCCGACGATAGCGGGTGCAACGGCTCCGGCAGCCATCAGCAGAGTCCGGACGACACCCAGTCCACCACCCGCTGCTTCGTCGGGGAGCACGGACATCAGGTAGGCTCCCCTGACGGGGCGGAACCCGTGAGCACCGATCCCAGCGGCGACGAGTGCGCTTCCGAGGACGACCGGACCGACCGATCCGGTCAGTGAGACGAACGCGACCAGCGAGAGCGTCGCGAGGCCGAGGGTCGCGACAATGATCGGCAGTTGGCTGAGTCGATCGCTAAGTTCGCCCGTTACCAACTGGACGAGACTCGCAAGAAAGAGACCGCTGTACAGCAGCCCTGCCGTCGTCTCCGTGAGTCCGGCCTCGTCGGTCAGATACAGCGGGGCGAACGCGACCAGGCCGTTGTACGTAAACGCGAACAACACAGTCAGCAGTGCGAAAACGGAGAACCGCCAGTCGAAAAACAGCGGTGTGTATCGTCGAAGTTCGGCAATTCCGACGGTCAGAGAAGTTGCACCGCCGCTGGTTTCGTCGTCGGGGACTCGTGCCGGAACGCGTCGCCAGAACGCCACGGAAAATCCGAGACCGACGATGCCAGCAGCCAGATAGACCAGTCGCCAGCTCTCACCGAGGGCGAACGTCATCCCGGCGACGGCGACGACGGCCGCGGGCGCGACCACGCCACCGAACGTGCCGAGCGTATCGAACACGCCGAGTGCCCGACCGGTCCGGGCTGGATACGCTCGAGAGAGCAGTCGGACGGCGACAGTCTTGTGTGCTCCGGTGCCTGCGCCCATGAGCAGCATCGCGACGACGAGCACGACGAACGGGGAGTCGACGACCAGAGTAAGTGACGCGATCGACGCGACGAGGACGCCTGCCGTGATGACGGTGACGGAGCCGAGTCGGTCGGCGAGAACGCCGGAAGGAAACTGCATGAGTGCGTAGACGAGCATGAAGCCGGTAAACGCCGTTCCGAGGACGGCGTTCGAGACGCCGTAGCTCTTCTGAAAGAGACCAAAGAGTGGCGGAAACGCATACCGGATGAACTTCGCGAGAAACCAGATTCCGGCAGTCAAGAGAAGAACGTCTAGCTCGGTCGTCCGTCGTATAACCGTCGTAACCGACATCACGTGTTGTCGGGTGTAGGATGCTGGCCCGACTAGAAACCTCCGATTGTATGCTCGGTGTTTCTCGATTGGAGACCGTGGGCGTGACCAGTACGAACTGTCGATCGTCTTCGACGGAGCACGACGGGGCGTGTCTGCAGTCGAACCCGGTCCCGGTCAGTGAGAGTGAGAAAGAGTAGTACGGACTGTTGTCCCGATGTCCCGACGCGACCGCAGGCGGGCTCGCGGTCGGGCCGGAAATGGCGGACAGCAAACCGTATGAGTCCACCGTAACTCACGGCCCGTCACGTCTCAGTGGCCGGAAGGGTAAAGCGAAATATCGTGCCGTCGCCGGGTTCGGATTCGACCCAGATCTCGCCGTTGTGGCGTTCGACGATGCGTTGACAGAGCGCGAGGCCGATACCGGTACCCTGGTGCTCCCCATGTGCGTGCAGGCGCTCGAACACCTCGAAGATGTGCTCTTGCTCGTCCGGGTCGATCCCGATCCCGTCGTCGTGAACCGAAACAACCCAGTCGGTGCCCTCGCGATCGGCGGTGACGTCGATCTGGGGTGGTTGTTCGCCGCTGTACTCGATCGCGTTACTCAGGAGATTCTGGAACACTTGACGAAGTTGCCCAGCGTCGCCCTCGACACGCGGGAGGTCGTCGACCGTGATTTCGGCGTCGCTCTCTTCGATTCGGAGCCGTAGATCATCACGAGTCGTTTCGAGAACGTCGTTCAAGTCGACCGATTCGAACGCATCACCCGCTGTTTCGACCCGCGAGTACGCGAGCAACCCGTCGATCATGTCGCGCATCCGGTCGGCACCGTCGATAGCAAACTCGAGAAACTCCGTGCCGTCCTCGTCGAAGGCGTCTCGGTACCGACGGTCGATCAGTTGGAGATAGCTCGAGATCATCCGCAGCGGTTCCTGGAGGTCGTGGCTGGCGGCGTACGCGAACCGTTCGAGTTGCTCGTTCGATTCCTCGAGGCGCTCGTTCGACTTCTCGAGGTCCCGTACCAGTTCTTCGCGTTCCTGCTGGTACTGGTTGCGCTCGATGGCTTCAGCGAGGATGTTGGCGACGCTCTGGACGAAGGTCACGTCCTGGTCGGTGAACGCTCGACGGTCGGTGTCGTGAGTACCGAGGATACCCCACGCGTCTCCGAACGGTCCGATGATGGTACTGATCCCACTGTGAACGTCGTGGGTCCGCAGTAGATCGGGACCGCTAAACCGCGTCTCCGTCTCGAGATCCTCGACGACGATCGGGTGATCGTTGGCCAGAGTGTACGCAGCCTGGGAGTCTGCTTCGACGGCGGACACCGTCGCGTCACCGACGATCCCGTCGTGCCAGCCGACGCCCTCGCGTAGCAACAGCTCTTGCTCGTCGGGACGGAGATCGAGCACCTTGCAGTACTCGTTGTCCAGTACGTCCGCTACCTGCTGGACCGTTTCGGACATGAGTTCGTCGAGGTCGTCGGTCTCGAGTGCGAACTGTCCGAGGTCGGCAACGGCCTGTTGCTGGCGAGCGCGCCGTCCGAGCGCCCGTTCGCGCTCTTTGTGCTCGGTGATCTCCTGTGACGTCGCCGTGGCGGCGAAGACGTCTCCATCGTCGTCTCGAACCGGGACGAAGCGGAACTGATAGACCTGGTCGTCGATCGTCTCTTCGAACTCCGAGGGATCGCCATTCAGCGCAGCCTCGTAGTGTGGAACAACGATATTCGCCAGTCGTTGAGGTAACACCTCACGCACCGGAGCCCCCTCGAGTTCGTCTCTCGAAGCGTCTACATCTCCCTCCGGTGTCCCCCCAAACGTGACGTAATGGAGGTCTTCGTCGACGAGGGCGGCGACACCGTTGGGGAAGTTTTCGATGAGCGTCTCGGTCCATCGTTGGTACTCCTCGAGTTGTCGCTCGTACTCCCGGCGTTCGGTGACGTCCTGTACGACGAGCATTCCCCCGAATATCCCGTCGTCGGCGCGTCTGACCGGGAGGGTGTAGGCATGAAAACACCGGTCGTGGAACTCGACTTCGAACGAGTTCGACTCACCGTCGAGGGCAGCCTCGAAGTATGGCTCGACTTCCTCGAGGAGAGCGTCGGGATAGATCTCGTAGACGCTGTTCCCGATCCGGTCCGCTTCGTCGACGCCGACGCCGTCTAACAGACGGCCGCCGATAGCGGTGTACTTCAGGTCCTCGTCGAACAGACCTACGGCACCGTCGGGGAAGTGCTCGACGAGCGTTCGGTACCGCCGCTCGGATTCCTCGAGCGCCCGTTCACGCTCTTTCCGCTCGGTAACGTCGCGGAAGACACCTGTCCGGCCGACCGACCCGTCTGCGAGTTCGTACGGGCCGAATCGTCCTTCGACCGGAATCGTCTCATCACTTGCAGTTTCGAGTTCGAACTCGAGGGACACGTACTCCCGTTCGTCTCCGAGGGAGTCCCCGGTCGTCGCCGTGGCTCGCTCGATGATCGTCTCGTCGTGGACGAGCGTCGCGGGTGCACCCTGTAGCTCCTCGCGTTCGTAGCCGGTCATCTCGCAGAACGCCTCGTTGACCATCACGAATCGGTCGTCGTCGTCGAGCGTTACGACGCCGTCCCAGATCGTCTCGATCGTTTTCTCGTATCGTTGCAGTTTTCGTTCGCGGTTCTTCTGGTCGGTGATCTCACGGAAGTACACCGACAGCCCCGACTCCGATGGGTAGATAGCGGTGTGGAACCACCTGTCTACCGGATCGTAGTAGTCCTCGAGAACGACCGGCTCTTGCGTTTCGAGAGCGTTCGACAGTGCGTTCTCGAAGGGGTCGGTGAGGGTGACTATATCGCGGATGTCCGTCCCGGTTGCGGACTCGTCTAGTCCCAGAACGTCCATCGCGTGACTGTTCAGGACCAGGAATCGGAGATTCTCGTCGAGAGCGTAGAACCCATCCGAGATGCGTTCGAGAACCTCGTCGAGTTCACCCTCGAGTTCGTCGCGTTGGCGATTGGGTCGGGCAGTTTGTGTTCCCTGCCTCCGTTCGGACTCTTTCTCCTCGCTATCGTCGGCCGCAGCCGGCCGCCACCACACGCGTCCACTTCCACCGACCGTCTTGGTCTCGAGCCAGCCGTGATCGACGAGTCGCTCCAGACGCTCGTCGGCACTCTGATGGCCGCAGCTGACTTGCTCGGTGACCTCCGTCGTCGTCAGCGGTGCCCCACCCGCGTCGAAGAGCGCGAGGACTTCCTGCAGTGACTCGGTCAACGATGCAGAAGTCATACCATAGCACAACCCCCAGACGCCGATAAGGGCTGCGCCGGTGGAAACCGACTGCGACCGCACGACTCTCCTCCGTCACTCTGTGGATTTCCAGTGACGAACGTTTCGACCAACAGGCCGGTAGAAAGAACGGCGTAGTGACCGGAGACGGACGGACCGAAACCGCGGATACAGCGATCAGAGGTCTCGAGCGACCATCTCGCCCCAGTGGTCGAACCCGTGGCGCTCGTAGAACGCCTGCGCACGCTCGTTTTCCCGATCGACGTCGAGGACGAGTCGCTCGAGCGGGAGATCCTGCTCGCGAGCGGCTTCGACGGCGGCAGTCATCAGTTCGTCGGCGATACCCGTTCCGCGGTACTGTTCGCGGACGTAAATCTCGTTCAGGACGGCGGCGTCCCAGATATAGGCGTGGGTGTCGGGCAAAAGGAAGACGTAGCCGACCGGATCGGGTGAGGGGTCGTCGCTGGTACCGTCACCGTCGTCCGCGACAGCCACCTGCACGCTTCGTTCGTCGTGCTCGATACAACGTTCGACCCACTCGAGGTATCCCTCACGGTAGTCGTCCGTGAGCTTCGCGGCGTACGTGGCTGCCTTCTGCTCGCCACCGGTCCCGGAGCCGAGTCCAGTCTCGAAAGCGCGTTTCAGCTCCCAGAGTGTGTCGGCATCCGACGCCGGATCGTACGGTCTGATCGACATACACGGATGAGTCGCGGGAACTGGTATAACGCTGCTGGTCCCGGTAGGAAACGAACACCGATCGGCGGCGACCCGTTAGGCGGAAGACGAGTCGGCTCCACTCGAGTAGACGAACTCTCGGAGGAGTTTTCCCGCGAGCGAGGCGGCCTGGCCGTCGTCGCGGTCGTTGACTTCGACGACGTCGAAGGCCGTCGCCTGTGGGGCGACCTCGCGGACGACCGCCCGCATCTCACGGGGTTCGAGGCCGAACGGCTCCGTCGTCCCGGTACCGGGCGCGTAGGCTGGGTCAGCCCCGTCGATGTCGACACTCAGGTAGACTTCGCGTCCCTCGAGACGGTCGCCGAAGGTAAAATCGGCGACATCCGCGGGCGCAACGACGGTGACGTCGTCTTCGGCCGCTCGCTCCCACTCCGGCTCGCTGCCCGTTCTCGCACCCAGGATAATCGCTTCCTCGACCGATTCGTCCTCGAGAATGCGACGGGTTACGCAGGCATGAGAGAGGTCGTTGCCGTCGTAGTCGTCGCGCAGGTCGAGGTGGGCGTCGAGACAGACGAACACCTCGGGGTCGGCGGCGCGTACGCCCGCAAGCGAGACTGTGTGTTCGCCCCCCAAAAGGAGAGGGACGGCATCGTCCCAAACGATATCGCGCAGCGTCCCCTCGAGCCACTCGAGGTAGTCGGGAACGTCGTCCCAGGCCCGAACGTCGCCGTGATCGACGACGTCGAGTTCGGAGAAGTACTGGTCCGTTCGACGGTCGTAATCGTCGAAGGTCTCCGCAAACGTCCGGATGCGCCGGGGGCCAAAGCGAGTCCCCGGCTGAAAGGTCGTCGTGGCGTCCAGGGGCGCACCGACGACCACGAAGTTCGCGTCCTCGCGGGCCACACCGGCGTTGCTCCCCCCGCGTTCGTCAGTTGCCCCGGGGAACATCAGATGATCTTTCGCTGGTCTTCCATCTCGAGGTATTCGATGTTCTCATCGGGCGAGGGGTCGGCGTCCTCGGGGACGCGCATCGTGATCGTCTCGTAGGTCTCTAAGTCCATAATCTGCATGTCGGAGCCGTCGACGGAGACGACCTGGCCCTGTTTGCGCTCGATGATCGGGACCCAGATCTTCGCGTCGACCGGCTGGGAGAGCGATCGTTTCTTGCCGTCGAAGACGCCTTCGGCTTCGATTCGGGCTTTAGCGCTGCCGTGTTTCCCCGGCTTCGCGGTGGAGTAGCCGTTGATCTTACACGGTGCGTCGTCGATCATTACGTAGCTGCCTTCCTGGAGGTCGCGAACTTCGGTTTGCTGCTTCGCCATGTCCCGGGGTAATCAACCGACGGTCATAAACCGTTTGGAATACGCTCCGAGCGGCTTCAGCCCGTTAACAGGTCACTTGGAAGCCGTGCCACGGCAGCCGAATCGAAACGAAACGGTCACCTGAATCCGCCGTGGATCTCCCACAGGAATGATCGACGGCGGACTCGAGCCAACGGGCCGTCTTCTGGCCGGACTCGCGGTGCTGGGTCTGCTCGGCGCGGCCACCGTGATCTACCGGCGTCGGAACCGCGGCTCTCGGCCGGAACTCACAGCCGCTCTCGACACAGCACTCGCCGACGCCCTCCCGGCGGGGCGAGGGACTCACCTCGAGCAGCCGCCGCAGGGTCGAGGGATCGACGTACTCGAAGGTGAAGAGGGAGACGAAACGATGGAGACGCGACTCGCCCCGGCCGTTCGAATCGATCTCGAGACCGCCGACACGCCCGGAATGGAACTGGTCTTCGACTACGTCGCGGACGTACTCGAGGCAATCCACCCGGTTCTCGAAGATCACGACGAGCCCGTCGTCCGCTACGACCTCGAGTTCTCGTTCGGCCCGGACGGCCTGCTCGTCGACGGCGAGCGTCGGCGCGTAACCGTCCCCGCGACGTTTGCAGAGCGGCTGCTCGAGGAGGAGACGTATCGGGCGTTCGACCTCCGAAAGGATGTCGAACGGGTGGACGAACGCGAGGACGAAGTCGGGACGCTCTGGGCGGCGTGTTGATGGGCAGCCGTCTATTTATCGACGGCCAACACTTATCAGCCGCGTGTCCGAACGTCGATAGCGATGCCCTCCAGACGCACGCTCCTCGCGGCCTGCGGTAGCGCGGTCCTCGCTGGGTGTTCGACGCGATACGCCGATCCAGCGGGCGACGCCACCTGGCCCCAGCGCGGCCGGGACGACGCTCGAACGGCGACGCGGACCGACGGCCCCGATCCGCCGTTGACGACTGCGTGGCGGTACGACGCGAACGCGGACCTCGGCAGCCCGGATTGCTCGCCGGTAATGGCCAACGGAACCGTCTTTCTTGCGTACACCGAACACCGCGATGACGGCGAACAGGCCGCCGTCCTCGATGCGGTCGACGCCGAGACGGGTACACACCAGTGGACGACGACCGTCGCGACCACGACCGCACAGATGCAGGAAACGCACAGTCACACCGATTCGCTCGCAATCGTCGACGACGCTGTGTTGCTCCAGACCGCGAACGGACTGGTGGCTCTCGAGAGCGGCGACACCGACGACGCTGGAACCGAACGCTGGCGGTTCGACAACGTCGGCGACGGCCAGCTCGGTTCCATTGCCGCACAGCCAGGTGTCGGCAACGGGGTCGTCTACACCGGCTTTCATCGTCACGGACGGGAGGAGAGCCAGCCCGAATTCTACGCGATCGACCTCGAGGACGGCGAGGAGCGCTGGCGTTACGAGATCGACGACTGGGACGACCACCTCGTCTACCCGCCGGCAGTCGACGACGGTATCGTCTACGCTGCGATAGGTGGTGGCGGAGTCGTGGCGGTCGACGCCGCTGACGGGACAGAATTGTGGAGCGAGCGCTTCCCCGTCTACAGTGCTCCGACGGCCGGGGAGGGACGTGTGTTCGTCGGGATCGACGCCGACGAGAGCGGCGTCGCCGCCCTCTCGACGGAAACGGGGGACCAACAGTGGACGCGAACGGACGCCGACGACGCCGTCGTCCCCACCGGTGCCGCCGTCGCCGACGGCATCGTCTACTACGCGGCGATGGACCGACTCGTCGCTAGAGACGCGGCCACGGGCGATCCAGTCTGGACCATCGATGAAACCGGCTCTTCAGAGGGCGACCATATCTACAGGAGTGTGCCGACCGTCGCCGGCGACTCTCTTTACGTGGCCGGAAGCTCGCTGTTCGCCGTTGACCGGGAAGCCGGCGAGTTACGGGAGCGAATCGGCGACGTCTGGACGAGTGCGTCGCCCGCGGTCGGCGACAACGTGGTCATCGCCTCGCTCGAGGAGGGAACACTGGAGGCGCTGGTGGAGTGTCGAACCGAGTTGTTCGGTCGCTGTCTCCGCTGACGATCAGCCCTCGAACACGCCCCCAATCCGTGCTATCTTTAAACAGCGAGAGAATCCCGCCGTTCACGGCGGGCGTGAATCGCATCACTCGACTACTCAATCCACCGTCGCCGACCGGTCTGAAACCCCAACGCTTAGTACGCACCGCATCGTACGTATTTGCAAGGTTTACGTCGGCTTTCGGCACTTGCGCGGAAGTACGAGACGCGTTGAAACCAACGTCCTGGGTTTTCCGGGGCGAAGGTTCCCACGGTCGGATGGACCACGGTTCATCGGATGCGGGGTTCGCGTCGTTCGTCAGCACGGGAACCCGGTCTACGGGCCGGGGAAGTGTGATCGAACCGACCGTGCCGCGAGGCATGACCGCTTGGGAGAGAGACGCCCTGAGAAACCGGGCGTCAATGACTCGCTTGCGGATGGGAGCACACGTGACGGTGCCACAGGACGCTCCCGAGCGAGGGACGAACCCCGTTCCACCGACCTCGGGAGAGGCAGTCCTGAAACCTGCTCGGCAACAGGCCGGGTTTCCTCGTGCTGGGGAAGCCCCGTCGTTTACGACGGGGAGGATGTCACCCCTCCCTCCTCGAGTTCGTCGGTCGACAACCCGAACCCGATCCAGAACTCGCCGAGCCCCGCTATCTGCGGTCCGTCGGAAACGGGGCCGGCGGGCGTCACTGCCGGCGTCGTGCGGACGAAGTCGCTCGGGACGTTCCGTCGGGACGTCCCGGTCGGCGGCAGAAAGCGAGTCGCTCGTAACTCACGGGTGGCCGACCAGCGAAAAGAGCGCTAGCTGTCACTCGTCTCCGCGGCGCTGGCGGAGGCTCTGGCGCGTGAACTGCGGTCGGGCCCGGATCGCGCGAACCCGACGGAACGACCGGTAGAGCTGAATCCCGACGACCACCGAAAACGCTGCGGCGACGAGCGACGCTTCGGGAGCCTCGAGAGCGTACAGGACGCCCATCGAGAACAACGACATCGTCAACAACATCCCGTAGATGAGCCGTTTCGCGAGGTTCTCGAAGACGTTCTGTGAATCTTCGACGCCGACTCGGACGGAGAGGTCATCTCGCTCGAGTCGATCGAGGGCGCGTTCGGTTTTGGGGGCGATCCGGGTCAGCGAGTCGGCGGACTGGAGTATCTGCTCGCCAGACTCGCGTATATATCGGCGGATCGACTCCTCCCGATACCCCTGTTCGATGAGGTAGTCGGTCGCCGTCGCGATGAAGTCGTAGTCTTGATCCAGCGTCACGCAGACGCCCTCGACGACCGTTGCAACACGGAGGACGAGCGCGAGGTTCTTCGGCAACCGAAGCGGGAACTCGTAGATCGAATCCTCGACTCGGCCGATGACCTGGTGGACGCGGTACTGCTCGATGTCCTCGCCGCGGGCGTCCTGGATTGCCAGTTCTATCACGTCGGTCATCACCGCCCGGTCGGCGTCCGGCGAGAGCGTCCCGATCTCGATCAGCACGTCGAGGATCGACTCGATATCCTGGTTCGCGACGGCCGCATAGAAGTCGACTATCTTTTCCTGGAGGTACTCGTCGACCCGTCCGGACATACCGAAGTCGTAGAAGACGATTCGCCCGTCGTCTGTCACTGCCAGGTTTCCGGGGTGAGGATCTGCGTGGAAGACGCCGTCGTCGATGATCATCTGCATATACACCCGCTGGAGGTTCTCTGCGATCTCGCCCCGATCGATCCCCCGGCGGTCGAGCTCTTCGACGTCGTTGATCTTCGTTCCGCCGATGTACTCCATCGTGAGAACGCGAGGACTCGAGTGACTCTCGATCACGTCGGGGACGACACAGCGGTCGTCGACGGCGAGATTCGACTTGATCTCCTGAAGCATCTCGGCTTCGCGTTCGTAGTCCATCTCCTCGCGGATCGTCTTCGAGAACTCGTCGGCGAGGTTCTCGAGCGAGAACGCTCGGGCGTCGTCGACGAAGTACAGCAGGATCGGCAGCGACCAGTGAATGACGCGGAGATCGGCCCGAACGAGTTCTTCGACGCCGGGTCGCCGGATCTTGACTGCGACCTCGCGCGTTCCGTCGTCGTCGATCCGAGCGCGGTACACCTGTCCCAGGCTCGCACCGCTTATCGGGTCGGTGTCGAAGGAGACGAACCGGTCGTCGACCGGCCCGAGTTCGTCCTCGAGCACCTCCTTTGCGCCGTCCCACTCTGCCGGCGGAACGTCGTCTTGTAGCGACGAGAGCACGTCGATGTACGCTGGGGGCAAGACGTCGGGTCGGGTCGACAGCAACTGACCGAGTTTGATGAACGTCGGTCCGAGATCGAGAAGTGACTCGAGCAAGACGTTGGCGCGATACCGATGTGTCTCGGGATCGACCTGCCTTCGACCGCCAAACAGGAGGAATCGACGACGGTCACGGGCGTACGCGATCAACAGCGGGAGAAACTGCCAGGCGACGAGAACGAACCGTTTGTACGCACGGAGAGTGGGCAGTCTCGGTCACCTCGGTTCGTCGTCGGTACTCTCCCCGTCCCCGGGGCCGCGTTCCTCGTTGTCGACGACTTCGATCGTCGTCTTTCCGTCCGGTGCCTGCTTGGGAAGCGTCAGTTCGAGGACGCCGCGGTCGACCGTCGTCTCCGCGTTGCTTGCAACTGCGTCGTCGGGGACCGGGAGAGAGACGTCGAAAAAGAGCGACCGGTTCTCCGATAGGTACTGATAGTCGGCGGGAAGTTCTTTCTCCCGCTGGGCGTCGACGTAGAGCGTGCCGTCCTCGATTGTGAGATCGATCGAGTCGGCGGTGACTCCCGGGACGTCTACGACGAGCAAGTAGGCTTCGTCGCTCTCGAGTAAGTCGAAGAAGACGTCGTCGGAGAGATCCCGCAACGCGTCACGGAGCGCGGACATAGCTACTGGTTCGAACGCCGATACGAAAAAGGCCGCGGTAGCGGCCACTCCCAGAACGCGTGTTCTCGACTCCCGAGGTCCCGTACGCTTTTGATCCCTGCCGACCCGGTTCAGAGTATGAAAGGAACTGACAGCGAGCGGACTGAGGCCGGTTTCAAGGTCCGGACGCCGATCGACGAGGCACGGCAGGTCCTCCGAGCGGCGATCGAGCAAGCAGAAGACGAGTTGCCAGCCACCGGGACCGAGCGCGTCGAACTCGACCGAGCAGACGGGCGTGTCCTCGCCGCCCCCCTCGAGTCGGCCCGGAACGTCCCCCACTACCGGCGGGCCGCGATGGATGGCTACGCCGTTCGCGCCGAGGACACCTTCGGGGCGAGCGAACGCTCACCCGAGATCCTTCGGACGGTCGGCAGTGCCGAAGACGACGGGACGACCGTCGATCCGGGGACGGCAGCACGCGTCCACACTGGAAGCGCGCTGCCCGACGGTGCAGACGCCGTCGTGATGATCGAACGAGTCTCGGAACTCGAGGCCACTGGCGAACTCGAGGTCGAGGACGCCGTCGCCGAAGGCGAGAACGTCGCCCCGACCGGCGAAGACGTCGACGCAGGCCAACAGCTCTACGACGCTGGCCACCGCCTTCGCCCGTCGGATCTAGGTCTCCTCCGATCGGTGGGATACGCCCAGGTCGAGGTCACAGAGCGTCCTACGGTCGGTGTCGTACCAACTGGTGAGGAACTCGTCGATAGCGATCCCGGCCCTGGCGAGGTGATCGAAACCAACGGCCTCACCGTCTCGCGGCTGGTCGAACGCTGGGGTGGGGACGCGACGTACCGCGACGTCGTCACCGACGACCACGAGTCACTCCGGGTGGCGATCCAGCGCGATCTGACGAAAGACGTCGTCGTCACGACCGGTGGTTCCTCGGTCGGCGAGCGCGACCTCCTGCCGGAGGTAATCGACGATCTCGGTGAGGTGCTCGTCCACGGCGTCGGCCTGAAACCCGGCCACCCCGTCTGTCTCGGCATCGTCGAGGAAACACCCGTCCTCGCTCTGCCTGGGTATCCCGTCGCCTGTATCGTCAACGCCGTCCAGTTCCTCCGACCGACGCTGCGCTGGCTCGCAGGAACGACGCCCGACCCCCACCCAACTACGAGGGCGGTCCTCGAGCGAAAGATCCCCAGCGAACCCGGAACGCGGACGTTCGCACGGGTACAACTCGACGAACGAGACGCCGTCGACGACGAACCCGAGTACGCCGCAACTCCGACTCGAGCCAGTGGGTCGGGCGTGCTCTCGAGCGTCGCACTCGCGGATGGCTGGGTGGTTGTCGACGACGACCGTGAGGGGATACCCGAAGGCGAGCCAGTCGCCGTCCAGGACTGGGAAGTGAACCCCTGAAATCGGCCATCGTCTCATCCGGAGTGCTGTACCGATTTCTCGGCGCGACTGCAGGAGGGCGTGCGGTCGCGCCGGAGCTGACTGACAGCAAACCGTCTCACCCGTCCGTCGGCAAACGCGTCCTCGAGTCTGTTCCCGGCCACGAGAGGCTGCTCGAGGCGGCGTTTGGACACCTCGATTACCGGTTTGAGGCCGGCGATTGCGTCGTCGGTCGCCACACCGGTTGAGAACGGAGCCACGACGCTGGCGTTCACCTCGCCGTTCACGAGTGTGAGAGCACTCGGAGCCTTTCACCAACCGACAGCGGTCCGACTACAGGTCGGCTGGACGTGACTGTAACTTTCGTTTCGGGCAGTCAAGTAGCCACGATCACGTTCGGTTTCGGAGCGACCGGAAACGAGAATTCGTCGTGGAAATACGCGTTACGAACGTCTCTCAGTAATACCTACGATGTATAATGGGCGAAAAAATCTATAAGAGAAGTATCGAAACAGTGCCCCGGAATGGGCACCAATCCGCGGCTCAAGATAACCGACGACGATCGCCAGCAGGTCGACGGAACCCAACTGACCGACGACATCGGGATCGATCGAGACGAAATCGAGTGGCGAAAAGACTTCACCGGCTTCGACTCAGCGGACGCGACGAGACTGGAGTCGATGGCACCACTGTTCGACGAAATCACCGACGACCTCGTCGAAGAGTTTTACGATCACTTGCAGTCACACGCGAAGACAGCCGATATCTTCGATTCGACGACCAAATCCGTCGGCGCGCTCAAACAGAGTCAGCGGGTCTACCTCACCGATCTCGGCTCCGGGACCTACGATCAGTCGTACTTCGACAGGCGAGCGCGCATCGGGAAACTCCACGACATGCTCGATCTGGGCCCGAAGCTCTTCCTCGGCATGTACTCCATCTACTACGAGGGGATTCTCGAGGTGATCGCCGAAGACGCGACAAAGCAACTCGAGGAGGCGTCCCGATCGTCGGTGCCCGTAGCGACCGAAGGTTCCGTCACCGAGCCGTCCGAGTCCGAAGACGAGCCCGTCGTCCCCCTGTCGGCGGCGACGGACGCGATCGACGACGTCGTCGAACGCACCACGTCGGTGCTCAAGGTGTTGAACCTCGACCAGCAGGTCGCGATGGATACGTACATTCACTCCTACACGGACCGGGTCGAGGACGAACTCGAGCGTCGCGAAGCGGTCTCGCGGAACGTCGAGTCCGCGGTAGCGGAGCTCCAGGAGAGTTCCAGGGTCGTCTCCGACAGGTCGGACGAGATCAACGACTTGACGGACGAACAGGCGGATTCGATGGACGAAATCGCGACCGAGGTTTCCGGACTCTCTGCGACGGTCGAAGAGATTGCCGCCAACGCCGAGGAGGTCAGTGCAACCAGCGAGCGAGCCAAGAGTCTGGCGTCCGAGACGATGGGAACTGCCGGCGAAGCGATCGATCGGATGGCCGACGTCGAATCGTCGGCGGATGCCGTCACCGACGACGTCGAACAGCTCCGGGAGGGGGTACAGCGAATCGACGAGATCATCGACGTGATCAACGGGCTCGCCGACCAGACGAACCTGCTCGCGCTCAACGCCTCGATCGAGGCTGCCCACGCGGGCGAAGAGGGCGACGGGTTCGCCGTCGTCGCGGACGAAGTCAAGTCTCTCGCCGAAGAATCGAAAGCGGAGGCGACCAACGTCGAGCGAATGATCGAGCAGATCCAGGACGACACCCAGGAGACCGTAGAGGGCCTGCAAGACGCAAACGAGGCGATCTCGGCCGGCGTCTCCCTCGTCGAAGAGACGGTCGACAATCTCAGACAGATCGAAGAGTCGATCGACGAGACCGCGACGGGTATCCAAGAGGTCGCGACGGCGACCGACGATCAGGCCGCAAGCACCGAAGAGATCGCGAGCATGACCGACTCGGCCATGGAGCGATCGCAACGCGTCTCGAGCGAACTCGAGGAGATCGTCGAGACGACCGTCCAGTTGAACGAACTAATCGACGAACTCGACCAGCAGGTCGATCACCTCTCGACGGACGGTGACGACGTCCGGTAGCCCGCCGGACGAATCGATGACCACGATACTATACTGCGAGTCGAAAGCTCACCACTCGCGGAGCGTGTTCGTCTCGGCCGCCCCGAATACTGTCCGAGAACTACGACTCGTCGTCGATCCGAGTCGCCCGTGCTGCCGTCGCTTTGAACGAGGCGACGACCTCCCGGCCGGGCTCGAGTTTCAGACTGTTCGCGCTCGCTCGTGTAACCAGCGCCTGTAGCTCGCGGTCTGTGTCCCCGTCGTTCTCGAGGGCGAGTGTCACCCTGACGATTGCATCGCCGGGGACGGTCTGGGTGACGGTGCCGGTGAAGCTGTTCCGGAGGCTGGTCCGATCGGGGTCGGGTGTCCCGCCGGGATCGGTCAACACGACCGCATCGGAACGGACGCTCACCTGGACGGACGTGGCATTCTTGGGAACGAGTGCCACGATCTGGCCGGCCGGCGTGTCGACGGTCGCGAGTTCTCCCGTTCGCTCTCCGACGGTGCCGGTGAAGACGGACTCGATGACCTGCGCGACGCCACCGAGTTCGGCGTCGTGGCGCTCGAACTGTCGACGAAGTTCGCGGGCAGTTTCGGTGAGTTCCGTTCCACCGCCGCCGCTTCCGCCACGCTGGCGTTCGGTGATCGAGCCGACTGCCTCTTCGATCTCGACGACGCGGTTCTGGAGGCGTGCGTAAGATCGGCCAAGTTCCTCTGCTGCTCGGTGCATCGATCCGTACTCGTCGATCGCCTCGAGCATCTCGACGTCGCGGCGATCGATCGTGACGCCGTCGACCGAAAGTGTCGTGCGGTATCCTTTTTCGATGGACATCAGTAGATTAGTTCTCCGTCGATGAATTTTTGCGTGCGTTCGTCTGCCGGGTCCTCGAACACCCGCTCCGTGTCTCCGACTTCGATCACGTCGTTGCCAAGCAGGACGGCCACTCGGTCGGCGATGCGTTCGGCCTGGTGCATGTCGTGGGTCGCGATGGCGACGCCGATGCCCCGGTTTCGAGCCCGGTAGACAGCGTCTTCGATTCCAGCCGTGTTCCGTGGATCGAGGTCCGAAGTCGGTTCGTCGAGCAAGAGGATGTCGGGATCGTACGCGAGCGCGCGGGCGAACGCCACCCGTTGAGCCTCGCCGCCCGAGAGCGAAGCTGCATCCTGGGTTGCTTTCTCACGCAGGCCGACAGTCTCGAGAGCGTCGATCGCGTCACCGGTCCCGTTTTGCGTTCCGACCAGACTCGCGACTTCGTGGCGGAGTCGGTCGCGCCACGATTGCCTGACGCGCAGCCCGTACGTGACGTTGCGACGAACGCTCGCGTCGAAGAGGCTCGGCTCCTGAAACACCATGCCGATCTTTCGGCGGTACTCGAGGCGCTGCCGTTCGGGTGCCGTCCAGACCTCGTTGCGGTCGTACGTCACTCGTCCGCGATCGGGAGAATCGAACAGCGCGAGCAGCCGTAACAGAGTCGATTTCCCGACGCCCGACGGCCCGATGATCGCGAGCACTTCGCCACGATTCACCGACAGGGAGACCTCCTCGAGGACCGCCTCGTCGTCGTAGCCGTAGCAGACGTCGGTCGCCTCGAGTGTCATCAGTATCGCCCCCCGTTACCGCTGCCGAGTCTGACCACGACGGCGTTGACGACCAACACGAGGACGACCAGAACCGCACCGAGTATCATCGCGGTCTCGAACTGACCCTGGCGTGCCTCGAGCTGGATCGCAGTCGTCAGGGTCCGAGTCTTCGAGTGTCCGTCGGGGCCGACGATGTTGCCGCCGACGATGAGGACGGAGCCGACCTCGCTGATCGCCCGGCCAAAGCCCGCGAGGACTGCCGTCGCGATGCCGTACCGTGCCTCCTTGATCGTCACCAGCGCGACGTCTGCCCGGGTGCCGCCCATCGCGAACGCCGCGTCGCGGACGTTCTGTTCGACGCTGCTTACCGCCGCGAGGCTGACGCCGGTGACGACCGGCGTCGCGAGCACGAACTGGGACATGATCATCGCTTCTCGCGTGAACACGAGATTCAGTTCTCCGAGCGGCCCCTGGTTCGAGACTCCGAACAGCACGACGAGGCCGACGACGACGCTTGGAAACCCCATCCCGGTGTTGATCAGCGACGTGACCAGGCCCTTCCCGGGGAACTCCTTGAATCCGACCAGGAGTGCGACCGGGAGACTGAACAACGTACTCAACGTGACCGCGACGAGGCTCACGTACAGCGAGACGTAGATGATACTGCGGACGTAGTGCCACTCGAACGGGAACTCGGCGACGAGAGCGGGCCAAAGTGTCGGCTCGAGCAGCATGCTATCTCGACCTACTCGTTACGCTCCCATTCTTCGGGGACGTACTGCTCGAAATTCGGTTCTTCCGAGATGGCTTCCGGGAAGAATAACTGTTCGCCTTCGGACGTGTAGTTTCTGATGATCTTTTCAGCCTCGAGGCTCGTGACGTAGCCGATGTAGGCCATCGCGAGGTCGTAGTTCACGGTGTCGTGAACGGCGGGATTGACGGCGACGATACCGTACGGATTCATCAGCATCTCCGGTCCGTCCTCGATCGGCCCCTCGACGAGGATTTCGAGGTCGAGTTCGCTCTGCATCGACAGGTACGTGCCCCGATCGGCGAGCGTGTACGCACCCTGTTGGTCCGCCTGGACCAGCACTTCGCCCATTCCCTGGCCGGCTTCCGTGTACCACTCCCCGAACTCGTCTGCAACTCCTGTTGCTTCCCAGACCTCGAGTTCTTTCGTATGCGTTCCGGAGTTGTCGCCACGGGAGACGAACGTCGATCCCGACTCGGCGATTCCCTCGAACGCGCTGGTCGTCTCGCCGCTGCCGGCGATCGACGCGGGATCGTCCGTCGCACCGACGACCACGAAGTCGTTGAACATGAGATCGCGGCGGTTGACGCCGTACCCCCCTTCTATGAACTCGTCCTCGAGCGACCGGGCGTGGACCATCACGACGTCCGAGTCGCCGTTGCGTGCGGTCTCGAGGGCGGCCCCGGTTCCCTGCGCGACGGTGTCGACGGTGACGCCGTACCGGTCCTGAAACGGAGCGTTGAGTTCGTCGAGCAGTCCCGTGTGGTAGGTGCTCGTCGTCGTGGTCAGCGTTAGCGTTTCGCCGCTAATCTCCGGTCCGTTAGCGTCACCGGCGTCGTCGCGGCCGAGCGCCGTACAGCCGGCGAGGCCGGCGACAGCACCACTGCCGACCGCGGTGACGAACCGACGACGTTGTATCGCCATAGATACCACGTCGAACGCGACAGTGAAATAGCTTTGGATATCATTGTAATTGGAATAGGGCACTATTGAGAGATATCGTAGTCTATATCCGGTGTAATTAATCAAAGACAGTTACGTCGTGGGCTCGCGGTCGACTGCCGATTGGTGAACTGGCGGCCGGACTGTTTCGGCTAGCAGAGACTGTCTCGATGCCGGAGCGCACGTCGTCTGCTGCGACGACGTGTCCGTCCGGGACCGGGCCCGAAACAGTCGACACTGCCAGAGACGTTATTTACTCAGAATGTCAGCATCAGATATGGAGAGACGAAGACTGTTAGTGGCGGGCAGTTCGGTCGTGGCCGGAGTGCTTGCCGGCTGTCTCGACGATACCGTCGGTGACGTCGAAATCGCCGACGAACGAGTCGAGGGCAGCCACACCTACACGTTCGAGGCCGAGGCAGGAAACGAGCTGATCGTCGAACTGCAACTCCAGCACGGCACCTTCGGCCACGCCGACCTCGATTACGAGGACGGCACCGACGTCTTCTACGAACAGACCGAGCGCGGTGAAATCGAACTAGAACTCAGAGAGCCCCTCGAGAACAGTGGCACGTACCACCTCGACGTGGTAAGTGACGGCTGGATCGACGCCCGGGTCGGACTGATCGTCTGAGCGGTTCCTGTACGAACAAGAGCGCGGCCACTGGACTGGCCTGGACGATCACGGCAGAAGTGACCGACAGCGGTCCGTCTGAACCGCCCGATGTTTTTACCCCCGACGCCGAAGGGCCGACATGGAACGCAAGGAGTTTCGCGACCTCGCATCTCCCGAGGAAGCACGCGAGGCGATCGCGTCGCTGTCGCTCGAGGGGGGCGTCGAACGAGTATCGCTCGAGGACGCCCGCGGCCGCGTGCTGGCCGCACGTCTCGACGCCGAACTGGACGTGCCAGGGTTCGACCGTGCGAGCCTCGACGGCTACGCGCTTCGGGCGCGGGACACGTTCGGAGCCGACGAGGCAGACCCCGCTCGCCTGGAGATCGTGGGCGAGGTACACGCTGGAGCGGAACCGGACGTGAACCTCGAGGCGGGCGAAGCCGTCGAGATCTCGACCGGTGCCGTGATGCCGCCGGGCACGGACGCGATGGTGCCCGTCGAACGGACGGATACGGACGACTCGGCGGTGCTGGTACGAACCTCCGTCGCGCCGGGAGACAACGTCATGTTCGCTGGCGCTGACGTCGCTGCAGGCGAACGTGCGCTGGGGCCCGGAACACGAGTGACACCTCGAGATATCGGCCTGTTGTCTGCACTCGGCATCGACGAGGTGCCGGTCCGTAAACGACCGACCGTCGGCATCGTCTCGACCGGCGACGAACTCGTCCGGCCAGGCGAGGACCTAAACAGTGACCGCGGCGAGATCTACGACGTCAACAGCTACACGATCGCCGCGGGGGTCGAAGACGCTGGCGGCGAGCCAGTCCTCTATCCGCACGCCGACGACGAGCAAGACGAGATGGAGCGAATTCTCCGACAGGCCGCCAAAGAGTGTGATCTCGTCCTCTCGTCGGGGTCGACCAGTGCCAGCGCCGTCGACGTTGTCTATCGAGTGATCGAGGAACGAGGCGAACTGTTGCTTCACGGCGTCGCCGTCAAACCGGGGAAACCGGTGCTCGTCGGTCGGCTCTCCAGTTCGGCGTACGTCGGCCTGCCCGGCTACCCCGTCTCGGCGATGATGATCTTTCGAACGTTCGTCGCGCCGGCGATCCGGCAGGCCGCAGGCCTGCCGGCACCGGACGCGGCAACCGTCGAGGGACGGATGGCCACCCAGGAGCGGTACGGCGAGGGTCGCCTGCGACTGATGCCCGTCGGACTGGTCGAAGACGCCGACGGCGAGACACTCGTCTACCCCGTCGACAAGGGCAGCGGTGCGACGACCAGTCTCGCCGAAGCCGACGGCGTCGTCGAAGTCGCTCCCGAGACGGACTACCTCGAGGCCGGCGAGTCCGTGACGGCCACCCTGTTCTCGCCGGACGTTCGGCCACCGTCTCTGCTCGGCGTCGGCGAGGACGACCCGACGCTGAACCGACTGCTCGATCGACTCGAGAACCCGCGATACCTGTCAGCAGGGTCGCGGCCGGGACTGCGCCGCCTCCGTGAGGGAGTCCCCGACGTCGCCGTCGTCGCCGGACCGACAGTCGGAAACGTCACAGTGGCCACAGCGGACGAAGACGAGGCTGACGCCAACGCCGTCGAACTCGGCCGGTGGAACCGCGAGTGGGGACTGATCGTCCGTCCCGGCAACCCAGCAGAGATCGAGGGGATCACAGCTCTCGTGGATCAGGACCTCCGCTTCATCAACCGAACGACCGACTCTGGGCTGCGGACGAGCCTCGGCAAAGCCATCACCGACCTGGCAGACGACCGCGGCACGGACCGACACGACATCGTCGAGGCCATCGACGGCTTCGACCTCGCGCTGCGTGCTCACGAGAGCCCTGCCAGAAAGGTCGCCGCAGGCGATGCCGACGCTGCACTCGGACTGGCCGAAACGGCCGACCGTCTCAACCTCGAGTTCGTCCCAGTCGGCGAGGAACCGGTGCGCGTACTCGCAAACCCCGATCGGACGGCGAAATCGAGCGTGACGGAACTCGAGGCGCTGCTCGAAACGGACGCCGTCTCACAGCGCGACCAGTAGCCCTCGTTTCAGCGATACAGACGGTCAAACCAGCCTGAAAAGCGGTTTTTAGGGACGGCCAATGTACGAGTCGTAATGTCGACGATCGCGGAACTCCGGCTTTCGGCGGCTGATACGACACTCGAGACGACGTTCGAACACGTTCCGGACGCGACGTTCGAACTCGAGTCGTCCGTCTCGAAGAGTCGGCCATCACTGTGGGTGGCAGACGCCGACCGCAAGCGGATCGAAAGCGCGTTCGAGACCGATCCTGTCGTGGTCGCCACCGAGTTGCTGGTCGAGACCGACGAGCGACTGCTATTCGACGTCCGGTTCGCCGACGGCGAGGGAATCCACCGACTCTACGAAGGATTGCTCGTCGACGGCGGCTCGTTGCTCGAGGCCTGGGGAGCAAACGGCTGGTGGCAAATCAAGACCCGGTTCCCCGACCGGGACGCACTCTGTACCGGCTACGACCGACTCGCCGACCAGGGGATCGACGCGGATCTTCGACGAGTGACCGACGTCCACGACCGAACGGAAATCGACACACGTCTAACTCCCGAACAGCGGGAAGCGCTCGAGGCAGCCCTCGAGTACGGGTACTTCGAGATTCCTCGCCGGATCTCGATGGAGGAACTGGCAGAGGAACTGGGAATCTCCCATCAGGCACTGTCCGAACGGTTCCGGCGGGCCTACGAGACGCTGGTCAACGACGAACTCGAGCCGGCGAACCGGACTCACAGTAACAACTGATACGGACTGCTGTCCCGACGTCCCGGCGCGACCGCAGGCGGGCTCGCGGTCGCGCCGGCACTGACTGACAGCAAACCGTCTGAAACGGTTCGCGCACCGATCGAACCGGTCGCGGTTCGCACCGACGGCGTTCCGAACCACGCCGACACGGCCACCGTCGTGCGATCGGGTACGCACTGACTTGCAGTGACTGTCCGGACGGCGTCACTGGGGAAACTCGAGTTCGTCGAACGACTGGACGCGGTAGTCACCGAGCACACACCGGCCGCGTCGTTCGTGACCGATTCGTTCGACGTGAATCGCGTCGATGCCGGCGTTCCAGGCTGCACCGACGTCGCATGCCCCGTCACCCGCGAGGACACCCTGGTGGCCGTTGTAGCCGACACCGAGTTCGTTCATCACGTATTCGACCGGCGCGGGGTCTGGCTTCCACCCCGTCTGTTCGGTACAGCACAGTTTCGCGTCGAACCAGTCGTGGATGTCGAGTTCGTCCAACACGGGCTCACAGAGGAACTCCTGGCAGTGTGTGACCAGACCAACCGGTTCGTCCAGGTCGGCGACGAACGCAGCGTCATCGTGGAGGTAAGTCTGCTCGGCGCGAACGAGAGGGTCTTCCTCGGCGTGGAACGCGTCCCAGAATGCGCCGGGATCGATCCCCCACTCTCTGAGCTGGTAGTCACGAGAGCCGGTGAGCCCGTTCCAGATGATCTCGGCCTCGCGATCACTGAACTCGTGTCCAAGCCGGTCACCTACCCTGTCGAACACGCCGCGAGTGTACGACCACTCGACGTCGACGAGAGTTCCGTCGAGATCGAGCAGCCAGAAATCGTACTCGGAGACCATTGAGCCGAACTGTAAGGCGGTCTGAACTATATGCGTTCTGGTTCTCTGGGCGAGCGACGAACACCACGGAGTGTCGGGCGGCAGTGACGGAGCGACCTCGAGACGAGTCGGGGTCGTTGGGACACAGTTCCAGTTATAGTTTCAGTTACAATTACACACGTCCGTCTCAACCGTCGACGACTCTGATACTCGAGCCCAGATACTTCGAGCGTACTTCCGAGACGGTCGACGCCTTGAACGCACCGAGATCCGCCGCGATTGCGTCCTCGAACGCCTCGAGGTAGGCCTCGTCGGTCCGGAGTTCGCTGAACGCGACTGACTCGACCTCGAAGCCGTCACCGAGCCACTCCTCGGCGAGCCCGCGTGCGTGTTCGTGGTCCGCTACCTCGCCGCGCCAGAGGGCGTTCCGGAAGAACAGCCACCCTTTCGTCTCCGGTTCTGGAGCCTGTCGGTAGACGGTGACAGTCGTCTCGGCCGTTGCCGGATCGATCGACACCGACGGCGTCGTACTCTCGAGACGGATCGTCACCCGGAACGCGTAGTGGGCTTGCATAATCGCGTGGCTGTTCAGGCCCCACTCTCTCGTTCGGAGTCGATCAGTTCGGCCATCTCGACGTCCTGATCGGTGATCCCGCCCTCTTCGTGAGACGTCAGGCGAACCTCGACCTCTTTGTAGCGAACGACGATTTCGGGATGATGGAACTGGGCTTCGGCGATCTCACCGACCATCTGGGCGAAGTTGACGCCGTGGAGGTAGTCGTCGAACTCGTAGGTTCTGGCGATTTCGTCGTCCTCGCGGTGCCACTCCTCGGGAATGCGCTCCTCGATTTCGTCGTCGGAAAGCAAGTCAGCCATATCCACGGGAACGGAACCCACTCAAATAACGGTTGTGCACACGACAGTCGGGTTGTACTGAAGACATCGTGTGAGAGACGAAACCACCGTCTCGAACGGACTGCTGTCGGCTGTTTTCGACAGACTGCGGGACGATCCAGATCGCCCAGAGACGTAATGACAGCGGCTCAGTCGCCGTCGGCCTCGAGTGAAACGTCTCCGGCGGGGGTTCCGTCGAACGGCAACGGCTCGATCTCGTCACCGAAGTGGGGGTCGAACAGCTGCAGGGCCGTGTTGATCGTCTCCCAGTCGTCTTCGGCGGCCGCTTCGCGTAGACACCGTGTCGGTGGTGCGAGCAGTTGATTCACCACGGTATCGGCCATGGATTCGACGACCTCGCGCTGGTCGTCAGAAAGTCCGTCGTCTTCGAGTCGAGAAAACGCTTTCTCGAGTTCCCGATCCTTGATCTGGTTCGCCGATTCGTACATCGCAGCGATAACCTCGTCGGCGCGAGCGCGCTTGTACTGCTCCTGGAGCAGTTCGAGTTCCTCGTCGACCATCACCTCGACCTCGCGGGCAGCCTCGGCACGCTGCCGTCGAGTCTCCTTGGTAACTGACTCGAGATCGTCGAGATCGTAGACGGTGACGTTCGGGAGCGAGTTGGCGGCCGGTGCGACGTCGCGGGGCTGGCCGAGATCGACGACGACCTGCTTGGCGTCGCCGTCTTCGAGATGCCCGGGTCCGAGGACGGGGTCGTCGCTGCCGGTCGCAGTGACGACGACGTCCGCGCTGCTGGCAACCATCGAGAGCGATTCAAGCGGGAGTGCGCGAGTCTCGACGTCCTCGCCGGCGTCGGTCTCGAGTTCGGCGGCGAGATGTCTGGCACGCGAGACGGTTCGGTTCGAGAGCAGTAGTTCGTCGACGGCGGCGTCGGCGAGGCTCCGGGCAGCGAGTTGTCCCATCTCGCCAGCACCGACGACCAACGATGTCGTTCCCGCGAGGGAGAGTTCTCTCGAAGCGAGTTTCGTCGCAGCCGAGCCAAGGGAGACGACGCCCTCGTTGATTTCGGTCTCGGTCCGAGCACGCTCGCCGACGTGGATTGCTTTCGTAACGGCGGCCTCGAGCATCGGGCCGATACCGCCGGCACTGCGGGCGTCTTCGTAGGCGTCGCGGACCTGTCCGATGATCTGGTCTTCGCCGAGAACGACCGACTCGAGGCCCGTCGCGACTCGCAGAAGGTGACGCAGGCTCGCCCGGTGGCCGGTCTGGACGACGGCATCGTCGTCGACGCCGGCGAAGAACTCTTCGAGGGCTGCCTGGCCGACTGCACTGTCGTTTGCGACGGCATAAGCTTCGACGCGGTTGCACGTCGAGAGGACGTATCCCTCTTCGATCTCGGGGAGCGAGCAAAGCGTCGTGACCGCAGTCCGTTGACTCTCCGGACTGGCGGCAGCGATGTCGTCGACACTACCGCTATCGTGAGTTACTCGTGCGGCAGTGACGACGCCGGCGTTGGTCACGGGCGATCACCGCTCCGGGTGTCGAGTTCGCCGAGCACGTCCTCGATCACTTGTCGGAGGTTGGAATCTCGTCTACGTAAAGCTATCCAATATTCCGACGGACCGGGACCGGTCGCGAGTGATCGTCGCCGGGCCGGTCTACCCCGTGGTCTCACCGTCGATCGGCAGTCTGACCGGGGCGTTGCGGGTTTATCGGTCTTTGGAAGACACTGTGTGGCCCGGGACCGACTCGAGAAGAGAAAACACAGGACCGTCGGACCGATAGTCGGGCCGCTGTCGGCGGCGGGCGCGTTCGAGTTCGCGGGGTCGGACGTGGTCTGGATCATAGTTGTACTGGAACGACGCGAACGTCGGTTCGGTGGCGATCGGCGTCGACCGACACACTCGGGCGGTCGCCTGTTACGGTTGGGTCGGTACGGCCAACTGCCTGCGGTCGTACCGTCGACGACGGAGAGGAACCCGTCTCACTCACCTTCGACGCCCGTCACGTCGAACCCAAGCTCTTGGATCTCGTCGAGAATCGCCCCGTGATCGGCGCTGGCCCGATAGTAGATGACGATATCGAAGCTTCCGTCGCGCAACAGTTGCTGGCACTCCCAGACGAACTCCTCGTCGTCGAGTGTAAGCCCCTGGTGCTGGTTCGAAGAGAAGTCCGGATCGTCGTTCCCCGAGTAGACATAACAGTCGTTCGGATCGTGCCCCGAGTGGGCCGCAATGACGTCGCCGACGTCGATTGTCGCCTGCATCATCTTGACGTCATCGCCCCCGTCGTACTCCGTGTGGACGACTGCACCGTTGAGTTTGATCTCGCCCGGCTCGAGCAGTGCTTTCGTTCGCTGATAGATGTCGTCGTCGAGCGCGTCTGCCATTGTTGGAACGTGGACCGCTGCATTGATAGCGCTCACGATTTGGCTGTCGCCTACGGGTCGTTTGCTGGCCTACTAAAGACTGCGCCGCAGTCACAGTAGCAGAAAATAACACAAAAAACACATAGTCGTCGGTGTCATCGAAACGACTGATGAATCGGTGGCTCCACCAGCGCGTCGACGCGGTCTACGAGCGGTTGCTCTCCCGAGAGATCGACGGCGCGCCGACACACGTCGCGGTGATCCAGGACGGGAACCGCCGGTATGCCCGCCGGCAGGGCGGCGACGCTTCCGAGGGCCACCGAGCGGGCGCGGAGACGACCGAACGCGTCCTCGAGTGGTGCCAGGACATCGGCGTCGAGGAACTGACGCTGTATGCGTTCTCGACGGAGAACTTCGAACGACCCGACGAGGAAAACGAGGCGCTGTTCGACTTACTCTGTGAGAAACTCCGCGAGTTCGCCGACGCCGACCGCGTCCACGACAACGAAGTCTGTATTCGGGCGATCGGCGAGACGGAGTTGCTCCCCGAACGCGTCCAAGAAGTCGTCGACTACGCCGAACGCCGCACCCGCGACTACGACCGGTTTGTGCTCAACATCGCGCTTGCCTACGGCGGTCGCTCGAGACTGCTCGAGGCGACCAGAGCCGTCGCAAGCGAGGTCGAGGCAGGCGAACTCGAGCCCGACGAGATCGATGTCGAGACGATCGAACGGCAGCTGTACGACCGACCGGTCCGAGACGTCGACCTGATCATCCGGACCGGTGGGGACGAACGCACCTCGAACTTCCTGCCGTGGCACGCCAACGGCAACGAGGCCGCGGTCTTTTTCTGTACGCCTTACTGGCCGGAGTTCTCGAAGACCGACTTCCTGCGGGGCATTCGCACCTACGAACACCGAGCCGAATCGTGGCGGCGCACTCGAGCGCGGCGGGCACTCGCGTTGCTGGGCGCGCTCGGCGAGACGGAACTGCCCGAAGCCCGGTCGGTCGTCGACCGCTTTCGCGACTCGTTGCCGACCTCTGAACGGCCCGTGGAGGGCGAACTCTCGATGGCCGAAGACGTCGACGGCGAGCCAGTCGCTGACTAACGGCGAGGACTCTCATCGCGCTATCGACCCCACAGAGCGCAGACAGTTTCCTGGCGTCACTTACCGCCGATCGCCAGAACAGGTCGGCGACCGGCGGTAACGAGTTACAGCAGTCCGTCTCATACGGATTACTGTACCGATTTACCGGCGCAACCGCCGCCAGGGTCGCGGTTGTGCCGGAAATGACTTACAGTAAACCG
>JGI2924J29684_1077984_pt1 | contig 27097 bp, 30 predicted proteins | sample BenlonsequencITS_FD_29684 | JGI IMG/M metagenome (IMG submission 29684)
CGGGCACTTCCTCCCGCTCGGCGAACACCCCCGCAGCGACTGGAACCAGCTCTGGCTGCTGACCGAGGTGCTGCATGAAGGTAAGCAGCCACAGGTGCTGGAGGAATCGGTCACCAGTCATGTTGATACCGGTGACGGCTTCATCCAGGGCTACCGCAACCACTTCATCGCCACGCCCTGGGACATCCCCTTCCGCCCGGCTCTGAAGCATCCGAAACCGAAGGTGCTCGGCAGCCAGACCGCCGTGGTCACCGGCCCCGTCGGCGAAGAAATCCATTGCGACGAGTACGGTCGCGTACGCGTTCAATTTCATTGGGATCGCGAAGGCCAGGCCGACGACAAGACCAGCTGCTGGCTGCGCGTCAGCTCCAGCTGGGCCGGCGGCCGCTACGGCGGCATCGCGATCCCGCGCGTTGGCATGGAAGTGCTGGTGACCTTTCTCGAAGGCGACCCCGACCAACCGCTGGTGACCGGCTGTCTGTATCACAAGGACCACCAGGTTCCTTACGACCTGCCGGCGAACAAGACCCGCACGGTGTTCAAGACCCTGAGCAGCCCGGGCGGTGGCGGCTACAACGAACTGCGCATCGAAGACCGCAAGGGCGCCGAACAGATCTACCTCCACGCCCAGCGCGACTGGGACGAGAACATCGAGCACGACCAGAAGATCCGCGTCGGTCACGAACGCCACGACACGGTGGAAGCCAACAGCTACAGCGAATTCAAGGCCGAAGAACACCGCACCACCCACGCCGATCGCAAGACCGAAATCCGCGCCAACGACCACCTCACCGTGGGCAATAGCCAGCACCTGAAGATCGGCACCGGGCAATTCATCGAGGCGGGCAACGAAATCCACTACTACGCCGGCAGCAAGGTCGTCATCGACGCTGGCATGGAACTCACCGCCTCCGGCGGCGGCAGTTTTCTCAAGCTCGACCCCAGCGGCGTGACGCTGAGCGGTGCGACGATCCGGATGAATTCGGGTGGCGCTGCCGGAAAGGGGTCGGGGCTGAAGATTCTGGCGCCGGTATTGCCATGGCTGGCAACCAGCGCCGTTGCCGGCAGCCTCACCTTGCCTGCCCTGATCAACATGTCGCGGCAACTCAAACAGGCCGCGGCCGCCAAGCTGCTGTTGGTCAAGCAGTGCGGAATGCAAGCCGATGGCTCATGCCAGTTGGAGGTTTGCCCATGCGGCAAGAACGCGAGCACCGTCTGATGCAGGCTGTAGAAGAACCGGATATCGAGCGAGACGACCTCTACCTGCTGCTCGATGGTGCCGCATTACCGGCTCTGCAGATCATCTACCAGCACGACGACGAACCCCGCCTGGAGCCGCTGTACCGAGGCACGCGTCATGAGTCCATGCTGGAATGCAGCCCCGTGCTGTACAGCCTCGCCGGGCAGCATCTGATGTGGCAGAACCGGGAGCGCTGGCAATCGGCAGGGCTGCTGTTGGAAAGCGCGGCGAGCATCGATGATCTGGCGAACCATTTGCGCAGCCTTCTCAGCGTCAGATTGCCCTCCGGTGAACTGGCGTTCTGCAGGTTCTACGAACCGGCCTTGAGCGAGCGCTTCTTCGACAGCCTTACGCAAGAAGAGCTGGGCGCTTGGCTCGGCCCGATCAGCGGCATCTGGCTGACCACCGAGCAGAGCGAATGGCGAGGATTCACCACAAACCAGATTTCTCCCGGCAGAACTGCTGACGACGAGGGCTGGTTTTCGATCCATCCCGAGCACCTCGCTCATTGGCAACAACAGGAGCGACAGCGCTTCAACCAGCGCCTGGTAAACCACTTTTCTGCAGACGACTTTCATGGAAAGTCGGCCTCGGAACTGGAAGTGATCGTTGATCAGCGCGTAGCGGAAGCTGAGACGCTCAGCATCAGCTCCGAACAGCAGCTGTTCGCCTACGTTGAGTTGGCGCTGCAATTTCCTGAGACCATCGACAGACCTGAGATACGCACCGGACTGGCCAACATGGAAGAACCTGCCGAGCACCGGCTGGCTCGAATCGAAGCCAGCTTGCTTGGACTGCATGGATAAAGCGAATGGAATACACGATACAGAGGGGCGACACCCTGACCCGGATCGCCAGCGATCACGGCACCACCGTCAGCAGCCTGCTACGCCTGAACCCGCAGATTGAAGACCCCAACCAGATCCAGGCTGGCCAGATGTTACGCATGCCTGCAACGAGCAGCCCGGCACGCCCCGGCTGCACCGCGGGACAGATCATGCAGGACAGCCAGTGCAGCGGGGCTGCATTCGACGTCGCCTTCTACTGGAACGAAGAGGTGCAGAGCCGCCAAGCGATCTATGAGGCGATCTACGGACGTGAAATGCACTTCCTCCACCGCTCGTTGTTCCAGCGAAACAACGAGCATCTCAACGAGACGGTACTGCCTGGAGAGATCGTCATCATCTCCAACATGCCGCGCACCGACGCCGACCGACAACGCCTGGAAGCCCTCAGGGCACAGGCGCGGCTCGCAAGTGAAGGCATCCAACAGCTGACACCCGCCGAAGCCATGACGGTCAAGCGACATCTGGAAGTTCTGGACTACGTCTCGTTGGAAACCGTCGCATCCCACCAGAGCACCGCGCTGGGTGTACTGAGTGCCGCAGCCGGACGCCAGCTAGGGAACGTCAGGAGCACGCTGGAAAAGATCAACGTCGCGTATGTCGACGAGCTCAGCCGCACCGGAAACCCCAACCGATTTTCGCCGGAGTTCTATGCAAAGCGTCAGCAACTCTTCGGCCAGCTAAATCACTCCCTTGGCCGTCTGACCCTTTCAACTATCAATATCCGTAATTACGACAGCATCAAGACCACACTCGGACTATCTACAAAATCGATCCTGCATAACGCCTCTGCGATTACTGAAAGAGGCGAAGTTCCGCAGCTTGGGCAACGCATCAATACGGTTTCGAATTGGGCGAAGGGTGCTAGCCGCTTAGGTTATTTGGGCATCGCCATCGACGGAGGCGTTCGATTGAATGCGATTCAAGAAGCCTGCACGGTGGGCAATGACCAAGTCTGTACTCAAACTAGCTTCAAGCAGGTAACCGGATTCTTTGGCAGTGCGGGAGGGGGTGCCGTAGGAGGTTTCGCAGGTGCCAAAGTAGCGACTGCCGTGGTGGGAGGAATTGCACTTGCGTTCGGTGTCACGATTGGAGCTCCTGTCCTCGCAGTGATCGCAATCGCTGGCGCCGCTGCCGGCGCCTATTACGGAGGGTCTGAAGGCGGCAGTTTTGGCGAAGAGGTGGGCACTATTATTTATCGGGGAATTTACTGATATGAACGCAGCCTTGGTGCTTGAGCGAATCTTATATCTGGGATGGCTGCTACTATTCGTAGCCGGAGGCATTAATGGCATTTATATCTGCTTCCACGGAATTCGTCGGCTCGACCCGTACTTCTCTCGGCTGCCCAATGTCAAGTGGGAATCCTATAGTCCGTTTGATACCTTCTGCCGAATGCACCGATATAGTTTTCTTTACGCCTTCGGTGTGACTCGACCAAAGGTAAGCCGCCCTATAACTGCTTGGCTTTACTTCACCTGCATAACACTTACCGTGTACTGGATCAGTATGTTTATCGGCTTCCTTCGTCATCAATTCGATATAAATATTATCTCCTGATTGCAAACTGCATTCGATTGCAATCCTTTTCGGGCCTACAAATAAGCCAACTGGCAATGAGCGGGATGTAGTGGTGTTGGTCACCACCGCTCACTAACCGTTCGGCAGAGAAAAGCGCTCGGGCGATGAACGGGCAGGGATTAAGCCTTTCAAAGTGACAAAATGACATCACAGCTGCGGGGTGCAGCTCTTCCGATGATCAGAGTCACTTTCATGTCTGCCAATCGCCGCTATTCCATCATCCTCGAACACACCGGCCAGGTCCTGCTCGAGCAGGCCTCTCTTGAGCAGGTCGAGGCGTTCTGGGACGCCAATGATGCCCTTTACTTCGGCCTGCGCATCGACGACGCGCTGAGCGATCACGCCACTGTGTTCGTCACCGATGAGATTCCCGAGGATGAAGACGTCGTGCCCGCCTGACGTGGCGACTCCAGGCCGGCGCTAGCGAATCCCCAACAGGTGATCGAGCGAGAGCCGGCCGGCGCCGCGCCCTATCAGCAGTAGCAGCAGCGCCGCCCAGCTCAGGTGAGTCGACCAGGCGTCCGGGTAGACGAACAGCTGGATCACCAGTGTCATCAGCAACAGCGCCAGCGCCGACAGCCGCGTGAATAGGCCAAGCACGAGCAACAGCGGGAACAGGTGCTCTGCATAGGTCGCCAGGTGCGCCGCGAAAGGCGGCGGTAGCAACGGCAATGCGTATTCGCTGCGAAACAGCTCGAACGTGCCCGGGGTGATGTCCAACACCCCGCTCACCTTGGTGCGCCCGGAGAGCAGGAAGATCGCCGCGATGGCCAAGCGTGCCAGCAGATGCAGCAGCGAATCGCCGAGCAATTGCTGCATCCGCTGCGCGACCCCGTTCCATTGTTGACGCAAACGCAGCGGCAGGTTGTGCATGACGTTCATGACGGTTTCCTCAATGTGGATTGCGTCGTCGGCACCAGCGCGGCGAACGCGCCTGCCGCCAGCAGCCGGCCGAGCAGGTCGTTGAAGTCGAGTTCCGGCTGGACCGCTAGCGCCAGTTCCGAGGCCTGCTCCAGCGAGCGGCCAGCGGCACAGGCATCGAGAAATACACAGCCGCCGCGTTCGAGTGGCTGCCAGCCGATGCAGCTGGCGCTTCGGCTCAGCAGTGCTCCTTCGCCCTGCCAGACCAGCGTCGTCGGCACCTCGCGCTGCTCGCGGGTGCAACTCCAGATGCTGTACACCGGCAGCTCGGCGAACCATTGCCAGCGCAGCGCCGCGCGCGGCACCAGGGCCTGCCGGGCCAGCTGCTGCGGGGTTTGTGTCGCCAGGGCAGCGAGGACGAGAACCGGTTGTTCCACGGCGCTGAATGCCTCGAGCCATAGCCGGTCCAGCTGCGCGACACCAGACAGATAGGGCAGCTCGCGCGCCGGTTCGAAACCGTGCAAAAAGGCCGGAAAATTTTCACCGTACTCAAGCAGCGGGCCACTGCGCGGCGGCATCGCGCGCGCGTACAGCGTCGCGGCGGCGGCAAACCACTCCTCCCCCACCAGCCGTTCGACGGCAGGGAAATTGGCGCGCAGCGCATCGACACAACCCTTCGCCAGCGTGTTGCGATACACCGCGAAACCCGGCTGCCCGACCAGCGCAGCGACCTCGCCCGCCGCACTATCGGGCGCGCCGGTCAGCGCCGCGACGAAGGCGTCCTGAAATGCAGCCAGCGAGCCGCTCATTGCCAGCCCGCCACTTCATCGAGCGTCTGCTGGGCACGATCGCGCTCGACCATTAGCGTGTCGAAAGCCGGCAGCTGGTCGTCGCGCTCGATCAGCGTCGGGCGCGGGCCGATACGCTCGATCAGTTGCCGATAAAGTGCCCAGACCGCCGCGTCCACCGGCGCATCGTGGGAGTCGATCAGCAGCGAAGACGCGTCATCCCGGCTGTGCCCGGCCAGGTGGATCTCCATGATCGGCGCGGCCGGAAAGCGCCGCAGGTAGGCGGCCGCATCGAAACCCAGGTTGTGTGCGCTGACCTGCACGTTGTTGACGTCCAGCAGCAGGCCGCAGCCGGTGCGCTGGCTGAGTTCGGCGAGAAAGTCGATCTCGTCCCACTCATGTTGCTCGAAGCGCAAATAGTGGCTGGGATTCTCGATGGCGATGCGCTGCCCAAGCACCTCCTGGGTCCACTCGATGTTCGCTGCGATTCGTCTCAAAGCCGCCGTCGTCCGTGGAAATGGCAGCAGGTCGGGATGGTAGTTGCCGCGCCAGCTCGACCAGGCCAGGTGTTCGGAGATCAGCGCCGGCCGCACACGCTCGGCCAGCGCCTTGAGTCGCTGCAGGTGCGTCTCGTCCGGTGCACAGTCGGCAGCCAGCGACAGCGACACACCATGCAGCGACAGCGGGTGCCGTGCCCCCACCGCCTCCAGCCAGTCGAGCCGCGGGCCACCGCCGACCATGTAGTTTTCCGGATGGACCTCGAACCACAGCCCCTCCGCCACGCTGGCACAGGCGTCCGCGTAATGCTCGGGTTTCAGCCCTAGTCCTGCTCCGAGGATCTGCATGGCCGGCACGCTAGGCTCAGCGCTCGACCGGCGTCAGCGAGCCCATTCCCTTGGGCGTCTCGATCGAGGTGCAGGTACCAGCGGGCACCAGTTTCCAGGCGTTGCCCTGGTAATCGCGCTTGGAACTGCCGGCGCAACTGGTGCCGGCACCGGCCTTGCAATCGTTCTGTCCGGCCAGCGCGACGCCGTAGCATTTTTCCATGTCGCCTTTGTCGTTCTCGCCTGCCTGAGCGCCAGCGGCGATCGAAGCCAGGGCAATGGCGGCAGCCGCAAGGTTGAGAGCCTTCATGTTGGATTCTCCGCAATCGTTGAGTGGCCATCGGCGAATCTGCAGATGGCTCTTCAGGTAATTCGCTGCGTCAGTCGTGGTGGTTACAGCCAGCGAAAAATTATTTTGAGATTTCCTCGCGACGTCCCTACCGTGACCCTGGTCGACGGGCGGCGGACATTTCGCGGTTCCACCTGTAACCAGAGCAGCCGATGGAACGAACTACCTCTCAGGAGACACTCCAGGCCCGCGAGAACGAGCTGCGCGCGCTGCTGCTGCGCGGGCTCGATGGCGATGCGAGGGCCTATCGGGCATTCCTTGATCAGCTTGGCGGCCATCTGCGCGGTTTTCTGCGTCGCCGCCTGTCGCAGTCGAGCGAGCTGGAGGACGTTCTGCAGGAGGTACTGCTGGCGGTGCACAATGCGCGGCAGACCTATCGCGCGGAGCAGCCGCTGACGGTCTGGGTGCAGGCGATCTGTCGCTACAAGCTGGCCGACCACTACCGCGCCCGTGGCCGGCAGGCCGCGCAAATGGACTGGCTGGACGAGGCCGACGAGCTGCTCGCCGTACAGGACAACGCGCAGGCCGAGGCCTGCCGTGACTTGGGCAAGCTGCTAGAGCAGCTGCCGCCACGCCAGCGGTTACCCATCGTTCACGTCAAACTGGAGGGCCGCTCGGTGGAAGAAACCGCGCGTCTGACTGGGCTTTCCAGCTCGGCGATCAAGGTCGGCATCCATCGCGGGCTCAAGGCCCTGGCGGCGAAGATTCGAGGTGGCGCATGAAAACCGATGACCTGATTGCCCTGCTCGCCAGCGAGGTTGCGCCGGTAGACCGGCACGTCGTCGCCAAGCGCTTCGCCACGGCGCTGCTGTGCGGCCTGGCCGGCGCGCTGTTGCTGATCGTGACCGCTTATGGCATTCGCGCCGACCTGGCGACCATCGCCGGGACACCACTGTTCTGGGCCAAGCTGGCACTGCCGGCGACCCTGCTCTTCGGTGCGCTGTTGCTGACCACGCGCATGGCCCGCCCCGGCACGCCGGTGGGTCACAGCTGGGCGCTGCTGGCGGCGCCGGTGGTGATCGTCTGGGTCGCCGCACTGACGATTCTGATTACCGCCCCGGCCGACGCACGCATGCCGCTGCTGCTCGGCAACACCTGGCGCGAGTGCCTGGCGAACATCGCGCTGCTGTCGATCCCCGCGTTCATCGCCGCGTTCTGGGCGTTGCGCGGGCTGGCACCGACACGCCCGCGCCTGGCCGGCGGCGCTGCCGGCCTGCTCGCCGGTAGCATCGCAGCCCTCGCCTACAGCCTGCACTGCCCGGAGATGGCGGTGCCGTTCTGGGCGCTCTGGTACCTGCTCGGCATCTTGCTGCCCGGCGTGCTCGGTACACTCCTCGGGCCGCGCCTGCTGCGCTGGTGAGGCGCCGCAGTGCGCGCCCGTCCGGCATAATCGTCGACCCGCCCGCGGAGCCAACGCCATGCAGATCGACGAAGAACTGACCCTGAAGAAGCTGGAAGTGTTTCTGGCCTTCATGCGCAGCGGCAATCTGGGCAAGGCGGCGGTGGAGCTGAACACCAGCAACGTCAGCGTGCACCGCGCCATCCACTCCCTGGAAAGCGCGCTGCGCTGCCCGCTGTTCAAGCACGAAGGGCGCAGCCTGATTCCGCTGGAAAGCGCCTATGTGCTGGAAGAGCGCGCCCAGCAGCTGGTCAAGGACGTGCTCGAGACGGTGCGCCAGACCCGCGAGGCCGCCGGTTTCTCGGCCGAGCGCTTCAAGCTCGGCGCGCTGTATTCGCTGACGGTGAAGACCGTGCCGCAGCTGATCATGGGTCTGAAACTGCGCCGCAGCGAACTCAACATCGACCTGATCCTCGGCTCCAACGTCGACCTGCTCTACAAGCTGAAGAACATGGAGCTGGACGCCATCCTGGTGTCGCTCAACGAAAGCGTGGCCGACCCGGACTGCGCCCAGGTGCAGCTGTTTTCCGACGACATCTTCCTCGCCGCGCCGGCCGACTCGCCTTTCGCCAATCAGAGCGAAGTGGACCTCAGCGACCTGCGCGACGCCACCTTCATCACCCTGTCGCAGGGTTTCGCCACCCATCAGGACGGCAACCGGGTGTTCCAGCTGGCGGGTTTCGAGCCGAAGGTGGCGATGCAGGTGAACGACATCTTCACCCTGCTCAGCATGGTCAATTCCGGGGTCGGCTACGCGCTGCTGCCGGGGCGCGTGGGCATGGTCTACGAATCGCGGGTGCGGCTGATCCCGCTGCAGGCGCGTTATCACTTGCAACAGCATATCGGCGTGGTGTTCCTCAAGGCCAAGGAGCGCGACCCCAACCTGCTGGCGCTGCTCGCCGAATGCCGGATGTACAGCCTGAAACACCCGAGCTGAAGCGGTGTAGGGAAATCCGCGCAGCGGCTTTCCACGCATCGGCATATGGCCAGACGGGCCGGATGATCGTCGCAGCAGTGGTGGAAGAGGCTTCGCCGTCTTCCACCCTACGACCACTGTGTTTGGCGCAACGTAGGCTGGATAACGCGAAGCTTATCCACGCAATCTTTTACGACGCCGCCGGATTGCATGCGCCCAAGCCTCACACGGACACTAACGGCACGCCGGAACGCAGATGCCTGCGCCTCGCGTGAGGCCGGCCATGGCACTGCGACGATCGGGCACGCAACGGTGGAAGAGGCTTCGCCGTCTTCCACCCTACGCCGATTGCGCTAGGCGACGGCTGTTTGCCCGGACGCTACCGGAGCCGGGCGGCCCAGGCTTTGCGCCACGACGTCACCGATCATGTCCGCGGTGATCGCACTCAGCGTCCAGCCCAGGTGGCCGTGGCCGGTGTTGTAGAACACGCAAGGCGCGCTGCCGCGGCCGACCTTGGGCATCATGTTCGGCATCATCGGCCGCAGGCCGGCCCAGGGCACCACGCTGCGGGTGTTGACGCCAGGGAAGCACTGGTTGACCCAGTCCACCAGCGGGCGGATACGATCGGCACGGATGTCGCGGTTGTAGCCGTTGAACTCGGCGGTGCCGGCGACGCGGAAGCGGTCGTCGCCGAGGCGGCTGCTGACCAGCTTGGTTTCATCGTCGAGCAGGCTGACGATGGGTGCCGAGGCGCGACTGATCTCGTCGGTCAGGTTAACGGTGATCGAGTAGCCCTTGACCGGGTAGATGTTCACCCGGTCGCCGAGCTGCGCGGCCAGTGCACGGCTGGCGGTGCCTGCGCAGATCACCAGGCCGTCGAACTCCAGGCGCTCGCCACCGGCAGCGCCGCCCAGCGTCACGGTCGCGCGCTTGCCGTCAGTGGCCACCGCCTGCACGTCCTCGCCATACAGACAACGCACGCCGAGTCGCTCGATCGCCATAGCCAAGCCATGGGTGAACTTGTGGATGTCGCCGGTGGAGTCGCACTCGGTAAAGTAGCCACCGTAATAGGTGCCGGCCAGGGTCGGCTCGATGGCACGCATCTCTTCCGGCGTCACGCTGCGCCGCGGCAGACCGCCTTCGGCGAGCAGACGCGAGACCAGCCCGGCATGTTCGAAGCCGGCCTTGTCGCGGTAGATGTGCAGGATGCCTTTCTTCTTCAGGTCGAAGTCGATGCCTTCGGCCTCGGCCCAGGCAAACAGGTGCTCACGCGCAGCGATGGCCAGACGTGCGGTTTCGATGGTGTTCTGCCGGTAGTTGGGGATCGAGCCGATAAATTCGGCGAACCAGGAGAGCTTGTGCCAGCTGGGCTTGGGATTGACCAGCAGCGGCGCATCGCTCTTGAGCATCCACTTGAGGCCCTTGACGATGGTCGACCAGTGGTTCCAGACCTCGGCATTGGAGGCCGACAGCTGGCCGCCGTTGGCGAAGGAGGTTTCCATTGCCGCGTAGCGGTGCTTTTCCAGCAGGGTGACCGAGAAGCCGCGCTTGGCCAGGGCATAGGCGGTGGTGACGCCGGTGATACCGCCACCGATGACTGCGATTGTTTTCATTGTTGTCGCTCCAGAACGTCAAGGGGGTCATAGCCCGTGCGCCCAACGCGCGGCGGGCGCCCCCTCTGTTCTGGACCTGAGAGATTCACGAGCGCGTGACGGCTCGCTTGCTCCTTCGGTGCGCCCGGCGACGAAAACCGGGCGGCTCTTCAGAGTGTCAGCAGTGATAGCGGTCCTTTTGCCTGAGAGTTTCCGGGGCGGTTGCTCCTTCGGCGCTGCCTGGCGGCAGTCTCTCCCGCAATCACATCGATTCGCGTCAGCGCCGGTTGCGGCATTCTGTCGCGATTCGAAGCCTACCCTGCCAGAAAATGCCAGCGCTGTAACCCCCACGTTCGGATGACGCGGACGGGAGGCTCGTGGCATCCATCGAACGCGCTGCGGAACAGCGCTCGCCTGGAGCGGCAGGACCAGGCCCGGCCGCTCACCGGCGCAACGGTTAGCCCAACAACCCGCGCATGACGAAGAACAGCAGCGACGGGCCAAGCAGGCAGCCCAAGGCGGTATAGAACGCCGCGGTCAGGCAGCCGTAGGGCACCAGCTTCGGATCGGTGGCCGCCAGGCCACCGGCCACGCCGCTGGAGGTGCCGATCAGGCCGCCGAAGATCACCGCCGAACGCGGGTTGTTCAGCCCGATGTAGGGCGCGACGAAGGGCGTAGCGACCATCACCACGATCGCCTTGACCAGGCCGGCAGCGATGGACAGCGCCATCACTTCGGAGCTGGCGCCGATCGCCGCGCCGGTGACGGGGCCGACGATGTAGGTCACAGCGCCCGTGCCGATGGTGGTCAGGCTGACCGCATCGGTGTAGCCGAACGCGAACGCAACTGCCACGCCAGCGACAAAGGACGCGAGCACACCGATGAACAGCGCCAGCACGCCGACCATGCCGGCCCGCTTGAGCTCATCGACACTGACACCGAAGCCGGTGGCGACGATGGCGAAGTCACGCAGCATGGCTCCGCCAAGCAGGCCAATGCCGGAGAACAGCGCGATATCCACCAGGCCCTTCTGCCCGCCGGTTACCACGCCACCGATGTATGACAGCAACAGACCGATGAGGATGGCCACCGCCGAGCCATGCAGTCGGCCCTTGGTGAGCTTGTCGGAGAGCCAATAGGAGATCCACATGGTCGCGCCGATGATGGCGAAGCCGCTGATCAGACCGTAGCCGCTGATCACTTTCATGAGCGATTCGTACATGGCCGTTACCCCCGTCCACTACTGGTGAGCGGCTTGGCTGGTTCAGCCGGCAGTGTCGGGTCGGCCTCAAGCTTTTTTCGACCGATCCGATCAAGCACCGGGACCAGCATGAAGGCCAGCGCAACCGCCGCGACACCGGCAAGAATCGCCATCGGCCCGCCGCTGAGAGCACCGTAAACGTTCTGCTGCGCGGCCATGGCGACCACGATCGGGATATAGACGGCGCTCCAGAACTTGATGCCCTGCTCCGATTCCGGATTGAACAGGCCGCGTTTCTTCAGATAGCTGCCGATGAGGATCAGCAGCACCATGGCGATACCAACGCCGCCGACGTTGGCCGGCACGCCGATCGCCTTGCCGAGCAACTCGCCGACGAAGATGCCGGTGAGGGTACACAAGGCCAGGAAGGCCACACCAAAGATGATCATTGTTCTTGTCCTTTTTGGTTGCGCTGCAGCCTGCAGAGGGCTGGGCGCGTGTTGTCGAGGTAGTTGTTTTTATCCATCGATCAGTCGGCGAGTTAAGGCTGCTCGCGCTGAATCTGCACGCGGTCTATTGGCTCTGGCTGCCCTCCTGACGCAGCAAGGCGTCCAGTGTGTCGAGCCGGGCGCCGTCGAAGGCAACCAGCGTACCCTGTTCAAAAACCCGCCGCGCCAGCCCGGTCAGCACCGAGCCCGGCGGCATTTCAATGTGTAGGCGCACGCCTCGCTCGTAGGCGGTGCGCAGGGTGCCTTGCCAGTCGACGACGCGGCACATGTTGAAGGCGAGGTCGTCGCGCAGGCGCTCGGTATCGAAGATCGGGCGTGCGGACGAGCTGCTCAGATAGCGAACTTGCGGAGCGCGCAGGCTGACGTCGGCGAAGGCTTCGGCCAGCTCACGCGCCGGCTGCTCAAGCAGCGCGCAATGCGAGGGCACGCTCATCGCCAAGCGCCGCGCACAGGAGGCGCCGAGGGCCTTGGCGCGGGCGGCGACTGCGGCCATGGCAGCGTCGCTGCCGGCGATGACGAGCTGGTTGTCGGCGTTGATATTGGCCAGGTAGGCGGGCTCCGCGGCCTCCGTCAGCAGACCCTCGACCGTGGTCAGCGACAGGCCGAGGATGGCGGTCATGCCATAGCCCTCGGGATAGGCCCGCTGCATCAGCTCGCCACGCAGCGCAACCAGTCGCACCGCATCGCGATAGTCCAGCGCCCCGGCGACCACCGCCGCGGCATAGGCACCGATGGAAAGCCCGGCGACATAGTCCGGGCGCTGGCCATCGCGCATCAGCAGCCGAGCTCCGACGACACCGGCGATCAGCAGGCAGAGCTGCACGGCTCGGGTCGATTGCAACGCGTCGGCCGAATCAAGCAGCAGAGCATCCTCACCCAGCACCGCACTGGCTTGCGTCAGGCATTCGTGCACTTCGGGCTCCTGCGGCAGGCGCTGGAGCATGCCGGGTTTCTGCGCGCCCTGGCCGGGAAAGGCGAACAGGCTGCTCATGCCGCGCGCTCCGCATGCCAGGGATCGCCGACAAGCCGGGGGCCGTCCGCAGTCTTGACCATCACCCGCGCCGCGCCACTCGCCCATTCGCTGAGCGCCACGCCGCCCAGCGGGGTTTCCAGTTGCAAATCGACGCGGCAGGCGCGGCGTTCCAGCAGCTGCAGCAACGGGCGCGCTTCGCTGCGTGGCAGCGGATGCTCGGTTCTGAGCAGCAGATCAAGATCGCTGTCCGGATGCGCCGTCGGGAGTCCGGTGGCGAGCTGAAAGCCCGCCGAGCCGGTGACGCCCCAGACATACCCCAGCGCATCGAGCAACGGGCGGATCTCGGCCAGCACGCGGAACACTGGCAGATCCTCGCTGGCCTGACGAGCGAGCAATGCTTCCGGCGCGAGCCGATGACTGATCGCCTCGATCGGCATCAGCGCGGCCAGGCGCTGATCACGCGTCGCGCCCCGCAGCCCCACAGCGACCAGACCGGCGGCCACACGCGCACGCCGCACCACCACCGGCTGGCCGGCGGCGAGCACGGCAACCGCCCAGGCCGGGGCATCGGCCGGCAGCTGCTCGGAGGGCATGCCCCAGAGCAGGTCGTGGGGGCGCGGAGTGTCGTGCATCTACAGCCTCCTCGTGATTGTTGTTGTCGAGTCGCTGATCGGTTCGGCGGATACCGCCGCTTCAGGTGTTCGCTACCACTGCGCGCGCAACAGCTCGCGCACCCGCGACGAGGCCTCGCGGTTCGGCGCACCGAGGCGGCCGCGCAGGTCGCTGCTGCTGCCGATGTCCTCGACGGCCTTGGCCAGGCAATCGCGCACTCGCTGCAAGTCGGCCGCCGCGGGCTGCTCGATGTTCTCCACCGAGAGGGTTTCCCAGAGCAGGCCGAGGGTCGCGTAGTTGTCGATGTCGTAGGCCATCGGTGGCACCGATTCGGCCAGGGCTTCCAGCTCCTCGACGCTGCGCAGGGTGATGCGCGCCGCCGCGGCCTTGCCCATGGCGTGCACCATCACGCCCGGATCGCGCAGGGCGATGATCCGCTGGGCCTGATAGCCATGAGCGAGAAAGGCGCCGGACATGGCCTTGCCCACCAGCAGCGCGATCACCGGATGCCCGGCCAGCCGCGCACGGGCATAACCGTCCACCGCGCCGGCCAGCGCCTGATGAATGCCCAGCGCTTCTTCACGACGGCCATAGGCCTGGCTCGGTACGTCGACAATCGCGACCACCACGCGCTTGTCCGCCTTGTCGCAGTCCGCCTCGATCACCTCATCCAGCGCCTTACCCAGCGCCCAGCCTTCGAGCAGACCGACCTCGCCGTTGCGCGCGCGCGGGAAGGGATTCTCGGCATCCGGCACCACGGCGATATAGCGGGCGGTACGATCACCGAGCGTGCCATCGACCACCTTCACCGAGGCCGGGTAGCCCGCCTGCGCCTGACCGCCGGCCAGGGCTTGCAACCAGTTCAATCCACGGCTCATTGGGCATCTCCTTCGTAGAGGGCACGCACGGCGGAAGCATCGAGCTGCGTGCGGGTATCGACATCGGCCAGACGCTGGAGGAACCAGGCGTGGCGGCGGCTGCGTGGCTGCAGCGGCTTGCCGAGGGCGAACAGCTCATGCAGCTGCGCGCGGATGGCATCGGTGTCATCGGCGACATAGGCGTCCACCAGACCCGAGGCGTAGCGCTGCTCGCCACCGGTCAGGCTCCAGATGAAAGGACGATCGCGCGAGTCGTATTCGTCGAGCCCGGCTTCCTGCTCGATCACCTGCGGGCCATTGAGGCCGACGCGGGCCTCACGGGTAACGACCAGGTAGCTGCACAGCCCGGCGGCGATGGACATGCCGCCGAAGCAGCCGACGGAACCGGCGACCACGCCGATCACCGGCTGGTAGTCGCGCAGCTCGACGATGGTCGCCTGGATCTCGGCGATGGCGGCCAGGCCGAGGTTGGCTTCCTGCAACCGCACGCCGCCGGTTTCCAGCAACAGCACGGCGCGGGTCGGGATGCCCTTGCGGTTGTCTTCGACCGCCAGTTCCAGCGCGCCGGCGATCTTCGCGCCGCCGACCTCGCCCATGCTGCCGCCCTGGAAGGCGCCTTCGATGGCGGCGATCACCGCTGGCTGGCCGTCAATGGTGCCCTTGGCGACCACCACGCCGTCGTCGGCCTGGGTGACGATGCCCTGCTTCGGCAGCCAGGGCGAGGTGACGCGATCGAACGGATCGAGCAGTTCGCGGAAGCTGCCGTCATCCAGCAGCGCGCGGGCGCGCTGGCGGGCGCCGAGTTCGACGAAGCTGCGTGACTCGAGTAAACGGGCCACGGTGTTAGCGGACACATCAGTCATGGCCGACCTCCTCCAGTCCCTGCTCCAGGCGCAGACGCACGACGCCCGGTGTGGCCCCAAAATCGTGAATATCGATGTTCAGTGCCGGCAGGTTCTGCTCGCGGAACATCCGCTCGAACAGATTCTTCCAGCGCTGCTCGGCGCCATTGACCGAGGTGACCACCTGGATCGCCAGCTTGCCGGCCTGGCCGGGTTCCAGCAGCACTTCCAGATCGCCCGAGCCGACCACGCCGACCAGGGCCTTGCCGCGGGCGGGTTGCCCGGCGGCGAATTCGAAAGACAGGGTTTCCATGTTCAGTTGCTCCCAGTCGGCGCCGGCGCATGCGGCGCCAGGCAGTCGAGGAAAAGGGTGGCGGCCAGGAGGTCGGCGGCGCCGCCCGGCGAGGCGTTGAGGGCGAGCATGTCGCGGTCGAGCAGGCGCAGCTGGCGGCGACCGGCGAGACTCGCCGCGCCACCGGCTTCGAGCACGGCGCGGGCACCGGCCTGCATGCGGGTCAGCCCTTCGAGGCCGGCGCGGTGCAGCACGCAGGTGTCGGTCAGGCTGCTCATGATCGCCAGCAGTGCATCGAGCCTGGCGTTCTGCTCGCCGGCACCGGCACGGCGACTGGCCAGGAGCTGCGGCAAACCGTGCTCGATGACCGCGGGAAAGCCGTATTGGGCCTGTTCGCGCGCGCCGAGTACGCCGTAGCGACGGCAGACCCGCGCGCCGTGGCTGTCGGAAGTAACCGGCGCGGCCGGGTCGCTCAAACGGGCCAGTGCCGCGGCCGTTGCCGCAACGCCTCGGGAGTCAGGCGCGTCGGCTTGCAGCGCCGCCGCCGCACTGAGCAGCCCCAGCGCCCAGATCGCCCCTCGATGGGTATTTACGCCACCCGTCACGCGGAGCATGTCGGCTTCGCCGTCGCGGCCGAGCTGGCCGAGGGTTTCGCGCAAGGGCTGGCCGACTTCGCCAACTTCCTGCGCCGCTTCGGCCATCGCCTTGAACGCCGGCCACAGCGCATGCGCCGAAGCGTGCATCAGCCCCAGATGCAGATCGCTGTGCGCGCCATTGCCACGCCGGTCGACCAGCCCCGGCTTGGGCGACAGGTCGGCCTCGTCGATCAGCGCCTGCACCGCCAGGTCTGCCAGGCGCTCGGCCAGTGTCGGCTGCGCCTGTCTTGCAATGAGTGCGCTCATCACCAGCTCCTGAACTTGGCAGGCGGGTTGTAGAGGCCGCCGGACCAGTCGACCAGCTCGGCGATGCTCTTGGCGGCAAGCAATTCACGAGACGCGTCATTGCGGCGGATGCCAAGGTCTTCCGGCAGCGCGATCAGCCCTTCGCGGCGCATGCGCTCGGTGTCCTTCGGGTTGTGCCGCAGGCCGATGCTGGTAACGCCGGCCACCGCGGCGATCATCGCCTGGCGCTCTTCCAGCGAGCGCGCCTTGTACAGGTAGGCGATGCCTTCCTCGGTGAGCAGGTGGGTGACGTCGTCGCCGTAGATCATGATCGGCGCCAGCGGCATGCCGCTCTTCTTCGCCACCTCCACCGCGTCGAGCTGTTCGACGAAGGTGGGTTTGCCGCCTTCCTGGAAGGTCTCGACCATCTGCACCACGAGCTTCTTGCCGCGCTCGAGCATGGTCACCGGGGCCTCGCCTCCGGGCATGGCCATGTCCAGCCAGGCCGGCGTGGGATGGCGGCGACCGCGTGGGTCGTGGCCCATGTTCGGCGCCCCGCCGAAGCCGGCCAGGCGGCCGCGGGTCACGGTGGAGGAATGCCCGTCGCCATCCACTTGCAGCGTGGCGCCGATAAACAGGTCCACGGCGTATTGCCCGGCCAGCTGGCACATCATGCGGTTGGAGCGCATCGAGCCATCGCGACCGGTGAAGAACACGTCCGGGCGCTGGGCGATGTAGTTCTCCATGCCCAGCTCGGTGCCGAAGCAGTGCACGCTTTCGACCCAGCCGGTCTCGATCGCCGGGATCAGCGTCGGGTGTGGGTTGAGCGTCCAGTTGCGGCAGATCTTGCCTTTCAGGCCCAGCGACTCGCCGTAGGTCGGCAGGATCAGCTCGATGGCGGCGGTGTTGAAGCCGATACCGTGGTTGAGCGACTGCACGTTGTGTTTTTCGTAGATGCCGCGGATCGCCATCATCGCCATCAGCACGTGCACGGGTTTGATGTGGCGCGGGTCGCGGGTGAACAGCGGCTCGATGTAGAACGGCTTGTCGGCGACGACGACGAAATCCACCCAGCTGGCCGGGATGTCCACGCGCGGCAGCTCGTCGACGATCTCGTTGACCTGAAAGATCACGATGCCATCGCTGAATGCGGTCGGCTCGACCAGCGCCGGTGTGTCCTCAGTGCTGGGGCCGGTGTAGATGTTGCCGTGGCGGTCGGCCTGGAAGCCGGCCACCAGCGCGACGTTGGGGATCAGGTCCACCAAGAGGCGCGAATAGAGTTCGATGTAGGTGTGGATGGCGCCGACTTCCAGCAGCCCGTCTTCGAGCAGCTGGCTGATGCGCAGGCTCTGCGGACCGGCGAAGGAAAAGTCGAGCTTGCGTGCGATCTGCCGCTCGAACAGATCCAGATGCTCGGCGCGGCTGACGCTCGGCATGATCATGTGCAGGTCATGCAGCTTGCCGGGGTCGACCTTGGCGAGGGAGCGGGAGAGAAAGTCCGCCTGCTTCTGGTTGTTGCCCTCGAGGACCACGCGATCACCGGGGGCGATCAGCAGTTCCAGGGCCTCGACGATCCGCTCGCTGGGCAGCACCACGCCATCGGCGAGGCTGCGCACCTGGTCGAGACGACGGGCTTTTTCAGCGCGACGACGCGACCACTGCGGCGGTGGGGAGATTGTTGTTGTCATGGCGACTCCACAGTTTTTCCGCTTGTGGAGCGCACAGTAGGGATGTGACCGAAGGGTCATCAATCAAGCAGCGGACGCAATCGTTACGTTTGGGTTAACGATATGTCTGGACGGCCGGTTTGCTGGGGATGCAGCAGGCGCGGCGCGTTGCACGCCACGCTTATTGGAGCCGATTACTTGTCGCGATCGATGTTGAACGGCGACCAGGCCTGACGCGTCGGCATCACTTCCAGGCGGTTGATGTTGATGTGGTCCGGCAAGGTGGCGACGTAGAAGATCTGCTCGGCGATGTCCTCGGCGGTCAGCGGGGTAGTGCCGCGGTAGAGCTTGTCGCTGGCGGCCTGATCGCCCTTGGTGCGGACCAGGGTGAACTCGGTCTCGGCCATGCCCGGGGCGATGTCGGTGACGCGCACGCCGGTGCCGAGCAGGTCGCAGCGCAGGTTATAGCCGAACTGCTCGACGAAAGCCTTGGTCGCGCCGTAGACGTGGCCACCCGGATACGGCCAGTGGCCGGCCACCGAGCCGATGTTGACGATGCTGGCACCCTTGCCGGTGGCGATCAGCGTCGGCAGCAAGGCATGGGTGACGTTGACCAGGCCGGTGATGTTGGTGTCGATCATGGTGTGCCAGTCGGTCAGATCGACCTGCTGCGCCGGCTGTGGCGCCAACGCCAGGCCGGCGTTGTTGACCAGGCAATCGATCTGGCTGAACTCGGCGGGCAGCTGCTCGACCACCTCCTTCACCGCGCCGGCATGGCGCACGTCGAGGGTGGCGATGTGCACCGGCACCTTCGCCGACAGCTCGCTTTGCAGCTCTTCCAGGCGCTCGCTGCGCCGCCCGGTGAGGACCAGCGCCCAGCCGGCCTCGGCGAAGCGGCGAGCGGTGGCACGGCCGAAGCCGGAGGTGGCGCCGGTGATGAATACGATCTTCTGTTTCATGCTCTTCCTCTTTCTCTGAAATGCCGGCGTCGTGTAGGCGACGCGGCACGCGGGCGCTGTAACGGCGTTCAGCTTAGGGCGCCGGCTCGCCGAGGCAAAGCGCCGCGTGCGCTGATCGCGCGCCAAGCGGCCGCCGCTGCGCTGACCATCGAAGCTTCACCGAACGGTCATCGCAGGTTCATCGACGCTTAGTCGGACTGCAACAGAGCCTGGCTACCTTCTCGTCTAGACAAGTTGGCCGACCTCCCCGGCCGCGCAGACGAGAGGGCAAGACGATGAATGCGGCTATTCGAGTCGAGCGACTGAACAAGACCTTCGCCGGCAAGCAGGCGCTGTTCGACCTGGGCCTGGCGGTACAGCCCGGTGAAATGGTGGCGCTGATCGGCGCGTCCGGTTCCGGCAAGTCCACGCTGTTGCGCCATCTGGCCGGACTGGCCTGCTGTGACAGCTCAGCCGGCGGGCGTATCGAGGTGCTCGGCCGCGAGGTGCAGGCCACCGGCCGTCTGCATGGCGAAGTACGCCGCCTGCGCGCCGACATCGGCTACATCTTCCAGCAGTTCAACCTGGTCACCCGGCTCAGCGTGCTGGACAACGTCCTGCTCGGCTTTCTCGGCCGCATGCCGCGCTGGCGCGGATCGCTGGGCATGTTCAGTGACGAACAGAAGCGTCAGGCCATGGCCGCACTGGAGCGCGTTGGCCTGGCCGAGCGCGCCGCGCAGCGCGCCTCGACGCTCTCCGGCGGCCAGCAGCAGCGGGTGGCGATCGCCCGTGCGCTGACCCAGCAGGCCGAGGTGATCCTCGCCGACGAGCCGATCGCCTCGCTCGACCCGGAGTCGGCGCGCAAGGTCATGGAAATCCTCGCCGACATCAACCGCCAGGACGGCAAGACCGTGGTGGTAACCCTGCATCAGGTCGACTACGCCCTGCGCTACTGCTCGCGCGCCGTGGCGCTCAAGGGCGGCCGCATCCATTACGACGGCCCCTCGGCGGCGCTCAGCGACCGCCTGCTCAACGATCTCTACGGCGCCGATCTGGACGCCAGCCTGCTGTTCTCCGACCGAGCCCGTAGCGCCGAGCCGCGCCAGTTGCAGCTGGTCAACGGCTGAGCCGCCCGCCGACCCGACAACCAACGCCACACCCAAGGAGTGACCTCCATGTTGAAACGCTTCAGCCGCGCCCTCGCCGCCTCCACGCTGCTCGCCGGTGCGATGTTCGGCACCGCCCAGGCCGCCGAGACCATCACCTTCGGCATCATTTCCACCGAGTCCTCACAGAACCTGCGCAGCGTCTGGGACCCCTTCCTCGCCGACATGAGCAAGCAGACCGGCTACGAGGTGAAGGCCTTCTTCGCACCCGACTACGCCGGCGTAATCCAGGGCATGCGCTTCGACAAGGTCGATCTGGCCTGGTACGGCAACAAGTCGGCGATGGAAGCGGTGGATCGCGCCGGCGGCGAAATCTTCGCGCAGACCGTCGCCGCCAACGGCAGCCCGGGCTACTACAGCCATCTGATCGTGCACAGGGACAGCGCCCTGAACTCCGTCGAGGACGTGCTGAAGAACGCCAAGAGCCTGACCTTCGCCAACGGCGACCCGAACTCCACCTCCGGCTACCTGGTGCCCGGCTATTACGTGTTCGCCAAGAGCAAGGTCGACGCCGGCCAGGCCTTCAAGCGCAGCCTCAACGGCAGCCACGAAGTGAACGCGCTGTCGGTGGCGAACAAGCAGGTCGACGTCGGCACCTTCAACAGCGAAGGCATGGAGCGTCTTGAGATCACCGCGCCGGACAAGGCCGCGCAACTGAAGATCGTCTGGACCTCGCCGCTGATCCCGGCCGACCCGCTGGTGTGGCGCAAGAACCTGAGCGACGAGCAGAAGAACAGGCTGCGCGAGTTCTTCATGAGCTACGGCGCCAAGCCGGCCGAGAAGGAAATCCTCGCCGGCCTGCAGTGGGCACCGTTCCGCGCCTCCGACAACGACCAGCTGCTGCCGATCCGCCAGCTGGAGCTGTTCAAGAAGCGCAGCGAAGTCGCCGCCGACAGCAAGCTCTCCGACAGCGACCGCCAGGCGCAACTGCAGGGCATCGACCAGGAGCTGGCCAAGCTGGAGCAGCGCATGGCCGAGCGCGAGCAGAAGACAGCGACCGCCAAGGCCAGCTGAGCAACGCCGGGCGCGGCGCGCTGGCGCCACGCCCCCGTCCGTGCCGTTTGTGAGAACCGAACATGACCACTCTGAGCACTACACCGCCGTTGGCGGGCAACGACAAGCGCAGCTGGTTGCGCCTGCTCGGCTGGGGCCTGTGCCTGGCCGTACTGGCCTGGTCCTGGCAGGGCGCGGAGATGAATCCGCTGCTGCTGATTCGTGACAGCGCCAACATGGCGACCTTTGCCGCCGACTTCTTCCCGCCGGACTTCAGCAACTGGCAGCTGTACCTCAAGGAGATGATCACCACGGTGCACATCGCCCTCTGGGGCACCCTGCTGGCGATCGTCTGCGCCATCCCGCTCGGCATTCTCAGCTCCGAGAACATCGTGCCCTGGTGGGTCTACCAGCCGGTGCGCCGGCTGATGGATGCCTGCCGGTCGATCAACGAGATGGTCTTCGCCATGCTCTTCGTCGTCGCCGTCGGCCTCGGCCCCTTCGCCGGCGTGCTGGCGCTGTGGATCAGCACCACCGGCGTGCTCGCCAAGCTGTTCGCCGAGGCGGTGGAAGCCATCGAGCCAGGCCCGGTGGAAGGCGTGCGCGCCACCGGTGCCAGTGCGCTGCAGGAAGTCATCTTCGGGGTGATTCCGCAGGTACTGCCGCTGTGGATTTCCTACTCGCTGTACCGCTTCGAATCCAACGTACGCTCGGCCACGGTGGTCGGCATGGTCGGCGCCGGCGGCATCGGCGTGATCCTCTGGGAAGCCATCCGCGGTTTCCAGTTCGGCCAGACCGCCGCCCTGCTGCTGATCATCATCGCCGTGGTGAGCCTGATCGACCTGTGCTCCCAACGCCTGCGCAAGCTCTTCATCTGACGGAGTGAGGCGCTGTGCGCCTCTCGAAAAAAACCATGCAGTTGTCTAGACAACCCAGCGAACCGCTTTACCTCGAACTGGCCCAGGTGCTGCGCGGCGAGCTGCGCCACTACCGCATCGGCGACTTCCTGCCTGGCGAGATGCAGCTGGCGCGGCGCTTCGCGGTCAACCGCCACACCCTGCGCCGCGCCGTCGACGAGCTGATCAACGAGGGCCGCCTGCTGCGCCGCCAGGGCAAGGGCACGCAGGTGCTGCAACGCCCGCTGGTCTATCCGCTGCAGGCCGACAGCGCCTACAGCGATGCGCTGGCCGCCCTCGGCGTGCGCACCGAGGCGCGCCTGCTCGAGCGCCGCCAGCTCAGCGCCAGTGCCGAGGAAGCGCGCCACCTGCAACTGGCCGAGGGCGCCGCGCTGATCGAGCTGAGCACCCTGCGCCTGCTCGACGGTGAGCCGGTCAGCCTGATCCGCCACCGCTACTGCGCCAGCCACGCCGAACTGCTCGCCGACTACCAGGGCGGCTCGTTGCGCCGCTACCTCGGCGAACGCGGCCTGCCGCTGACGCGCCGTTTCAGCCTGATCGGCGCGCGCCTGGCCGATCGCGACGAGGCCGCACAGCTGCTGATGCCCCTGCGCATGCCGCTGCTGTCGGTGTTCACCCTGTCCTGCGACGCCAGCGGCCGACCGCTGGAGATCGCCCTCTCGGCCAGCCGTTCCGACCGCTTCCAATACCAGGTCGCCACCTGATGGAGAACCCCATGCACACCCGCGAACAATCCCCACGCCAGCGCTGGATGGCCGTACTGGCCCGCGCCAGTGCCGCCGAACTGGCGCCTTTCGAGAGCGCCCTGCGCGACTGCGCCTACCAGCTGATCCGCCCGGCGGAAATCGGCATGACCTTGGTGCGCGGCCGCATGGGCGGCACCGGCGCGCCGTTCAACCTCGGCGAGATGAGCGTCACCCGCTGCGTGGTGCGCCTGGCCGATGGCAGCACCGGCTACAGCTACCGCGCCGGTCGCGACAAGCGCCAGGCCGAGCTCGCCGCCCTCGCCGATGCCCATCTGCAAGGCCCGCAACAAAGCCGCTGGCTCGCCGAGCTGATCGAACCGCTGGCCGCCGCGCAGGCCCGACGCGCCGCGCAACAAGCTGCCGAAACCGCCACTACCCGCGTGGAGTTCTTCACGCTGCTGCGAGGAGAAGACTGATGCATCGCGCCCCATCCGACCTGTTGCAGGCCGCTTTCGCCGACCCGGTGCTGGACGCGCAGAAGTGCTTTCGCGCCGCGCTCAAGGCCTTGTCCGAACCGGGCACGCGCCAGCCGCTGGTCAGCGTCGCCGCCATCGAGCCACTGCAGGCTGCCGGCTACGCGCTGTGCCTGAGCCTGCTGGATAACGACACGCCGCTGTGGCTGGCGCCGGCCTTCGACACCCCGGCAATCCGCACCAACCTGGCCTTCCACTGTGGCTGCCCAATTGTCGAGACACGCGGGGAGGCCATGTTCGCCCTGCTCGACGCCGCCGCCCTGGACGACCTCTCCGGCTTCTACGCCGGCAGCGAACGCTACCCGGACCAGTCCTGCACATTGCTGATCCAGCTGGAGCACCTCGACCGCGGCCCGGCACTGAGCTGGCAGGGCCCGGGTATCGACGGCAGCCGCCTGGTCGGCCTGCCGCTGGCGCCGGCGTTCTGGCAGCAGCGCGCCGCACGCAACGACTTCCCGCGCGGGCTGGACGCGCTGATCTGCGCCGATGGCGAAGTGCTCGGCCTGCCGCGCAGCACGCGCATCGGCGATTCGCTGCAGGAGGTGGCCTGATGTACGTCGCGGTCAAGGGTGGCGAACAGGCCATCGACAACGCCCACGCGCTGCTGGCGAAGAAGCGCCGCGGTGACACCGGCATCGCCGAACTCGGCGTCGAGCAGATTCGCCAGCAGCTGCCGCTCGCCGTGGCGCGGGTGATGAGCGAAGGCTCGCTGTACGACGAGGAACTCGCCGCGCTGGCGATCAAGCAGGCCGCCGGCGATCTGGTCGAGGCGATCTTCCTCTTGCGCGCCTACCGCACCACGCTGCCACGCTTCGCCGAGAGCCTGCCGCTGGACACCGGCGCCATGCAGCTCAGCCGGCGCATCTCGGCGACCTTCAAGGACGTGCCCGGCGGCCAGTTGCTCGGCCCGACCTTCGACTACACCCACCGCCTGCTCGATTTCGCCCTGCTCGCCGAAGGCGAACGCCCCGGCCCGCAGGTGGATGCCAGCGCCACGCTGAGCAACTGCCCCCGCGTACTCGGCCTGCTCGGAGAGGAAGGCCTGATGACGCCGGAAATCGACCGCGGCGAGCCGGTGCCGGACCTCACCCGCGAGCCACTGGAGTTGCCCTGCAGCCGCGCCGAACGCCTGCAGGCACTGGCGCGCGGCGACGAGGGCTTTCTCCTGGCGCTGGGCTATTCGACCCAGCGCGGCTACGGCCGCAACCACCCGTTCGCCGGCGAGATTCGCATCGGCACCGCCGAGGTCTGGATCGAGCCGCAGGAGCTGGGCTTCCCGGTCTGCCTCGGCGAGATCGAGCTGACCGAGTGCGAGATGGTCAACCAGTTCGTCGGCGAGAGCGCCGCGCAGGCGCAGTTCACCCGTGGCTACGGCCTGGCCTTCGGTTATGCCGAGCGCAAGGCGATGGGCATGGCGCTGGTCGACCGCGCACTGCGTGCCGGCGAGTACGGCGAGGAGGTGCAGGGCCCGGCGCAGCAGGAGGAATTCGTCCTGATGCACTGCGACAACGTCGAGGCTGCCGGCTTCGTCTCGCACCTGAAACTGCCGCACTACGTCGACTTCCAATCCGAGCTGGAGCTGATCCGCAAGCTGCGCCAGCCGCAGGCCGAGCAGACCGAATCGCTCGCCGAGACGCCAGCGAAGGAGAAACGCGCATGAATGCCCACGCCATCCCCGCCAGCGAGGCGGGCTACAACTTCGCCTACCTCGACGAACAGACCAAGCGCATGATCCGCCGCGCGCTGCTCAAGGCGGTCGCCATTCCCGGCTATCAAGTGCCCTTCGGCGGCCGCGAGATGCCGCTGCCCTACGGCTGGGGCACCGGCGGCATGCAGCTGACCGCGGCCATTCTCGGCGCCGACGACGTGCTCAAGGTGATCGACCAAGGCGCCGACGACACCACCAACGCGGTGTCGATCCGCCGCTTCTTCGCCCGCACCGCCGGGGTCGCCACCACCGAGCGCACCCCCGCGGCGACGGTGATCCAGACCCGCCACCGCATCCCGGAAACGCCGCTCGCCGCCGGGCAGATCATGGTCTACCAGGTGCCGATTCCCGAGCCGCTGCGCTTCATCGAGCCGTCGGAAACCGAGACGCGCACCATGCACGCGCTGGGCGACTACGGCGTGATGCACGTGAAGCTCTACGAGGACATCGCCACCTTCGGCCACATCGCCACCAGCTACGCCTACCCGGTAACGGTGGACGGGCGCTACGTGATGGATCCCTCGCCGATTCCCAAATTCGACAACCCCAAGCTGGACCGCAGCCCGGCGCTGATGCTGTTCGGCGCCGGCCGCGAGAAGCGCCTCTACGCCGTGCCGCCGTACACCCGCGTGGTCAGCCTGGATTTCGAGGATCACCCGTTCCAGATCCAGCAATGGGAGCAGTGCTGCGCCATCTGCGGCAGCGGCGATTCCTACCTCGACGAACTGATCGTCGACGACGCCGGCAGCAAGCAGTTCGTCTGCTCGGATACCGACTATTGCGCGCAGCGCGCCCAGCAACAGGAGAACCGCCCATGAGCGCCGCCGAACAGCTGCTGCCCGCCGCAAGCGTCAGCACCGAGCCGCTGTTCGCGGTGCGCGACCTGACCCGCCTGTACGGCCCGGACAAGGGCTGCCAGGGCGTGTCCTTCGACCTTTACCCCGGCGAAGTGCTGGGCATCGTCGGCGAGTCCGGCTCGGGCAAGTCCACCCTGCTCTCGCTGCTCTGCGGCCGCTGCCCGCCGGATCGCGGCAGCGTGCAGTACCGCGATGCTGCCGGCGACTGGCTCGACCTCTACGCCGCCAGCGAGGCTGAGCGGCGCACGCTGCTGCGCACCGAATGGGGCTTCGTCGAACAGAACCCGCGCGACGGCCTGCGCATGGGCGTTTCCGCCGGCGCCAACATCGGCGAGCGGCTGATGGCCCAGGGCGTCAGGCATTACGGTCAGCTGCGCGCCGCCGGGCTGGATTGGCTGCAACAGGTGGAGATCGACCCGGCGCGCATCGACGACCTGCCGCGGACCTTCTCCGGCGGCATGCAGCAGCGCCTGCAGATCGCCCGCAATCTGGTTTCCAGTCCGAAGCTGGTGTTCATGGACGAGCCCACCGGCGGCCTCGACGTGTCGGTGCAGGCACGTCTGCTCGACCTCCTGCGCGGGCTGGTGCGCGAGCTGGATCTGGCGGTGGTGATCGTGACCCACGACCTCGCCGTGGCGCGCCTGCTGGCCGACCGGCTGATGGTGATGCGCCGCTCGCGAGTGGTGGAGGCCGGCCTGACCGACCAGATCCTCGACGACCCGCAGCACCCCTATACGCAGCTGCTGGTGTCCTCGGTGCTGCAGCCATGAAGGAATCCGCCATGAACACGCTGATCGAGGTCCGTGACCTCGCCAAGACCTTCACCCTGCACCAGCAGCACGGCGTCAGCCTGCAGGTGCTGCGCGGGCTGAGCTTCACCGTCGCGGCCGGCGAATGCCTGGTGCTGCACGGCCAGTCCGGCGCCGGCAAGTCGACCCTGCTGCGCACGCTGTACGGCAACTACCTGCCCGCCGGCGGCAGCATCCGCATCCGCCATGCCGGCGACTGGCTGGAGCTGGTCGGCGCCGAGCCGCGCCAGGTACTCGCCG
>JGI2924J29684_1077981_pt1 | contig 27088 bp, 14 predicted proteins | sample BenlonsequencITS_FD_29684 | JGI IMG/M metagenome (IMG submission 29684)
TGTTTATCAGCGTTCATCCGTGGCCAAATAGCAACCAAAGGTGGCGAAGAACATATTTACCCATCGAAATAGGCTACCCCCCCCCATCTTTTCTGCTTGATCCAGGATTCATTGGGGTCTGAGCAGGGAAATCGCTTTAAACTATTAGTAGAAAGATGTCAGCCTGAGCGCTTGCCTAAATTAAATAACTTCATCGGGTTAAAAGCCATTTCCTTGGGCGTATGAGCTAATGTTTTTATTTACCCGTGGTGTTCCTTTCAGCAGTGTCATTGGCTCTCGATGCTGTTAAAAGACCTATAGAAGTGATGGTGGTCCAGCCAAAGACCAAACCAAAAACCAACCGGTGGGTAAGGGGCATGGACCATAGGCCTGCCACATAGCCTATCATGGAAGCCAAAAGCAATAAGGCTATGGTATTGGCCCGATGTCGAATGGTCTTTTTAATGGATGTGTTAAAGCCTATTCGGGATAATGCTGTTAACCAAGCGGCTAAACCTATGCAAATGGCAAGGATATGAGCTTTGGAAACAGCGCTATTGACCAATTCCATATCCATTGGTATGGCGGTAAACGCATATCCTACTCCAAACAGGGATAGGCAAAACGCCACAATTTTATCCTTTAACAGAAGGCCATACATGAACCCAAAGCCTACTAACCCGATCCCGACCAAGGCAAACCCACAAATATTCCAACCTAAAGCGAAGGGAGCCCCTTTGGCACCCAGGGTGCTGATATAGTCCTTAAAAAAACTAAAGTCGTTGTTTAAATTTCCAAAGATCAATAGTGCTGTGAGCAGAAGTAGCACGGTAGCCAAGCCAATAATTCCCGTGATTTTTATGCTATTTCCTTTTTTAAAGGCATTAGGGAGACTCATGCTTTTTTGACTGACTTTGGTATTTGCCGGGAGTGATGCCGGTGCGGTGGGAAAAGGTAGTGGTGAAATGCTGTAAAGAGGAGAATCCACAATGATAAGCGATGTCTGACAGGTCCATGCCTTTCGGGTCGAGGATTTGGGCTTTGGCCTTTTCTATTTTGAGGTTGATGATAAAACTGTTTGGAGGATATCCCGTGAGGCGTTTTACCTCATCGGTAAACTTGGTTTTACCCATTCCGAAATGGCTGGCCATATCGTCGACGATCCATTTTTTGGTCAGGTCATGTTGGACCATAGAGGTCAATTGTTCGATAAAATGATCATCTTCATCGATCTTTAATTTCCGGTGCTTGAGGTCCCGGTACAGTTCAATCAATAGATTTTCGATTAGATTGGCGATGATCCTTTCATATCCTTCCCGCTGATGGAGCAGTTCATCCTTTAATTCGGCAAAATACTTTTTGAACACACGGGCTTTTTTGAGCACCATGCCTTTTTCAGCGGCAATCATATTGCCCAGCTCTTCTTGAAATCCAGATGATAACTTCGACCAGTTGCCCAGCTGCAATGGTGCTCCGGGGGAAAAGGCTTCGGGCTTAATGATCAGCCAATTGATCTGGCCCATGTCCATTTTACCTGCGGGGCTACCGTTCCAGTGCCATGGGGCCGTGATGGATAAGTCGTCCGGCAGCAGTTCCACAGACCTGTTTTCGATGACCCAGTCGTATTTGCCACTTTCAATAAAGTGGATTTCAATTCCGTCGTTCAGGTGTGGGCGCATGTTTTCGTCCATCCGGACTTTAGAGAATTTCATGCTGCCAAATTGGTTGATAAACGGGAGGGAGGCGATGGGGCCGGGGTTTTCCTCATGGTACCACATGCCTGATTCTCCAGCCTTAAATTTGGGTGAGGTAGTAGCGCTACGTTCGGTCATGGTTTTGGGTTGATTGATGATGATTTTGACTGATTTTTGGGTGTTTTGCGCAATAAAGTACTAATATAACGACCTTTTTATAAAATCGACCGTTGTTTTAATTTTTATTCGGTTTTGGTTTGCTCTAGGGATATTTACTTCAGCCCCTGATGAAGATATTATCTCAATTATCAACCCAAAATTTCCTAACTTATGAAATCAACACTACGCTTTGCCACCTTGGTGGTAGGAAGCAGCATGTTACTCTTAAATGTAAATGCTGCCACACAACCTGTTTCTATTCACCCAAGCCCTCCACCGCTGGAAATGTCATTTCAGCAGGCAAATGAAGTCGTTCGCGGAACGGTAAGGGACGCAGAATCGGGTGAGCCCATTCCGGGAGTCAATGTTCGTTTAAAGCAAACCAGCAAAGGAACCGTCACGGACATCGATGGAAAATTCGAAATCACCGTTGAAGGTCCAGAAAGTATTTTGACGTTTTCCTTTATCGGTTATGAAGCCCAAGAAGTCACCGTAGGCAACCGAGGGGTCATGGAGATATCCCTGCATGCCGACATGGAGAGTTTGGAAGAAGTCGTGGTGGTCGGCTACGGAACGCAGGTAAAGCGAAACGTGACAGGTTCGGTAAGCTCCGTGGAAGTAGATCAGTTGGAAACACAACCCAACACCAATATAGGTCAGGCACTGCGGGGCCGGGTAGCTGGGGTGCAATTTACCGATAACGGCCGCCCTGGTCAAGGCGGAAATGTGCTGGTAAGGGGCCAGCGTTCCATTACCGCAAGTAACGATCCCTTGATCATTTTGGATGGGGCATTTTTTAATGGAGAACTATCCGATATTAACCCTTCTGATGTGGCGTCCATGGAAGTGCTAAAGGACGCAAGTGCCTCGGCTATTTATGGGTCCAGGGCTGCTAACGGGGTGATATTGATTACATCCAAAAAAGGTACGTCAGAAAAGCCGCTCATCAGGATCAATTCTTATGCAGGGGTCTCGGATTGGAGCTATAAAATGCCCCTCTATTCCCCGGATGAGTATCTTCAGCGTAGGCTGGATTTTAGGTCCCAAAATCAGCCGAATGATCCTGAATTGCCTGTGCGGGAACTGTTAACTGCAGAGGAAAGGGAAATGTATGATGCGGGAAGGACCGTGGATCCTTGGGAAGAGATTTCGCAAAATGCCTCCCAGAAATCCATTAACCTCAGCGTATCGGGACGGAGCGATAAGACCAATTATTTTATTTCCGGAAGTTATGTGGATGAAGAAGGCCTGATTTATGGAGACCGGGCCAGCAGGATATCCATGCGCCTAAACCTCACGAATGAAATCACCAATTGGTTAAAGGTGGGAGCCAATACCCAATATGTCCAGCGAGACCTGTCGGGCGTAGAAGCCTCAGTGCTCAATGGCTACTGGCTTACCCCTTACGCCAAAATGTATTATGACGATGCCAAAACAGATCCAGTGCCGTATCCTACAGGCGACAATCTGGTGAGCAATCCGATGTTCAATGCCCTTTTGATGGACAACGAACAGATTTCAAATAACCTTATGGCCAATCTGTTTGCGATCATTGATGTCCCTTTTTTGGAAGGCTTAAGTTATCGGTTTAATTATAACCCAAACATTCGCTGGAGCCACGACTATTCTTTCCAGCCGATTTATCAAAGAAACGGGATCAATAATCCAGGTACCGGCAGGAAATACAATCAAAACCGGATGAATTGGCAGTATGAAAATATTGTGACCTATACTAAAGATATCAATGACCATGGCTTTGACCTGACCTTGCTATATGGGCGTAACCATTCTTTTCGTGAAGGAACCTTTGCGGAAGGAAGGGGCTTTGTCAATGATGCCAATGGTTGGCATAACCTTGAAATAGCCGAAACCCAGCAGATCGAAACAGAGGGAAGCCAGCAGGATGGGGTATCTTCCATGGCCCGGTTAAACTATCGGTATAAGAACCGCTATATGATTACCCTCACGGCAAGAAGAGATGGCGCCTCGGTATTTGGCGAGGACAAGAAGTTTGGGACGTTCCCTTCCGTGGCCTTGGGCTGGGTGATGAGTGACGAAGCATTTATGATGAAGCAAAATACCGTCGATATGTTAAAACTGCGGTTGAGCTATGGTGAGGTGGGAAACCAAGCCGTTTCAGCGTACCGATCACTGGACCGGTCAAATTCCTTCCAATACGTTTTTGGAGCTGATACGTATACGGCGCTATTCCCCAATCCTGAATACATGCCCAATCCCAGCTTGGGCTGGGAAACTACCGAGTCCTTCAATGCTGCAGTAGACTTTGAGCTGTGGAGAGGGAGACTTTCAGGAACGGCTGAGTTTTATGACATGACCACGACGGATCTTTTGCTGGCACGAAGCCTTCCTGCCATGACGGGGTTTTGGTCCACCACGGCCAATTTGGGACAAACCAGTAATACCGGATTCGAGTTGACCTTGAACGGCGGGATTATCCAAAAGCAGGATTTTTCTTGGAACAGTACCCTGACGTTCTCTACCAATAAAAACCGCATCGATCACCTGTATTATGCGGATTCTGATGGGGACGGACGAGAAGATGATGACCTTGGCAACCGGTGGTTCATTGGGCAGCCAATTGGAGTGACCTATGATTATGCTTTTGATGGCATCTACCAAGAAGGTGATGAGATCCCTGATGGGTATCAAGCTGGATGGGTCAGGGTAAAAGACCTGAACAATGATGGTCAAATCTCTCCCGAAGACAGAACAGTGCTGGGCCAAACCGCTCCAAAATACCGATGGGGAATCAATAATCAATTCAATTATAAAAACTGGTCTTTATCGGTTTTTGTCAATGCCATGACCGGTTGGGAGGCACAGTTTAACCTGCTGGATATAAGTACCCAAACGGGAAATAGCTATCCTGGAAGATCAGTGAATTTCCTCAATGCCGGATATTGGACACCCGAAAACCAATCCATTGAACGGCCGGGGCTGACCTATACCAATCCATTGGGACGGGGCTACTACCTCAGCAGGGATTTTGTCAGGATCCAGGACGCGACACTCGCTTATAGTTTTCCCGAAGTGATGTTGGAAAAATGGCGGATGTCAGGTTTAAAAGTGTATTTGAGTGGGCGAAACCTTGCCACCTTTACCGATTGGATGGGGCCTGATCCCGAAAGTGGAAACAATACCATCACCAATTTGTATCCTACCCCACGCACCATCATCGCTGGGTTGAATATCAGCTTTTAACAAACAAGCCCAATATCATGAAAAATATAACACATAAATACATCAAAAAAGCAACGCAACTATTGTTTGGAGCATGCATTGTCGGTGCAGTACTGTCATGTGAAAATGATTTTTTGGAAGAAAAGCCCTTGGATTTCCTGAACTCTGATGTGGTATTGACCAATCCTGAGGGATTCGAAAGTGCCATTACCGGACTTTATGAATCTGTCAGGCACCTGTATTTCAGGGAAGATGGTTCGAAAATGCAGGCCATGTACTACGGCACGGACGTGGCCACCACAGGAGATCGGTCGTTGGCAGATTTTAAAGATTATGGAACGTGGCTTACGCCTACACTTTATGCAGTGGACCATTACTGGAACTGGGGATATCGAAACTTAATGCCCAGGGCAAACACCATTATCCAATATGCAACTGAGCAGGATTTTTGGGAAAGCGATGCCCAACGGAATGCGGTCATTGCCGAAGCCAGGTTTTTCAGGGCCTATGCGTATAATTTCATGGCCAATCTATACGGGGATGTCCCCATTGTGGATCAGCTGTACCGCGCACCAAAGGCCGATTTTCAACGAAGCCCTAGGGCCGAGGTATATGACTTTGCCCGTCAAGACCTAGAGTTTGCCGCCCAATGGCTGCCGGATGAAGCCAGTGTAGATGGACGGGTGACCAAAGCCGCAGCCTATCATTTGCTTTCCGAAGTTTACATTAGCCTTGGTGATTTCGATGCGGCCATAGAGGCGGCTACAAGGGTCATTGATGATGGTAACTACGACCTGATGCGGGAACGTTTTGGAAGCTGGGTAGATCAGCCGGGAGATGTTATTTCAGACCTGCATGCCCAAGATAACCAAAACCGCTCCACAGGAAACATGGAGACCATCTGGAATTTGCAGTTTGAGCCAAGGTCTACCCCGGGCGGTACCGTAGAAAACAGTAGATGGAAAGGAGTCACTTGGTTAAGGGCTTGGGGGCCGAAATGGTGGGAAATCACCGATCCTAATGGTGAACCAGGGATGGAACTTTCGGTGGACAGCCTAGGCCGAGGAGTAGCTTGGGTGAGGCCGACCAATTATTATTCCTATGACATTTGGGAGGACGAAGACGATGTTAGAAATTCTTCTTTTAACATTCGAAGAACCTATTACTATAACAATCCGGCCTCAGAATACTTTGGTCAGGAGGTCCAATTGGATCCTAACAGACTGGATTCGATGGTCCAATTTTATCCTATGCTCACAAAGATCGAAGGAACTGCCGAATACCTGGAGGGAGCCAATTATGGTAGGTCCTTTAAAGATGTATATTTGATGCGGCTAGCCGAGACGTACTTGTTGCGAGCGGAAGCCTATTTGCTAAATGGCAATCCTGATCTGGCAGCAGCAGATATCAATGAAGTGCGCCAGAGGGCCAATGCCAGTCCCATTACTGGAGCAGAAGTGGACTTGGATTTTATATTGGACGAACGGGCTCGAGAGCTTATTATTGAAGAGAATAGGCGGTTGACCTTGAATAGAATGGGGAAATTGGTAGAGCGTACCAAAATGTACAATCCTCAAAGTGGCCCTTCCATTCAGGAGCATCATGAACTGTTCCCTATTCCACAGACGACGATAGATGCAAACATAGACGCTCCTTTAAAGCAAAACCCTGGCTATTTATAACGATTGATCGGCGATAAAGGCGCTTAGGAGGTTGTCTCGAAAGTTGAATTTGCTGCCATATTTGGAGCGCAAGGGAAACAAACGAGACAACCTCTTTTTTTGGCTTGGATAAGGGTGTTTTTATGGTACTTTTATTTATCCATGGATTTACCATTTTGCTCCCTGGCCGTCGCAAATTTTTATACTTGAATTCGGATGAAGCATCCTATCTGTATTTATCAGTGTTCATCCTTAGCAGAATAGAAATTACAGGTAATAAAGAATAATTTAGCCATCAAAATAGGCTATTCCCCAACTTTTACCTGGTCTTTATTTGAGTGCTGATATACTTGTTGTAGTGTAAGTAGTTATAAAATCGACCGTCGTTTTTATTTTTCTTTTGGTAATTTTTTAAAATAGATATTGGGAGTGCAATGCAGTTAAAAGTATTGGTTGTTGTTCATTCATCCGAATAGAGTTTGGTGAAATAGGACTGATGCTGGTGAGTTGTGTTGAGTCTTTAACCCAAAATACACTAATTTATGAACCCAAAATTACTTGTGATGTTAGCCGGTACCTGGCTAGGTACCCATGCGACATCAACGGCCACCGTCGCTGATACGGGGCCGGCCACACATTCGATTTCGGTACCAACCCCGATGGAAAGAACCATCCGCGGTGTTGTAAAAGATGCCGAAGATGGACAGACGATTCCGGGTGTGAATGTCATGCTTAAAGGAACCCAAAACGGCACCGTTACCGATATGGAAGGTGCATTCCAATTGTCCGTTCCGGATGATGCCACTACGTTGGTTGTTTCCTTTGTCGGATACCTTTCCCAAGAGGTGTCCATTACCGCCGAGGAGAATCTCGAAGTATTCCTGGAACAAGACGTCCAAAACCTCGATGAGGTCATTGTAGTGGGATACGGCACGGCTCGAAAGCGGGACCTTACCGGTGCAGTCAGCCGTGTAGGGGAAGAGGGCTTTAACAAAGGAGTGAATGTGTCACCTGACCAACTCATCCAAGGCAAAGTCGCTGGAGTAGACATCATCAACAACAGTGGTGCTCCAGGGGGCCAAGTGACGTTTAGGATCCGGGGTACTTCTTCGGTGCGCTCCGGTAATCAGCCGCTTTTTGTGGTGGATGGAGTGCCGTTGGATGGCCGAAACACCAAACCTGGCGCCACTGCAGGGGAGCTGGGCAGTACCGAAGGGTCTAACCCGCTTAATTTCATCAATCCCAATGACATCGAATCCATCGATGTGCTCAAGGACGCATCGGCGACAGCCATTTACGGCTCTCGCGGTGCCAACGGAGTGGTGATGATCACGACCAAAAAAGGGAAGTCAGGTGCTCCCAAAGTGACCGTGGATATGAGCACAGCAGTGAGCACCATGGTGCGCCGTCCAAATATTATGAATGGGGATACCTACCGAAGGGCTTTGCAGCATAGGGGCATTGAAGGGAATAATGGCGGTGGTGCCGTAGATGCATTCGATGAAATCACCCAGACGGCCTTGACCAATCGGCTCAACCTAAGTGTAAGCGGAGGAGGAGAAAAAAACAACTACCGCCTGTCGTTGGGATACCACGATCAAGAAGGCGTGGTAAAAGAGTCCGGACTAAAGAAATATACGGCCAGTTATACCACCGGCTACCGGTTTTTGCCGGAAGACCGGGTAAAGCTTGATGTCAGCCTGATTGCTTCCAACACGGTAGAGCAAGGCGCACCCATAGCCGAAAACTCCAATGTCAATGGCAGTTTGATCGGCAATGCCATCGAATGGAACCCTACCGTGCCTTTTCGATACGCGGACGGGTCATTTGTCCAGCGGATGTACGATCAGGGAGGCAATGGGGTGGACGGGTTGTCCACCAATCCGGCAGCGCTTTTGGCCTATTACAATGACGAAAGTAATGTGACCAATATATTGGGGAATTTGGCCCTCACCGTCAACATCATTGACGGCCTCGATTACCGCTTTAGTATAGGGGTAAACCACGCCAAGGGGAATCGTACCGTGGACACCTCCGGGGAGTTGTTTTTGAGCACCATTACAGACTTGGGCTTGGCCCTGTCCAATACCTCTACCTTGACTAGTCAAACCCTGAATCATACCCTGAACTATAAAAAGGAACTGGGGAATGTTCACCTCGATGCCTTGCTGGGCTATGAATTTCAGGATTATAAAAGCTATGTGAACAATATCTCTGCTCGGGGTTTCACTTCTTTTGATGTGTTTGGGACGGATATCCTCCAGAATCCCTCCCGGGACAATGTAGGTGTGAGCTCCTTTCGCGATCCTACCAACCAGCTACAGTCATTCTTCGGACGCTTGAACCTGAACTTTTCCGATCGCTTTTTGCTGACAGGCACCATGCGGGCGGACGGTTCCACCAAATTTGGGGAAAACAATAAATACGGTTATTTCCCTTCATTTGCCGGGGCGTGGGTACTGAGTGAAGAAGGTTTCTTGAAGTCCAGCAGTCTTATCGATAACCTGAAGTTGAGAATTGGATGGGGAATTACGGGCAACCAGGAATTTCCTGCGGGCGCTTCACAAGAGCGATATGCCTTCGGGAATCAGCAAATTTCTCTGATCAATGTGGCCAATCCGGATTTGAAATGGGAGACGACCGAAACGGTGAATATCGGCCTTGATTTTTCCCTTTTCCGCTCTAAAGTAATGGGTTCACTGGAGTATTTTGACAAGGCCACTACCGACTTGCTGTTTCAGTTGCCCACAATCCAGCCGGCTCCTGCAGCTCAGTTTTGGACCAATGTGCCTGCCACCGTCAGAAACCGGGGGATGGAGCTGATGCTGAGCACCATTGTGGCCGATTCGGAGAAATTGCTTTGGGAAGTGGGCATGAACGCCACTTACCTCACCAATGAGCTGACCGATTATGATGGTGCTCCTGTTTGGACAGGCCAAATCAATGGCAATGGCCTTGGTGGAGGATCCAATTCCCAGCAATTGGTCAATGACCATCCTCTCAATGTCTTTAAGATGCTGGTTTTTGAAGGCCTGGATGAAAATGGGGTGGCCCAATATGCTGATCAGGAAGCATTTGTCGGGGATCCAAATCCCAATTTTCTTTTGGGCCTCAATACGCGGGTGGATTATGGGAAATTTGGCTTTAACATGAGCTTAAATGGAGCCTTTGGGCATCAAATTTACAACAACACCGCCAATGCCTATTTGACGGCGCCCAATTTCGGCCTTGGCAGGAATTCATCGCCAGAAATTGGATTGGGCAATGAAAGCTTGTCCAATGCCAATGTCGTCTCTACTCGCTTTTTGGAAGATGGAGATTTTATAAGGCTGCAAAATGCCTCTCTCAGCTACAACCTGGGGGGAATAGGGAACGTGATCAGCAACCTCCGCTTCTCCCTCACCGGTCAAAACCTGTTTTTGATCACGAACTACAGTGGTTTTGACCCTGAAGTCAATACCAACAGGGCCGTGGATGGTGTACCTTCCTATGGAATCGAATATGCTCCTTACCCAAGGGCCAGGACCTTTTTGTTGGGAGTAAGTGCCTCTTTCTGAGGTTGAGCGAGGTGGGGCTTGCCCACTTTCCATGTCCATTTATAGCCTACGATAACCCATAAACGAGTAACCCAATAACCATGAAAAAACAATCATTATTATATACGTTAGCGCTGACCGCCCTCCTTTCATGTACGGATTTGGAGGAAGAATTGCGTTCAGAGTTGCCCAAGGAAAAGGCAGAAGCTTTTCTGAAAGAGAATGTAGACTTCAGCTCCTTGATGGAGACAGTCTACCGGGACTTTGACAGTCGGTATATCCAACATGCGGGGTGCGTGTGGCTGTTTCAGGAAATCAGTGCAGATGCCGCGGTGGTGCCCTCCCGTCCATCCGGCTGGGATAATGGCGGCGTGTACCGTCAACTGCACACCCACACTTGGGTACCGACCAATCCCTATATCCAATCGCTTTGGCGAGGCCTGAACAAAGGAATCTTCGATGCCACCAATGTACTCTCTTTTGAGCCTACGGCGGAATTGGCTGCAGAGGCGAGGTTTCTACGGGCGTTTTTTATGTATTCGGTCTTGGACTTGTTTGACCAAGTACCTTTTCGAGAGCCTGGAGACAATCTTTTGGAACCTTCCACGGTCCTTCGTGGAAAGGCAGCAGCGGATTTTATCATTCAGGAAGTGGAGGAAGTGCTTCCTGATCTTCCTGCTACGGGCCCCGCTTATCACGCCTCAAAAAATGCCGCCCATGGCCTCTTGGCCAAACTTTACCTGAACAGAGCAGTCTATGAAAATCGGGCATCACCACAGTTTTCCACTACCGATATGGATCAGGTGATCGCTCATGTGGATGCGGTCGAAGGAAAAAGTCTGGATTTTTACTGGGACAGTTTTGTGCCAGAAAATAACAGTGCTTCCTCTGAACTGATCTTTACGATCGAAGGCTTGGGCGGTGTCAGGTCACATTCCCTTTGGGTATGGTGGCATGCCATATTCCCTACGGAAATGACCCTGCCGAATGGTGGAGGCTGGAATGGCTTCTGTTCGACGCCGGAGGTGTATGAGCTATTTGAAGAAAATGATGTCAGGAGGTATTATGAACATCCCCTGACAGAAGCACACGGCTATAATGCAGGTTTTCTGACAGGCCAACAAACCGATGCCGAAGGGAATCCGCTGCCGGACGTGGTGTTTACGAAGGAAGTGCCTACCATTGTCGGTGCGACCCTCTGGAACGGCTATCGTCCCGTAAAATACATTCCGGATTATCAATATCCCGGTGCCGCAAACAATGATATCGTATTGCTCCGATATGCGGATCTTTTGCTGATGAAGGCAGAGGCCCAATGGCGTAACGGCGATGCGGCCAGTGCCCTGGAAATCATAAACCAGGTGCGGGAGCGAAATAACATTGGGCCATTGGAAGAGGTGAATGCCCAAGTGCTGCTGGACGAGCGAGGTAGGGAATTGTTTTGGGAAGGCCATCGAAGGCAAGATATGGTTCGTTTCGGGACATTTTTGGGGGAATGGACCCTCAAGGAAGCCTCTGATCCCAAGTACCTGATCTTCCCGATCCCTCCAGCCGATGTCCTGTCCAATCCGAATTTAGAGCAAAACCCAGGGTTTTAATGGAGCCTTGGAAATTGGGAATATCGGTGGAGGAAGCCCCATGCCTATGGGCAAATAGGTTTTATGCACTACTGCTCAAAAAGGCAACGGGCAGCTCATCCCGAAAGTGCAGGATAGTGTTCAGGGGAGTCTGCTGTAATATTAGCTTAACGTACAGCCGGAAGCGCCGGAAAAACCGAAGGTGGAAGCAGGAAGCAGACATTACGGCGTCAACGGGGAAAACTTCAACCGTTCCGATTTCATAAAATTTCAATCAGTTATATCATAACAGCATGCATAAACCAATTATAACCTTATTGATCCTTGGGGTCTTTTTGACCAGTTTGATGTCCGATGTGATGGCCCTCGATATCTGGGTGGCCAAGAGTGGCGATGATGCCAATGAGGGTTCGAAATCAAGCCCTCTGGCCACAGTTCACATGGCCTTGCGGAAAGCCCGGGAGTTACGCCGGATACAGGACCCTTCCATTGCAGAGGGGATTAATATTATGGTGGGAGATGGCGTGTATCGCTTCTTTGAGCCCCTTCGTATCCGCCCAGAAGATGCCGGGACGGCAGAGAGTCCTACGACCATCATGGCAGCACCCAGTGCCAGCCCTGTTTTTTCGGGGGGCGTTCCAGTGCTCGGTTGGCAGCGAGCCGAGGCGCTTCCTGATGGTCTCCCTGAGGCGGGAAAGGAGCACCTTTGGGTGGCCGATGTGCCGGTGGTAGGAGGCCAGGAGGTCGGCTTTCGCCAGCTTTGGATTGATGGTGAAAAAGCCAAAAGGGCTACCAACCTCTATGAGGGAGCATTGGATCGGATCCTTTCGGTAGACAGTGCTCGACAGGAGATGTGGGTTCCTACGCCGGAATGGGATTTCAAGAACCTCGATCAGCTGGAGTTTGTCATTCACCAATGGTGGGCGATTGCGAATTTGCGGGTAAAGTCAGTGGATGTCCAAGGGGACAAAACCAAGCTGACCTTTCACCAACCAGAAAGCCAAATAGAGTTTCAACACCCTTGGCCGGCACCGTTTATCGATGCCAAAAAAGAATATAATGGCAATTCAGCTTTTTACTGGCAGGGAGCTGCGGAACTGCTGAACCAGCCAGGGGAGTGGTACCATGATAAGCGAGACGGAAAAGTTTACTATTGGCCAAAAGCCGGCGAAAATATGGAGACAGCAACGGCCATTGTGCCTTTTTTGGAGACCATCGTTCTGGTGGATGGCACGGCAGACCTTCCAGTCAAGCATGTACGTTTTGAGGGGATAGGCTTTGAGCATGCGACGTGGATGAGGCCTTCACATCGTGGGCATGTGCCCTTGCAGGCGGGTTGGTATATTTTGGAGGCTTATAAGTTAAAGCAACCGGGAACTCCAGATAAGGCCAGCTTGGAAAATCAAGCATGGACAGGCCGCCAGCCTGCGGGAGTGGCCGTAAATTATGCACAGCATATCCGTTTTGAGCGTTGCCGATTCGAGCACATGGCAGCCACAGGACTGGATTTGGTAGAAGGCGTCAGTGACAGTGAAGTGATTGGCAATGTGTTTCGCGATATCGGCGGGACCGGCATTCAGGGGGGCTTCTTCGGAGGGCCTGATTTTGAGTCCCATCTGCCATACCATCCGCAGGACCAGCGGGAACTGGTGCATCACCTTACCATTGCCAACAATTACATTACCAATGTGACCAATGAAGACTGGGGATGTGTCGGCATCAGTATTGGGGCAGCACATGATGTCAACATCGCGCACAATGAGGTCAGCGATGTCAATTATTCGGGAATCTGTGTCGGCTGGTTCTGGACCAAGACCATCACGGTGACCAAAAACAATCGTATCCATGCCAATCGCATCCACAACTTTGCGAAGCAAATGTATGACGTGGGCGGCGTCTATACCCTTTCTGCCCAGCCCAATACAGAGATCAGTGAAAATGCCATTTATGATCTTCAGGATGCTCCCTATGCCCATATGCCGCATCATCACCAGTACATTTATTTTGATGAAGGCTCTTCTTATATCCGGGCGATAAACAACTGGACAGAGCGGGATAAGTTCTTCTCCAACAGCCCCGGTCCTGGCAACAAATGGGAAAATAATGGCCCGGATGTGGATCCAGCGATAAAAGAGAAGGCTGGATTGGAAGAGGCCTATAGGGATATTAAGTAGCAAGTATCAAGATGAGATGGAAGAGCCAAGAGGAAAGACTTGAGATGGGCCGCTGAATGGTCATTAAATAATAAGTATAGAATGAAAAGAAAGATGAAAGGTCGAAGCCAAGTGGTCATCGGTTTTTCCAATCTTTTAATGTTCTAATTGGATAAATCAATGAAACAAACAAACTACCAACTTTTTGATTTTTTGGATTTCGATCCAGAGCGACTGGAAGTGTCCGCTGACCGACTTTGGCGAGCGGGCAGACCATTGGCGATCGAATCATTTGACAAGGGCATTATTGTCCATGTTCCTTTCCATTGCCAAAAACCGGCGGTGGATATCCAGCCTGACTCGGAGGTAGCGCCACAGTCATTTGAAGTGCATATTCGGGCTTTTGGTGAGCGGGTTTTACGGGTTACGGCGGAGTTGGGCCAAAAGGCATCCAAAGCATCTCCCATGCTGGAGATCGCCGATGACCTGGAGGAGGTTCCTTTGTCCATAGAAAAAGCGGATAATGAGTGGGTCATCAAAGATGATCGGCAAGTGGTTCGCGCGATCATTGACTTGACAGATCCCGTGACGGACTGGTGGAGTGACTTGTTGCCGCCACCTGAACCGGTCTTTCAGGCCACTTTTTTTCCTGATGGCAAGAAAGCGGTAAAACTTAACGGTCATGACCAGTTTTTTCCGGCCCGGGTGGACGCGATGGGCTTGGCCATGATTTCCGAAAATGAGATCCCCACCAAGGCCACCCTTTCTTTTGCTGCTCAGCCCGATGAAAAGTTTGTGGGTACGGGGGAGCGTTTTACCAAAATGGATTTGTCCGGCAGGACTTTTCAGCTCAAAAACCAAGACGGACAAGGAGTCAATAACAGAAGGACCTATAAAAATATCCCATTTTACCTTTCGAGTGAAATGTACGGGCTGTTTCTCCATACCTCGGCATATGGAAAGATTTCTTTGGCCGATCACAGTACGCGATCCGTGCAGCTGTTGGTAGAAGAGCCGCTGGCAGATGTGTTTTTGCTGGGGGGCGATAATCCCCATGAGATCTTGCACGAATACCGCAGGCTGACGGGCTTTCCGGCCATGCCGCCGTTGTGGACCTTTGGGGTTTGGATGAGCAGGATGACCTATTTTTCTGCCGAAGAGGTAGAGGGGATTTGTGACCGGTTGCGGGCCGAGAGATTTCCCTGTGACGTGATTCATTTGGATACAGGCTGGTTTGAAACGGATTGGCTGTGTGAATGGAAGTTTAATACCGATCGTTTTCCTCATCCCAAGGGTTTTGTCCAGAAACTAAAAAAACAAGGCTATCGCGTGAGTCTTTGGCAAATGCCGTATATCGCTGCCAACGCCATGCAGCATGAGGAGGCGAAGGCCAATAACTATATCGGCCCATTAAAAGAAAGCAAAGTCCAGGGAGGATCCAATTTCAGTGCGCTGGACTATGCCGGAACGATCGATTTTACGTATCCCGCTGCGGTGGAGTGGTACAAAGGATTACTACGGGAGCTGCTCGAAATGGGCGTGACCTGTATCAAAACAGACTTTGGCGAAGAAATACATTTAGATGCAGCCTACCATGACATGCCCGCACCGCTTTTAAATAACCTTTATGCTTTATTGTATCAAAAAGCTGCTTTTGAGGTGACTGAAGAAGTGGCTGGTGAAGGGGTGGTTTGGGCACGTGCCGGTTGGGCAGGGTGTCAGCGATACCCGATCCATTGGGGAGGAGATGCTGCGGCGAGCTGGGACGGAATGGCAGGATCACTCAAAGGTGGACTGCACCTGGGACTATCGGGTTTTGGCTTTTGGAGCCATGATGTGCCGGGATTCCATGGAGTGCCCAATTTTATGAATTCTGTGATCCCCGATGACCTGTATGTCCGATGGACTCAGTTTGGGGTCTTTACTTCCCACATCCGATATCACGGCACTTCCAAAAGAGAACCCTACGAGTATCCCGCCATTGCAGATGTGGTCAGAAAATGGTGGGAATTACGCTATGTCCTTCTGCCTTATATCCTGGAGCAAAGCCAACAGTCCATCCGCTCCGGAATGCCTATGCTGAGGGCCATGCTCCTGCATTTCCCTGACGATCCCATGTGCTGGCACTTGGATGACCAGTATTTCTTTGGAGAGGATTTCTTGGTGGCGCCGGTCATGAACAGTGGAAATGCTCGAAAGGTTTATCTTCCAGAGGGAAGTTGGGTGGATTTCTTCACAGGGACCTGCCAGGAAGGCCCCAAATGGGTAGCCATGGATCCTATTCCATTGGAGGAAATGCCCGTGTGGGTAAAGCAAGGTGCTTCGATTCCGATTTATCCTACATCCGTTTCATGCACGGATGAAATGGATTTCAAGAAGACCCAGCCCTTGGTGATCGATGGCGGGTTTAATGGAATTTGGCAGGTGCTAAAGGAGAAAGGGATGGATTAATTTGGGGCAGGGATAACCCCATCGACTATCGCATAAGGAGTAGCAAAAACGGAAAAAAACATTATAAAATAGATGACAAAAGAAGGAACATTACGGTTAGGGATTTTAGGGCTTGGGGAAGGCCGCAGCACCATTTCTGCGGCATTGAACAGTCAGAAAATCCAGCTGGTGCAGATATGTGACCGCAATGAGGCATTGTGCAAGCAGCGGGCAAAGGAATTTGATTTTGCCCACTATACGACACGCTATGAAGACATGTTGGAAAACAGTGACATCGACGCCATAGGTATTTATACTCCCGATAAGCTACATGCCAGCCACATCAAAATGGCCATGGAGCATGGCAAGCACGTCGTATGCACCAAGCCGCTACTCGATGACCTCAAGGATGCCAAGGAGCTGATTGACCTTCAAAAGAAAACAGGTAAGCGTCTTTTTGTGGGGCAAAGCAGCCGGTTCTTTGAACCAATGAAGCGACAGCGAGCCGATTATAAAAAGGGACTTATCGGAGACCTGATTACCGTGGAGGCTTATTACCATGCGGATCACCGGTGGTTTTTGGAGAAACCCTGGGCCTTGGAGCCGGCGTTTAAGTGGCTCTATGGAGGGTTGAGCCATCCCGTGGATTTTATCCGGTGGTATCTGCCCGAAATAGAGGAGGTAATGGGCTATGGCATGCTCAGTGCCAATGGGAAGCAAGGTGGATTAAAAAATCCCGATACCATGCATTTTATCTATAAAGCTACAGATGGCCGTATCGCCAGGGTTTCTGGCGCGTATACCGGACCAGTGCAGCCTGCCCTGCGGGACAGTGAGATGAGTTGTATCCTTCGTGGAACGGAAGGTAGCAGCCAAGGGGATTATATGGAGTTGCGCTATGCGATCACTGATAATACCGGAGAGGAGCAGGTGGTGACCTGGGAGCATAAGTCCAAGCATTACTTCCGTTTTGAGGGCAAGAGTCATCATGCGGGGGAGTACAATAACTATTTGGAGCATTTTGCCGATAGTATCAATTACGATTTTGTGGCATATCCTGATTTGATCGAAGGGGTCGGAACCATCGCCCTGCTGAAAACCATGGAGAAAAGCTTGGCTAGCGGCAAGCCCGAAAAAGTGGCTGAAGTGATTGCTGAATTTGGGCTGGAGGATTACCTGAAGAGAGGCTGAATAGGCAAAAGCCTAAGGTCTCATATCTCATATCTCAAGTCTCACATCTCACTACTCAACAAAAAAATTAACAACCATTTAACCAAAACCAATCATGAGCAACATCTTAACAGACGAACAATTAAACCAGTTTAAAGAGGATGGTTTTTGCATTGTCAAAAACGTGATCCCCAAGGAACTGCTAAAGCGATTGCAGGACGAGTGTCAACGCTTTATGAAGGAGAAAGACGACGAAATGGACCGGAAGGGTGTGGAAGTAGACGAGATCAACCACAAAGGCAAGCGGTATTTTATAGCCCTTCGCTATAAGGACAGTGAGACCATGCAGGATTTGATCTTCGGTAAAGAGATGGAAGAGATTACCCGCAAAATTCTGGGTGAAGATGTGTACCTTTTTTTAGAGCAGTTTGTCGTCAAAGCAGCAGACAAGGGCATGACCTTCAGCTGGCACCAAGATTCAGGATACCTTGATTTTGAGCACAAGCCTTATTTGTCGGTATGGTGTCCTTTGGATGATGTTACCGAAGAGAATGGCACCGTTTACCTTTTACCCTATAAGGACGCTGGAACCAAGAACCGGATTGACCATGAGCTTCAAGAAGGCACCAATGACAAGGTAGGCTACTTTGGCGATAACCCTGGAATTCCAGCGATCCTCAAGGCAGGTGATGTGGCCCTTTTTTCCAGTACTTGCTTCCACCGGAGTGGTTCCAATAAGACAGGGAAGTCCCGTAGGGTGCTCTTGATTCAGTATTCTGCAGAACCCATCATGAAAGGAGATAAGCCGCTGTACTGGGCAGATCCCTTTGTGGTCAACGGCGACCGTAAAAAAGAAGTGCCGGCTTGAATGGGATGTACCACTAATGTCAAGGCACATGTACTTTGACGCTTTTCCATCGCGCCCCTACCTCCTTAAGTGGATCGAGGGGAGAGCGAAAGGGATCGTCATGTTAGCATTGACTCCCAACTGGTTTTTAAATTATGACAACTAAAGTACCCCAAGATACCCATGGAAATACATGAAATACTCCAACCACTGGATTTTGCAGTGCTTGGTCTTTACTTGGTGACCCTGATAGGCATTGGCTACTGGGTAAGTTTTAAGAAAAAAAGAGATGCCGATGAAAACCTGTTTCTGGCGGGCAACTCCCTGGGATGGCCGAGTATTGGCTTCACCATGTGGGGCACCAATGTAGGACCTTCCATGTTGATTGCTTCAGCCAGTATTGGATACACTACAGGGGTAGTTGCCGGTAATTTCGCTTGGTATGCCTTTATCTTTATATTCTTGCTGGCAGTGGTCTTTGCACCCCGGTATTTGGGAGCACGGGTGCAGACACTTCCGGAATTTATGGGAAAGCGATTTGGCAGTTCCACCCAGAACATTCTCGCTTGGTATACCATCGTCACGGTGCTGATAAGCTGGCTTTCCCTGACACTGTTTGCAGGAGGCATTTTGATCCGCCAGATTTTGGATTTGCCGCTTTGGCTTTCGGTGGTGATCCTCATTCTCATTGCTGCTTTTTTCACGATTGCTGGAGGGCTGAAGGCCATTGCCTACACCAATGTATTTCAGATGGTGCTGCTCATTGTCGTTTCCTTGGCATTGACGCTTACGGGACTTTATAAAGTCGGAGGAGTGGGTGAACTCATCGCCAATACCCCCGGGGAATACTGGAATTTGCTCTTGCCGGCAGATGATCCCAATTATCCATGGGTAGCGATCGCGCTTGGCTATCCCGTAATGGGGGTCTGGTTTTGGTGTACGGACCAGTCGATGGTGCAGTCTGTCCTGGGTGCCAAAAACCTTAAAGAAGGGCAGTTGGGAGCTAATTTTACCGGTTGGCTAAAGATACTGGATGTGGCTCTGTTCATTATTCCGGGCATTATATGCTATGTGTTGTTTCCGGACTTGGACAATCCCGATGAAGCCTATATGACCATGGTGACCAAGCTGTTTCCGGTAGGAATGACCGGGCTGGTCATGGCGGTGCTGATCGCGGCGCTGGTGAGCACGATTGATTCGGCATTGAATGCCCTGAGTACGGTGTTTACCATGGATATTTACGTAAAAAAATACAAGCCTGAAGCCACGCAAAAACAGATCGTCACGATCGGTAGGGTGGTGACAGTGTTGGGAGCCGTAATTGCCATTTTCTTGACCTTGGCCATTGACAGTATCAAAGGGCTTAATCTGTTTGATGTGTTCCAATCCATTTTGGGTTTTATCGCACCACCGATGTCCGTTGTGTTTTTATTTGGCGTGCTTTGGAAGAAAACTACGACAAAGGCAGCCAATACCGTGTTGCTTTTCGGTACCATCTTGAGCCTAGGCATAGGGGTGCTGTACCTGTGGGTATTCCCCAATGCTGAATATGCCTTCTGGCCACATTTCCTGCTGCTTTCCTTCTATATTTTCGTGTTTTTGGCTGCATTGATCGTGGTGATTTCCTATGTGGAGCGTAACCGCAAGGATTTGCATGTAAGTACTTTGGATTATGGCACTATTCCCAAATTACCGAATAAGGTGAAATGGCTATGGATTGCCCTGATCGTGGTAATGGTGGGGATGTATGTGGTGTTTAATGGGAATTAGTTTTGAGTCTTTAGTAGTGAGTCTTGAGTCTTGAGTCTTGAGACATGAGACATGAGACATGAGACTTTGGTTTTATGCGGAAAAAGCGCAGTGCTAGTCCCCCTTCAGGGGGATATAGGGGGTAAGAAAGTAGTGAGAAGCAAGTAGCAAGATTAAAGAGCCAAGAACCAAGAGCAAAGATTCACTACTAACAACACGGGAATGTGCAGGATGGAGAATTGGGATTAGGATCCCATTTTTAGAACAAATAACCAAATTGGTATCATAAACAATAAACCTTCAATGGAAACCCAAAAATATATTCCCCTTCTATTACTTTTTATACTCCTCGTCGCTCCAAAGGAAACGTGGGCGCAGGAAAATGAAAATGAGCCATCGGCCACCTGGATTTGGTATCCGGGAGATTATGAAATCTGGTTAAGCAATAAAATGCAGGCCAGAAGGACCGAGCGAGGTGCTTTTTTACCACCCCTGTGGCGGTATTACAGTCCGTATGCACTGGTGACATTCAGGAAAGAATTTACCCTTCCTGCCGAAGATGAAATCGCTATCTATACTGAGGGGCAGTTTAAGCTCCAGATTGACGGCAAGCAGCAGCATGGATCATCCAGAAAAATTACCATTCCTCCGGGCGATCACAGCATTGTCGTTAAAGTCTATAATCAAGAACGTGTTCCTGCGGTGTTTATCGAAGGGGATTATTTGGTGACCGATGATAGCTGGAAGGTGACCTTTGAAGACAAGGAATGGATTGATGAGTCCGGCAAAGCTTCTGACCAATCCGGTACCAACTGGGAGGCTGTAGGAACTTGGGATTTTAACACACCAGAGGATTTGCCTTCTGAATTTAGCTTAGCCACTACGCCCCAATTTGCAGCGGCGGTACAGCCTGCCGGTGAGGGGCAGTTGATTGATTTTGGAAAAGAGACGTTTGGATATATTCAGTTTCATGGCCTGAAGGGAGAAGGGAATGTCAATATTTATTATGGAGAATCTGAGGAGGAGGCGTTGGATAGCGCTTATTGCGAGACCTTGGATTACCTGAGCTTCGATGGCAGTCAAGCAGAGGATTACACGGTCCAGAACTCCAAGGCTTTTCGGTACGTACAGGTGCAGCATGATCCTGGGGTAAGCTATGATTCGGTTTCGATGTTATATGAATACTTGCCGGTAGAATACCGTGGAGAGTGGAATTCTTCCGATGAACTGCTGAACGAAATTTGGGATGTTTCGGCCTATACCATGCACCTCAATACCCGCGAATTTTTCTTGGATGGGATCAAACGGGACCGCTGGATCTGGTCCGGCGATGCCTACCAAAGCTACTTGATGAACTATTACTTGTTCTTTGACAATGCCTCTGTGCGGAGAACGCTGCTGGCCTTGCGGGGTAAGGAGCCGGTGTCCAGCCACATGAATACCATTATGGATTATTCCTTTTACTGGTTTGTGGGCATTTATGATTATTACCTGTATTCAGGTGATGAGGAATTTATCAAAAACTTTTACCCCCGGATGGTCAGCATGATGGATTTTTGCTTGGGCAGGAGAAACGAGCATGGCATGATGGAAGGGCTGCCGGGAGATTGGATCTTTATTGACTGGGCCGATGGCTTGAGCAAACAGGGAGAGGTGAGTTTTGAGCAGATGCTGTTGGCGAGGAGTTTGGAAGCCATGGCCGTGAGTGCTGAAATAGCGGGTGATCACGAAGGACATGCCACCTACCAAAAGCTGGCTGATGAGATGAAGGAAAAATTGTTTGAGGTGTTTTGGTCTGAAGACCGCGAAGCCATCATGCACCAGCGTGTCGATGGTAAAGTGCTCGACAATGTGACGAGGTATGCGAACATGTTCGGGATATTCTTTGATTACTTCTCAGATGATCAAAAAGAGGCCGTCAAACATTCCGTGCTGCTGAACGATGAGGTACAAAAAATCACGACGCCCTATATGCGTTTTTATGAACTGGAAGCCCTCTGTGCGATGGGCGAGCAAGCATTTGTGCTTGATGAAATTCGTGATTATTGGGGCGGGATGTTGGACTTGGGCGCAACTTCCTTTTGGGAAAAATATGATCCCAATGAATCCGGAACAGAGCATTTGTCCATGTATGGGCGACCTTACGGCAAAAGTCTTTGCCATGCTTGGGGAGCCAGTCCTGTTTATCTCTTTGGGAAATATTACTTGGGCGTAAAACCCCTGTCAGCTGGATATGAGACCTATGAAATTCGTCCTGAATTGGGTGGGTTGGACTGGATGGAAGGAAAGGTGCCGACACCCAACGGAGATGTTTCGGTGTATTGCTCCACCAAGGAGATCAAGGTTTCTTCCGATGAAGGAGAGGGTGTCCTGATATTCAAAAGTAAGTCCAAGCCCCGTACTGACCAAGGAGAAATTAAGGCCTTGGGCGGTGACGAATATGAGTTGGCCTTGGGAGCAGGGAAGGAGTATGTGGTGAAGTATAAGGCGCTGAAGTAGGGAGGTTGTCTCATAAGTCCTCGTCATTGCGATTCCGATGGATATCGTAAGAAGCAATCTCGTCATACGTGAAATGAAAGCACATTGAGATCACTTCACTCCGTTCGTGATGACGGATTATTTATTTATGAGACAGCCTCTTGCTCGTGGAATTTTCGTTACAAACTGATTAGTGTTGCCCCTCGTTACAAACGAGGTTATAGGCAGCGGTGAAGTAGGGAGAGAAGGGCTGTAGGGGCATTACAAATGCCTGGTTTGTGGAATCCTCGTTACAAACGAGGATTAGAGGCGAAGGAAAAAAAATGAAATAAAAAGAATCAATATAAAATGATCAGATCAAAACGTATCAATAGGCTGTTTTTGGGGTTGGCATCTGTTTTTGTGGTGTGGGGAGTAAAGGCACAGGAAACAGAAATACAGTACCTCTCCGGTAAAGGCTATCAAGACACCAAAGAATGGGAATTCAAAATTTCCGGCGGCCGCAAGAGTGGTGAGTGGAGCACCATCAGCGTGCCTTCTGTGTGGGAGCAAGAAGGCTTTGGGAAGTACCAATATGGGATAAAGTTTTATGGCAAGCCCTTTCCAGATGGGATTGCCGATGAAGTGGGCCAATACAAATACACCTTTGAAGTGCCCAAAGCATGGGAAAATAAATTGGTGAGAATCGTTTTTGATGGTTCCATGACCGACACCGAAGTACGGGTCAATGGCCGCTCGGCAGGAGATAAGCATCAGGGAGCTTTTTACCGTTTTAAGTATGACATCACCGACCTGCTGAAATACGGGAAGGAAAACCTCCTGGAGGTGACGGTAAGCAAAGAGTCTTCCAATGCCAGTGTCAACCTGGCCGAGCGACGGGCCGATTACTGGAACTTTGGCGGGATATTCCGACCGGTGTTCCTTGAGGCCTTCCCGGCCAAATTCATTGACCGCACGGCCATTGATGCGCAGGCCAATGGCCAATTCAGGGCCGAGGTGTTTTTGGGCCATGCGAGCGCAGATGACATGAAGGTGGTGGCGACCGTCAAGGATGAGGAAGGACAGTCTTTGGGACAGCCCATGGAGCAATCCATTACCGCTGGAGGTGACAAGGTCGTGCTGGAAAGTGCTTTTGAGGGAGTGGATCTTTGGACTGCTGAGACACCAAGTTTATATCACATCCAATTTTCGCTATATGATGGAGATGAGTTGGTTCATCAGGTCGACGACCGATTTGGCTTTCGTACCATCGAGTTGAAAGAAAGTGACGGCATATACATTAACGGCCAGCGGGTGCTGATGAAAGGGGTAAACAAGCATAGCTTCTGGCCCGAATCCGGCAGGACCTTGAACAAGGAATTGAATTATGCTGATGCCAAGCTGATCAAAGAAATGAACATGAATGCGGTGCGCCTTTCGCACTATCCTTCTGATCCGGAATTTTTGGATGCCTGTGATGAACTGGGGCTGTATGTGCTTCATGAGCTGGGAGGCTGGCACGGCCACTATGACGAAGCCATCGGCATGGAGCTGGTGGAGTCCTTGGTGACCCGCGATGTAAACCACCCCAGCGTGATTTTTTGGGACAATGGCAACGAAGGTGGATGGAATACGGAATTGGACGATGAATTTGCGAAGTGGGATCCCCAAAACCGCCCCGTCCTTCATCCCCAGCAGCTGCTCAATGGGGTGGAAACCATGCATTATCGCTCTTATGGTGAGACAGAAGAATACTTTAGAGGAGACTATATCTTTATGCCGACCGAGTTTTTACATGGCTTGTATGATGGAGGCCATGGAGCAGGTTTGTACGATTATTGGGAATTGATGCGCACCCACCCAAGAAGTGGTGGAGGTTTCTTGTGGGTATTTGCCGATGAGGGCATCGCCCGCACCGATCAGGATGGCCGTATCGATAATCAAGGAAATTATGGTGCCGATGGCATCGTCGGGCCTCATCATGAAAAGGAAGGAAGTTTCTTCACCATCAAGGAGGTTTGGTCTCCCGTGATGGTCATGCAGGAGGATGAATTGTCGCCTGATTTTGACGGCACCTTTCCAGTGGAAAACAGGTATGATTTCACCAATTTGGATGCCTGTACTTTTGAGTGGTCCTTGGGGGCATTTTATGGTCCCGAGACAGGAGAAAGTGGCCACAAGGTCATCAAGTCCGGTGAACTGAATGGCCCGGATGTGGCTCCGCACGAGTCAGGTGAAATCACCCTTCCCTTGCCGGCCGATTGGGAGGCAGCAGATGTCCTTTATCTGACCGCCAAGGATCCATCGGGCAAGGAGCTATGGACTTGGCACTTCACATGGGAGCAGCCCACGCAGTACCTGCAGGCAGGCAATGGATCGGTGGAGCTGGAAGAGCAGCAATCCGATTATGTGGTGTCATCAGGAGATTTGAAGGTGACGTTCAGCAAAGAAAATGGACAAATCGTGGCGGTAAAAGAAGGGGGAAGCACGATTTCCTTCGGCGGAGGCCCTCGTTTTGTGGCGGCCAGAAGAGGTGATAGAACCTTGGATGGGACAGTAGATCCTGATTTCGAAAAAGGAATGGACAGGATTTACAAAGCACTGGATTTAGAGCAAGAGCTAAGGGCAATTACCGCAGAGGAGAAAGACGGGCAGGTAACGGTAAAGGCCAGTTATTTTGGTCCTTTGGAAGAAGTGGTTTGGACTATTCAGCCAGGAGGATTGGTGCAGCTCGATTATACGTATAGGTATAATGGCGTGGTGGAATTGATGGGGGTAAGTTTTGATTATCCTGAGGAGAAGGTAAAAGCCATTCGCTGGTTGGGAGAAGGCCCTTATCGTTCGTGGCAAAACCGTATTCACGGGACCACTTTGGATATTTGGGGAAATGACTATAATGACCCTATTCCCGGGGAATCCTTTACTTATCCGGAGTTTAAAGGCTATTTCCATGACTGGCATTGGGCAGCATTTGAAACCGAGGAAGGTAAAATCTACATGGCCAATGACCGACCTGACAATTACCTGGGTGTATATACTCCCCGCGATGGCCGCGACGCACTTTTGTACACCTTGCCTCAGACAGGGCTGGCTGTTTTCGATGTCATTCCTGGGGTGAGAAACAAGGTGAATGCCACTGACTTGGTTGGTCCTTCTTCCCAGCCACAGCATGTAAGCGGTAAGAAGGAAGGCCGGGTTTACTTTAAATTTAAGGCTCATTGATCCCCGGCGTTAAGGAGTCCTGTCCCGATGACTATCGGGATTAGGGACTTCGTAAGGCCAGCGTCCTGTGTCAGAGACAGAGGGACGCCCGACAATTTTAAAATCTTTTAATTATCCAATGATATGATCAAAAACACCAACGACGGAACGGATAAAGCCCCATACCTCAGGGTGGACATGAATTATGGTGGATGCAATGATTTACCCCCCTTTTCCTCAGGGCCAAAAGGGGATGATCAGGAAAAGCATGCAGCCATCAGCGAAGCAGGTTTTGGAGGAATTCAAGATGGAGATCCGGCCTTGTGCAAAGCACTAGGTTTGGCACTGACGGCCCATGCAAGGATGAACCAAGTGGGGGACTTGGATGCCCTGCTGCCCAAGTGGAAAGACGGTGGTTATAATTGTGCCACCCTCCACGTAGGCTGGGGTATGGAAAGTGACGATGAGGTGAACCGATTGGTGGAATATGTACTTAACAGCTCGGTAAAATATGATTTGCCCATCTATATCGAAACCCATCGGGCTACGATCACCCAAGACATGTGGCGGACAGTGGAGCTGACCAAGCGATTTCCAGAGATCCGTTTTAACGGGGACTTTTCCCACTGGTACACTGGTCAGGAAATGGTTTATGGAGGAATCGAAAATAAATGGGAGTTTATCCAGCCAGTGTTTGACCGGGTTCGGTTTATGCACGGAAGGATAGGCAACCCCGGCAATATCCAAGTGGATGTGGGCGACGGCCAAGGTCAATCCTATGTGGATCATTTCAAGGAAATGTGGACGCGGGCTTTTCAGGGCTTTTTACGATCTGCTGATACCGGTGACTACATCTGTTTTGCGGTGGAGCTGCTCCAAGCGGATATTTTCTATGCCAGGACGTTCAGAAATTCCCAAGGAGTCACCCAAGAAGAAGGGGACCGATGGCAGCAAGCCTTACTTTACAAGGAGTTGGCGGCGGCATGTTGGGAGGAAGCATTGAAGCGGGAAGGATAAAAACCATAGCGTACTTTCCGCAAGTATTCAGCAGGGCAAACGCATGAACTTATTTTGGGGTGGGAGCGATCTTTGTAAAAGACAGTGATCATCCGTACCGCTCGCCCAAAGTGCTATGCTGACATTTTAAAATGCGTTTGCCCTGAATTTTCAGGTGCCGGGTTTAAGGTTTTGGGCAATACGTCTACAAGGCAGGTAAGCAATGAGAGGACTCGCAGTGGTTAGGTATTTGGCTTTCTTCTTTCATGTGCACATGA
>JGI2924J29684_1077980_pt1 | contig 27050 bp, 25 predicted proteins | sample BenlonsequencITS_FD_29684 | JGI IMG/M metagenome (IMG submission 29684)
ACACCAACTACCGGATATCAACAAGGGCAATCTTATGCCAGAATTACGAGTTTAGGGACTAAACTAAATTTGACAATTCCATAGGTCGCTTAGCACCATCTAGGGATGAATATAGGGTCGCTTGGGGCAGGGCGGCTTCGACCACATCCGCTACACCCAGCATTCCGAGGCTCGCCCACGCGTTGACCTGGGAGCGATCTTCAGCGGATAAGTATTCTTTGGAGATAGCCGCTTCAGCGAAAATGTCCACCGGACACTTTCGTGCCAAACCTCTGGGCAATACCTGATGTGAACCCGTGGCACGCTTCCCCAGGTCAACTTTGTGGGCTTTACCGCCTCTCCATGCAATGGGTTCACTCCTGTGGATCGAAGCCGCCCTTGTCTTTCGGGTCTATTATGCTTAAGAATGGTTTGGGGCTTTTTTCTGTAGCCTGACATGACTCTGCTAGGGCGGCAACATCTCCGCTCCCAGAGCCATACAGAAAAAATATCCGGCTGTCTACCCTAAGCACCCCAAAGCTTTGTTTACACTCTCAACAAGCTGGCTGAAAAGCGCTCCGCCCCGGAGCCGGAGCCGGACAAGAACCGTTAACCCAACATGCGACAGAACAGGATGGTCCTAGTGGCGCATGCGCTATAGACGGCATAGAGCACCGTCTTCGCACGGGTTAACATAGCTAAAAAGCGTTCCGCCTTAGAGCCAGACATAAGGATCGTCCCCCGTCTAGAATCGATTTTTCATGATAGTAAAAAACGTGTTAAAAGGACCGTCCCTCTAACACTTAAAAGGACCGTCCCTCTAACACTCTGTCCCTCTAACACTCTAAGTCCCCAAAAGTTCTGCTCATATTCCCAACAAGCTGGCTGAAGGAGCGCTTTTCAGCAAAGCGGCTGCGTCAGTGGAGCCGCGCTAAGGCGAGTGCCGACGGTTCGCGTCCCCGTAGCGCGCCGCAGGTTAACATGCAGAAAAGCCCAGAGGTTCGGACGCGCTCGCGAACCGTCCAGCGAGCCAGCGGCGGAACTCGCAGGCGCGTGGTGAAAAGCGCTCCGCCCCAGAGCCGGACAAGAACGGAGCCCCATACGCTTTAAATTCTAAGGAGGCCTATTTGATGAAAATTATTGACGTTATTGCTTCGCCGGGACTCACTGGCTTTTATTTCGATGATCAGCTTGCCATCAAATCCGGTGTCAAGCATGATGGCTTTACATATGTAGGAGAGCCTAAGACTCCCGGTTTTCAGGCGGTTCGCCAACGGGGTGAGTCGATTTCCGTGATGCTTATTTTAGAAGATGGGCAGATTGCTTCAGGAGATTGTGCTGCGGTACAATATTCAGGTGCCGGAGGCAGGGACCCCCTCTTTCTAGCCAATGATTTTATACCGATTATCCTTGAGGAAATTGCCCCTAAGCTCATTGGGCAAGAGTTAGATTCCTTTCGAAAATTAGTGGGCTTGGTGGAAAACTCCAAACGAGAGAATGGTGAAGGTTACCATACCGCCATCCGCTACGGTGTGAGTCAAGCTATTCTGGATGGAGTAGCTAAAGCCCAGAGAAAGACCATGACCGAAGTGATTTTAGATGAATACGAGCTGCCCATGGTTTTGGAACCGGTCCCGATTTTTACCCAAACCGGGGATGATCGCTATGAAAATGCGGATAAAGCGATTATTAAGCGTGCTGGGGTTTTACCTCATGCATTGATCAATAACGTGGAGACAAAGCTAGGCAAAAATGGTGAGCTCCTCTTGGATTATGTTACTTGGCTTAAAAATCGGATTTTGTCCCTGGGTGGGGATGACTATCGGCCGATCCTGCATATAGATGTCTACGGGACGATTGGGTTAGCTTTCGAGGATAATGTAGAACGGATGGTAGAGTATTTCCTAGCCTTGGAAGAGGCTGCGGCTCCCTTGCACTTGAGAATTGAAGGCCCCATGGATGCCGGAAGCCTTGAAGGGCAAATTGCCCAGCTTAAGGAATTAAGGCTGGCATTGAAGGCCCGGGGAGTAAAGGTTGAAATTGTAGCTGATGAGTGGTGCAATACTTACGAAGATATTGTAAAATTTGTAGATGCTCAGGCAGCGGATATGGTTCAAATCAAAACTCCGGATCTGGGTGGGATTCAAAATACCATTGAAGCGGTTATCTACTCCAAAAAATTCGGCGTGGGTGCTTATGTGGGTGGATCCTGCAATGAGACGGATTCTGGAGGACGGACAGCTGTCCATGTAGCCCTGGCTACTCGTCCGGATCAGATGTTGGCCAAACCGGGTATGGGAGTCGATGAGGGATATATGATCGTACACAATGAGATGAATAGAACATTGGCCGTGTTAAAGCGGATTGCCCAATTGCCTTCCTAAATGGGAAACATACTATTATAATGAAGCTATTATTAAAGGGTCAAAGATCCTAAGATCCTAAGATCCAAAGACCCAAAGACCTAAAGAACCAAAGGAGTATGTAGACACCAATGAGTAAAATCGGGTTAACAACAACAGTACCGGTTGAAGTTATCTATGCTGCAGGGCATACGCCCGTTGATTTGAACAATATCTTTATTACCGGCTCGGATGCGATGAAACGCTTAGAAGAAGCTGAGCTGGCGGGGTATCCTCGCAATGTTTGTGGCTGGATTAAGGGCCTGTATTCTACAGCCTTGCAAAATCCGGATATCAGGCAGATAGTTGCTGTAACCCAAGGGGATTGCAGCAACACCCATGCTCTGATGGAGACCTGGGAAGTTGAGGGGATTGAGATTATTCCTTTTGCCTTTCCTTATGATCGAGATCCGGACATGCTGCGGCTCCAAATGGACAAACTGATAAGTGTGCTGGGAACCACATGGCAAGATGTCAATGAGCAAAAGAAACGGCTTGACCAGGTTCGCTCCCTGGCTGGGGAGATCGATCGCTTAACTTGGGAAGAAAACAGAGTCAGCGGGTTTGAGAATCACCTTTATCAGGTATCCTGTTCAGATTTTAATGGTAACCCTGAAGGTTTTGCCTCTGAGATGGAGGAGTTTATTCAGACTGCCCGCATGAGGGAGCCCCTCTCAGCATCCTCTCCGGGTGCCGTGAAGGGGAAAAAGCGGGAAATCCGCCTAGGTTATATCGGGGTTCCGCCAATTTTCCCGGAGCTATACGATTATTTAGAAGACCACGGAGCCAGAGTAGTCTTTAATGAAGTTCAAAGGCAATTCGCCATGCCTTTTAATACCCCGGACATTGTTGAACAGTATCGTTTATATACTTATCCTTATAAAGTGTTTCTGCGCTTAGAAGATATTGCCAGGGAAGCAGAGCGTCGTCAACTTGATGGCATAATTCATTACACCCAAAGCTTTTGTTATCGACAGATAGAGGATCAAATTATTAGGAAAAAGCTGGACTATCCAATTTTAACCTTAGAAGGCGAAAATCCAACAGGGTTGGATGCCCGTAACAAAATGCGGATAGAATCATTTCTAAGTATGATCGAAGACTAAGGTTAGGCTTGTCATGAGAGGATGGACAACATGTCGAGACAACAAACTATTTGTGGAATTGATTTGGGAAGTCGGAGCGTTAAAATTGCTTTGATGGAGCAAAAGGCTGAAGGGGAAGAGCTGGAAATTATTCGCCTGGAAAGTCTGGATACCATCCGCTTCTATCGGGAATATGGACGAAAACAAGGAGACAAGTTAGCTGTGGACTTTACAGCCTTGGGGCTGCCTGAAGTAGATCGCTTAGTCTCTACAGGATATGGTCGAAATACTCTGGAACTTGCCGGTGGAGAAGCAATTCCTGAACTAAAGGCTCATGTATGGGGAGCCATATTCCAAACCGGTCTGCAGGATTTCACTCTGGTAGATCTGGGTGGGCAAGATAGTAAAATAATTCAGGTTCAAAAAGGCAGGATGATCGACTTCTTGACCAACGATAAGTGTGCTGCCTCATCCGGACGTTATCTCGAGAATATGGCGACGATCCTCGACCTTTCCCTGGATGAACTGGGGGAATACACCGAGGCTCCGGTGGAGCTTAATTCCACCTGCGCCGTATTTGGTGAAAGTGAGTTAATCGGTAAGATTGTGGAAGGATTTCCCTTGCCGGAATTGGCTGCCGGAGTAAACACTACCATCGTGAGACGAATTTTACCTCTCTTGCGTTCCTTCCGGGGAGAGGTCATAGTTTTTACCGGTGGAGTAGCCCACAACCAGGCAGTAGCCAAACTGTTGGAAATGGGTTCCGGCCGTCGGATTGTTATACCCCCAGAACCCCAATATAATGGGGCAATTGGCTGCTGCGTATACGCTACCCGATAAAACCCGGAATATTGGGCAGCTTATTAATGGAATTATATATAAGAGGAAGCTGCTAAGAAAATTCTCGCAAATAGGACGGCTGCCAACTTATGTGGCGCAGAAACCTTAACCCAGCTTTTGCTTGGATTGAATATAGATAAATTAAATGGCTCTTATATGGCAAATGATATTGAGCGATCAAGAAACCTTAAGCTTTTAAAGCAGAAACCATGAAAGGTAAGCCGGTTAGGATTAATTCAGGGTTTTTTAACTAATATAAAAATAATATTACCATAATAAAAAAACATAATAAAAACATCAAAAATGCCAAAACTAGTCTCCTATTTTAAGTAAAAAAGCCTTATAATAAGTTAGTGCAAGAAATTACAAATGAATATTATAGGTGCTGAAGACTGTATGGGCCAAGGAGCCGAAGAAAAATTTTTTTTGGAGGTCGACTTATGCAACGATTACTAGATGGGCTGATTAAGTTTAGACAGAAAGACTATGAAGAGCATAAAGCATTATTTAGTAAATTAAAACGAGGTCAACAACCGCACACTCTATTTATCGCTTGTTCCGATTCACGTGTAATGCCGGAAATGATAACTAAGTCCTTACCGGGAGAACTTTTTGTTGTACGAAATATTGCCAATATCGTGCCTCCCTACAAAGACATTCACCAGGATTATGTGGCAACGACTTCTGCCATTGAATATGCTGTCAAATCCCTAAAGGTTGAGAATATCGTTGTCTGTGGTCACTCCAACTGTGGAGGCTGTGCCTCAATATATTTACCCGATGAGATTCTCAACAACCTGCCGGATACTAAAAAATGGCTGGAATTGGCTCAAAACGTTAAGAGACGGGTTATGGGACATCTCAAAGATGAATCGGATATATACCAAAGAGAATGGTTAACCGAACAAATAAACATACTTGAGCAAATCAAGCATCTGTTGACTTATCCCTACATTAAAGAGAAGTATCTTAACAAAGAACTGAATATTTATGGTTTTTACTATATGATTGAAACAGGAGAGGTATTCATCTTCGATTATGAAACCGGAGAGTTCAAATTATCTAACTAATAACTAGGAAAAGGTTAAGTTGATCTTTCAACAGATATTCCGAACACCAGTCTTTTAATGACTAGTGTTCGGAATGTGTAATTTTAGGGCATATTAAGGCTGAAAGAGTATTCTTTGAGAAGTGAGGTAGGCAAGTGAAGATTACCAAAGTTGCAAAAGCTGGGACTTTAGAGTCCAATGATATTCTAATCATGGTCAGCCCTAAGGACCGGGGAATAATTGAGCTTGATTTAGAGAGTATTGTAATGCAGCAATTCGGAGAGGTTATCGAGCAAGTGATTTTACATAAAGTACAGGAAATGGGAGTAGAGGGTGTCTCGATCAAGGCTCAAGATCGAGGGGCATTAGATTACACCATTGCGGCCAGAGTAGAAACTGCTCTAAACAGGGCAATTTAAGATAAGAATTAAGTGTTCACGTAGGTGGATATTGAACAGGGTTTTAAAAAGGGATAATTTGCTGCGCGAACGCGATAACAAGATAACAAGATAACAAGATAACAAGATAACAAGATAAGGGGGGATGAGAGTGCAAGCCTTAAGACGAAGTATGCTATTCATGCCCGGAAACAGTCCGAGAATGCTTCAAGATGCCGCTATACTGGGAGCAGACTCCATCATTCTGGATTTAGAAGATGCAGTAAGTCTGACAGAAAAAGATAGTGCCAGAATCTTAGTCAGAGAAGCCATTAAAACAATTGATTACTCAGCCGTGGAAGTCGTAGTAAGAGTTAACCCCTTAGATACGGAATTTGGAGCTCCGGACATAGAGGTTATCGCCAGAGTTCAGCCTCATGCCTTATTAATTCCTAAGGCTGATGAAGATGAGATAAGGCTGGTGGATAAGACTCTTACTAAAATCGAAGCAGAAGAGGGCTTTCCTGCCGGAGGGATTAAGATCATTGCTCTCATAGAAACCGCTCTGGGTCTGGAAAATGTTTTTAACGTCATTAAAGCTTCTCCGCGAACCGTCGGGGTTTTATTGGGGGGAGAAGATTTAACTGCAGATTTAGGCATAGAAAGGACTAAGGAGGGGGAGGAAATCTTTTATGCCCGCAATAAAGTCGCCACTGTCTGTCGAGCTTTAAAAGTTGATGCCATAGATACCCCTTTTACAGATACCAATGATCATGAGGGGCTCAAAAAGGATACAGCCCGAGGAAAAGGATTAGGTCTGACTGGGAAAGCAGCCATTAATCCGAGACAGATCGAGACAATTCACTCCGTCTTCGCACCGACTCAGAATGAGCTGAAAAGGGCGTTAAGGATACTTGAAGCCAGGGAGGAAGCGGAGAAAGAAGGTCAGGGAGTCTTTTCCTTAGATGGTAAAATGGTCGATGCCCCGGTCATCAATCGGGCCAAGCGTATTGTCGACCAAGGGATCAGACTGAGACTTATTAGTGGTGAAGGTGGAGCAAAATGAAAAATCTACTAGGCAGGGAAATTCCCGATTATATAGACGGGCACGGGCCGGTTAAGCCCTTTCAAGGATCCTTCAGTAATTGCGGGGTGAAAACAAGATCTGCTGTAAAGCTGACAAGTGTGCTTCCCAATGATCAAAAAGTGCTGCCCAGCCTTGATGATCTCTTCGATAAGTTAAAGATAACCGACGGAATGACCATCTCATTTCACCATCATTTACGAAATGGGGATTATGTTCTAAATATGGTCATGGAGAAATTGGCAGCCAGAGGGCTAAAGGGGCTGACCATAGCAGCCAGTTCGATTTTTCCAATCCATGCCCCTCTGGTCAAACATATGGAAACCGGAGTAGTCACCGGACTAATCACTAATTATCTATCCGGACCTGTGGCGGAAGCAGTTTCCCGGGGGAGACTTCTTAAACCGGCAATCATGCAGACTCATGGTGGGCGGGCCAGGGCCATAGAAAGTGGAGATCTGAAGATTGATGTGGCCTTTTTGGCGGCCCCTACCGCAGACCCCTATGGAAATATTAACGGAGTCTACGGAAAGTCTGCCTGTGGCTCATTAGGGTATGCGGTGGCAGACGCGGAGTATGCCAATGTAACCGTTGCTATAACCGACCATTTAGTGCCTTATCCCGCCAATCCCATTGAAATAAGCCAAATTTATATAGATTATGTCGTTAAGATTGACTCTATCGGAGATCCTCAGGGTATTGTTTCAGGAACTACCAAAATCACTAAGGATCCGGTGGCCCTGATTATTGCCAAAAGAGCTGCCCAGCTGATTAAAGCCTCAGGCTTAGTCCGAGAGGGTATGTCTTTTCAAACGGGAGCGGGTGGAACCTCCCTGGCTGTTGCTGCGGAGCTGAAAAAAATCATGCAGGACGAAGGAGTCGTGGGGAGTTTTGCTTCCGGCGGAATTACGGGCTATCTTGTAGAAATGCTGGAAGAAGGGCTTTTTCGAAGCCTCTTAGATGTCCAATGTTTTGACTTAAAAGCAGTGGAATCTTATAGAGACAATCCTAGCCATCAATTTATGTCAGCTTCAATGTATGGCAATCCCCATACTAAGGGAGCAGTGGTGAATAATCTGGATATCATGATCCTGGGAGCTACAGAAATCGACCTGGATTTTAATGTGAATGTAACAACCGGTTCCAGTGGAGTGATTATGGGCGGCTCAGGAGGACATAGTGATACTGCGGCAGGATCCAAGCTGGCTATTGTGGTAACCAACTTGATGAAGGCTCGGCTTCCGATTATTCGAGATAAAGTGCTGACGGCAACCACTCCGGGAGAAAGCATTGATGCCGTGGTCACCGAACGGGGGATAGCCGTTAACCCCAGGAGATTGGATCTGCTTGAACAACTAAGCCAGGCTCAACTTCCGCTGATGACCATTGGGGAATTGAAACAACTGGCGGAGAAAATCACGGGAATTCCTAAACCGATTGAAACTTCAGAGGAGATCGTGGCAGTGATAGAATATCGGGATGGTACAGTGATCGACGTTGTGAGGAAGGTCCAGGAGTAACTCCTCCAACCTAAAATAAAGGATGGGATGGTTTAAAAGGAGAGAGTAAGGATGGTATATGGTGCTCAAGTCGCTAGAGTAAATCTCAAGGATAGGGCGGAGCGGAAAGAGGTTGACAGCTTTCTTGGGGAATTCGGCCTAATCTTAGAGGGGGATGTAGACTATACTTGCGTTGTACGGGATGAAGAACCAAGTTCCCAGTTCTCACTGACGGAGAGGGCTCCCATTGTCGCTACTTGCTCAAAGGCTAAAAATGTTTTAAAGTGTTTTGCCATAGCCCATGACCTGAGGGGAGAGGGGATGGCTGCCACCTTAGTCACAGCCTTAATCGATAGACTCTTCAGTGAAGGGATACATCACTATTTTGTGTATACCAATCCCTGCCAGGTTAAGATTTTTTCGGCTCTGGGGTTTAAGCTTATTCATCAGAACCAAAGGGTTGCCCTCTTAGAAAATGGATTTTATGATATTAGCCAGCATTTAGAGGAACTAAAAACTACATATGATATTGGGACTGCTGAAAGGGCAGCTTTGGTAATGAACTGCAATCCCTTTACCCTGGGGCACCAATTTTTGATTGAAGAAGCAGCCCGTAACCATCGAGAGGTTCTTGTCTTTATTGTGGAAGAGGACAAATCCCTGTTCCCTTTTGCTGTCAGGCTGGCCCTAGTTACTGAAGGAACCAAGCATTTGCCTAATGTTAAGATCATACCAAGCGGAGAGTATATAATCTCATCTGCTACCTTTCCTGCCTACTTCCTAAGAGAAGAAGGGGAACGACTTCAAGCTTATGCGGAGTTAGATGCTTCGATATTTGGCAAATATTTTTGCAGCAGCTTTCAGATCCTAAAACGCTATGTTGGAGAGGAACTCTATTGTCCGGTGACAAAAGCCTATAATGAGACTTTGAAGAAGGTGCTGCCAATTTACGGGGTCGAGCTGGAAGAAGTCAAGAGGATACCCTTTGCCGGTGAACCGATTAGTGCTTCAAGGGTTAGAAGCCTGCTCAGGGAAGGAGAAGCGGCTAATCTGATCAACCTTCTGCCTGAAGTCACCTTAAAATTTCTGGACACCAGCCCAGGAAGGGAGATAGTGGAGAAAATCCGACAAACCCACTCTCCACATTAAGCTATGAGAAACTATACTGTCGGGGATTTACTCGAAGCCAGAGAGAAGAGGGTTCAACAAATTGAACAGCTTATCAAAGGTTATGGAAATCCTCTCTTAGCGCTGAGAGTAAACTACCCGGGGCTTAAAAAGACCAATGAGCTTACCATGACCATCATTCGGGAAATGGGTGAGCTGCTATCCTCAATGTTTGAGCTAAAACTAGCTTATAAGACATTGCGGCAAGGGGCAGAAGGGCCGATTTTCATGGCTGTAGTCCAAAAGGATGTCTTTGCCTTGAAAAAATTAGCTGTTGAGTTCGAAGAAAACCATGTTCTGGGACGATGTTTGGATCTCGATGTTTATGATCACTCGGGGAGAAGTGTGTCACGGCAGGAGCTGGGATACCCCAAGAGAAAATGTTATCTATGCGAGGATTATGCCCAGCATTGCGTAAGAGCACGAAGGCATCCGGAACATGAGGTTATACATTATATTGAAGAGAAGTTTCGAAACTATCGAGGTTTAAAAGTCAGTACGGCTCTAAACGCTAAGATCTAAAAACAAAAAACACTGGAGGGAGCGTAAGAAAGACGGTAAGGCCATACTTTATGGTCAGACCGACTGACACAAACCTTAAGCCATTTTAAAGCGAAGATAACAAAAAAATAGACAAAAATAAAACAAAATAAACACAAATATGAAACATGAAACATAGAAACGAATAAGATCGATAGTCCTGAAACCCTCAAATGTCTTAGCTTACCGATCAAAGAAAAGAAAATGGAGCTCAAACTATGGAGAGAGAAGGAAGAACCGAGAGTTTTAAGGCGCAAGCAATTGAGATAGCCAGTCTGGCCGTACAAGCAATTCTCTATGAGGCTTCCTGTCATCCGTCGCCGGGGTTAGTTTCTGCGATTTCAACCGGCGCTCATAGCGACATGGATTATTTTACGTTTTTAGACAGTGCTTCAGCCTTGATAAGTCCCCTGATTCAGTGTGCCCAAGCAGGTCTTTCTCCCGAGAGTCCGAAGGAAATATTTCAAAAGATAAGATCCATCGGACGATTAGGTGAGCAGAGAATGTTTGCTAAGACTCGGGGAGTTAACACTCATAAAGGCACAATTTTTTTACTGGGAATCTGTTGTGCCGCAGCCGGAAAGGCCTTATACTCAGGGGCTGGCTTTGCCTCCCTGCGGAGTATTATTCAAGCTATGACTGAAGGGTTAGTGGAAGGGGAATTAAGTGCCAGAAACCAAGAATTGGCAAGCACAGATCCTACAACGCTGACTCATGGTGAAAGGCTCTATTTAACCCACAAGGTTGAAGGTGTCCGTGGAGAAGTACAACGGGGCTTACCCATTGTCTTTGATATAGCCTTAAATGTTTATCAGGAAAACCGTGACTTGAGCCTAAACTCCAGGTTAATCCAAACCTTGGTAGCCATTATGCAGTTTTGTGAAGATACGAATATTTTACATAGGCATTCGATGGAAACCTTAAGAGAAGTGCAGGCAAGAGCCGTGAGGATCATTGCTCTTGGCGGTATGAAAACACCGGCCGGAAGTAAAGCCATTGACGATCTGGATAAAGACTTTCGTCAAAGAAGGATAAGCCCGGGTGGAAGTGCTGATCTTTTAGGAGTTACGGTTTTTGTGGCTCTTTTAGAAGACCTTTTCAATGGAAGATAATCATTAAGACGCAAAAAAGCAAGGCTGGAGTCAAATCCTAGCCTTGCTTTTAGTATGGATCGTATCTGTAATTAATTCATAGAATCAATAATTGACTCTACTTGATCTTCAGTCAGTGTACCGTCTGTTACGAGACTATCCAGAATAGTCTCCAATCCACCCTCGTTGTTACCTTTTTGTCTAGCTGATTGGAGGGCTGTTTTAATGGCATCTTCTTGGGCCTGAGAAAGAGTACCGGTTGTTACTAGAGTATCTAAGACCGTTTTAAACCCACCATTACCTCGGTTCCGATTTTCCCCGGAATCCGTGGGTTTAGCAGCTGCGAGAGCGGCTTGGATCGCATCGACTTTGTCTTGAGTAAGTGACCCGGAAGTCACAAGGTCAGCGAATATAGCTTTAAATCTGTTGCCGCTGGGTTTGGTGGGCTGTTCACCGGTTTTAGAATTCGTGGGTTTAGCTGCTTCGAGAGCAGCCTGGATGGCATCAACGTTGTCTTGAGTAAGTGTTCCGGATGTCATAAGGTCAGCGAGAACAGTCGCCAATCTGTTACCGCTGGGTTTGGCAGGCTGTTCCCCGGCAGCAGGTTCTGCAGGTTTGGTCGCTTCAAGAGCAGCTTGGATGGCATCAACTTGACTCTGAGTGAGTGCCCCGGAAGTTACAAGGCTATCGAAAATCGTCGTAAATCTATTCCCATTAGGTTTGGTAGGTTTTTGCTTTTCCCCAGACATAGAATCCGAAGGCTTTGCAGCTTCGAGAGCGGCTTGGATAGCAGTAACATCGTCTTGAGTAAGGGTTCCAGAAGTTTCAAGATTATCCAAAACAGTCTTAAACCCTCCGGCATTTCCTCTGGCATTATGATTAAATTCGGACTTAACTTGAGAAGAATTTGGAGCTTGAAAGTTCATAGGGTTTGCCAATACTGCAGATGCCGATAAAAGGGTGGTAAGGGCTGTGGCTATTAAGATTGTTTGAGCTTTTTTCATAGTTTAGGGGCCTCCTTTAATGTGTTGTTTTAGAGTTACGAGTTATAAGGTGCAAGTTCAAATATTTACAATAAACGTACTTAATCTGAGGGTAAGGTTTTGATCCCCACTGAAATGATTCCTTATGTAGTAACAAAGCTAAGAAAATCACGGGGGATTTTTGGTTTATAGAGTTACCTTAATAGAGAATAATCGTGAAATGATTAAGGTTAAAACATTGCTGGTTGGATTTTCTTGGAACGAAGCAGTAGCTAGCGGAATGGTTTAAAAAGCGTTCACCTCCTTTTGACAATGTTATTATGCAATAAGACTCTGAAATGTAGCTGAGGTTTAACTGAAAGTCTACTGAAAAATTAAACTTAACTATTTCTCACTTCCTAAAGAAATAGTTTCTTCCACAGGAAGGATTATGAAGATATAAAAAGAATAAAGTAAAAGTAAGCGGGAAACGGGGAGGATTCTGATTTCAACCAACCATAGAAAAAGCATATTAGGGAAGATATGAGAAAAAACTCTTATATAGGAGGTAGATTAATGAAAAAAAACAGTCTGAGATTATTAACCCTAGTACTTTGTTTCTTTTTTGCTGTCCTAATAGTCCCGAAAGTAACCCTTGCGGCGAGTATTCCTTCAGCACCCACCGACCTTACGGCCAGTGCCGAAAGCTCCAGTGAAATTTATTTGGATTGGGACTCTGTCAGTGACGCAGCATCCTATTATGTCTATAGGGCAACTTCGTCGTCAGGTACTTATTCCAAGATCGCCACAACCACAACCTCTCGTTATACAGACTCCGATTTGAGATCGGAAACTACCTATTATTACAAAGTAGTTTCAGTAAACAGTGCCGGTACAACAAGCGCCTACTCTTCTCGAACCTCTGAAACTACCCTGGACTCTGATGACGATGATGAAGATGACTCCCTGTCAGCACCAAAAAATCTAACCGCCACCGCCGAAAGCTCCAGCGAAATCTATTTGGATTGGGATTCGGTCAGTGCGGCAACATCTTACTATGTTTACAGATCAACCACATCATCAGGTACCTACTCTAAGATTGGGACAGCCACATCCTCCCGCTATACAGACAGTGATTTAGACGAGGACACCACTTATTACTATAAGGTCAAGACGGTTAGGAACTCAAAAACAAGCGAGTTTTCTTCGAAGGACTATGCTAAGACCCTAGACGAAGACGAAGATGACGATGAAGATGACTCATTGTCAGCCCCAACAGATCTTACCGCCACCGCCGAAAGCTCCAGCGAAATTTATCTGGATTGGGATTCGGTCAGTGAGGCAACATCCTATTATGTTTACAGATCAACCACATCATCGGGCACCTACTCTAAGATTGGCACAGCCACATCCTCTCGTTATACAGACAGTGATTTAGACGAGGACACCACTTATTACTATAAGGTCAAGACTGTTAGGAACTCAAAAACAAGTGAATATTCTTCCAAAGACTATGCCAAGACCCTGGATTCTGATGAAGATGACGACGAAGATGACTCATTGTCAGCCCCAACAGACCTTACGGCCAGGGCCGAGAGCTCCAGCGAAATCTATCTGGATTGGGATTCAGTCAGTGACGCAACATCTTATTATGTGTACAGATCAACGACTTCGTCGGGAACCTACTCTAAGATTGCGACAGCGACATCCTCAAAATATACAGACAGTGATTTGAAATCAGATACCACCTATTACTATAAAGTTAAGGCTGTTAGGAACTCAAAAACGAGTGAATATTCTTCTAGAGATTACGCAACCACTGATAAATCTGACGAGTCAGATCTATCCACACCTACAGATCTGACCGCAAGGGCCGAGGGTTCCAGCAAAATCTATTTGGATTGGGATTCCGTGAGTGAAGCAACATCCTATTATGTCTATAGCTCGACGACTTCCTCAGGAGCATACTCCAAGATCTCGTCAACAACGACTTCGAACTATACCGATACCGGCTTGTCACCGAATACTACCTATTACTACAAAGTCACTGCTGTAAACAACTGGAGCAGCAGCAGCTATTCCTCCAGTGCTTATGCAACCACTGCTAAGACAGACGGCACTACTACTCCTTCACAACCTTCCTCAGATATCCAGTCTGATCGCTTAGCCGGCGAGGATATGTATGGAACCTCTGCAGAAGTTGCTAAGTCAGGATGGACCACTTCTTACTATGCCGTTATCGTAAGCGGGGAGAACTTCTCGGATGCCTTATGCAGTGCTCCTCTGGCCCAAAAATATAACGCTCCCTTATTACTAACCACTAAGAATAGTTTGCACGAACAAACAAAGACTCAGCTTGAACGTTTAAAGGTGAAAAAAGTAATTATCATCGGTGGAACAGGTATTATATCCTCTGGAGTTGAGCAAAGTATCAAAGACCTAGGGATTGGGGTAACCAGGATCGCCGGGACTGATAAATACGACACATCGATCAAAATTGCCCAGGCAATGGGGGAATTTGACCAAGCGGTGATTGCCAGTGGAGAAACCTTTCCCGATGCTTTATCAATTGCGCCCATAGCTGCCATGAAAGGCATGCCTATTTTGCTTACCCCCAAAGATAAATTGCCTGCAAACATCGAAGGGTTTTTAGAAAAGAATGTTCAAAGCACCTATGTAGTGGGAGGGACAGGGATCATCAGTGATAATGTCCTTAAACAACTTCCCTCTCCCAGAAGATTGAGCGGAAATACCAGGTATGATACAAATGTAAGTATTATTAAAGAATTTGCGGATCAACTCGATTTCAGCACATGTTATGTATCAACCGGGGAAAACTATGCCGATGCCCTAGCCGGGGCCGCCTTAGCCTCTATAACAAATTCCCCTGTGTTTTTAGTCAGTGATCCTGTAGATCCGGTTACCATTAACTTCTTTAAGAGCAAGATTAGGAGTATTAAGAAAGAAGTTATTTTTGGAGGAATAGTTGTTGTACCCAACAGTATTCTAATCAACATTGATCAAAAAGATTATGATGATTACGATACGCCAACCGCTCCGAAAGGGTTAAAGGCAACTGCAGTAAGTTCCAGTCAAATAAATTTAAGCTGGGATTCAGTGAGTGATGCTACATCCTATTATGTTTACGGTGCCACCTCATCTTCCGGAACCTACTCTCATATTGCCACAGTGTCCACCACCAGTTATACGAATACAGGCTTATGGGCGGATACAACCTATTATTACAAGGTAAGAGCGGTAAACAGTGCCGGCTCAAGCCCTGACTCAGCAATGGATTATGCTAAAACGGATTTGCCTGACTAAACCATTATTCAGTTTCTCAAATGAAAGGCTTCGGATGCATTGTGCTATTCGAAGCCCTTTTGTTCTACTACCAGAAAGTATAAGGGCAACCAACGGTTTCGCCTCATTTGTGAGTATGCGTTTAAGGCTCGGCGAAGCCGGGTTTTCTTTAAGCTATTGCATTTATTTGGGATGAGTGTAAAATAAAAACAGGTGTTAAGAATATTCAGAAGATGCTGTGTCTTGTGGCGGTATCTATTCCAATGAAGAAAAAGCATGAAGTAAAAACATTGAAGAAAATCATGGAGGAGGGTATGCAAGATGAAGGAAATAACTGTCGAAGAAATAATTTCTGCCGTGGAAAATCTTTGTATTGAAGCAAATTACAACTTGGGTTCTGACATAATGGCCGGGTTTCAGCAAGCTTTAAAGGAGGAGCCCTCTCCATTAGGTCAAGAAGTACTGGAACGCCTAATCGAGAACGCAGAAATTGCTAAAGAGGAAAGAGTTCCCATGTGTCAAGACACAGGGATGGCTGTACTCTTCGTGAGTATTGGTCAAGACCTCCATGTAGTGGGGGGAGGCCTGACCGAGGCCATCAATGAAGGGGTTCGGCGTGGGTATGATAAAGGTTACTTGCGCAAATCTGTTGTCAAAGATCCCTTTGATCGGGTTAATACCGGTGATAACACCCCGGCAGTTATTCATTACGATATTGTCCCGGGTGAGGAATTACGCCTGATAGTGGCTCCCAAGGGATTTGGCAGCGAGAACATGGGTGGCTTAAAGATGTGTAAGCCTTCCGAAGGACTTGAAGGGGCGATGCAATTTGTTGTGGACACCGTTGATCGCGCAGGTGGAAATCCCTGCCCTCCCATTATTGTGGGGGTGGGTGTAGGCGGAACCATGGAAAAAGCTACTTTCTTAGCTAAAAAAGGTTTATTAAGAGAAGTAGGCAAGCATAATTCTGAGGAACGTCTGGCCAAGATCGAAGAAGAGTTATTAGATCGTATCAATCGCTTAGGGATTGGGCCCCAAGGGTTTGGCGGAGTTACTACCGCACTGGCGGTCAACTTAGAAGTATATCCCACCCATATTGCCGGAATGCCTGTCGCAGTAAACATTGGCTGTCACGCCACTCGGCATAAGGAAATCGTCTTACAAGGGAGGAATGCCCAGTGAACGGAATTATCCGAATTGAAGCGCCGCTAACCCAAGAGAAGCTCAGATTCCTAAAAGTCGGAGACAATGTCTTGATTAATGGGGTTATTTATACAGGGCGAGATGCAGCCCACAAGAAAATGGTTGAATCCATAGAACGAGGGGAAGAACTGCCCTTTGATGTGCAGGATCAAATTATCTACTTTGTAGGCCCGACACCGGCTAAAGAAGGGCAAGTGATTGGTTCCGCCGGGCCAACCACCAGCGGACGCATGGATGCCTATTCCCCCAAGCTTATCTCACGAGGATTAACCGGGATGATCGGTAAAGGTCTTCGCTCGCCGGAAGTGATTGAAGCGATGAAGAAACATGGGGCCATTTACTTTGGGGCAATTGGCGGCGCGGGTGCACTGATTGCTAAACGGATTGTATCAGCAGAGGTTATCGCTTACCCGGAGCTGGGCCCTGAAGCGGTACGGCGTTTAGTGGTTAAAGATTTCCCGGTTATGGTAATCATTGATCACGAGGGCAATAATCTCTATGATCTTGGAAAAGCTCAATACAGAAGAGTGTAACAATCACAAAAGCTTCACAATTATAAGGGGCAAAAGAAGGGTTTTTTGCGGTATAATAAGGATATTCATTAAGATACCGCAAAAACCCTTTGATAGGAGATGCTGAGTATGAATTGCCCGCTATGTGAAGCGCGAGATGTCGGTCGGATTGGCCGTGAACGTTATTACTGCAGAGAGTGCTGCCATGAATGGACGAAAGGCGATGGAGTTGTTAAAATCTATGAGGTGTTGTCAGATGGATCGGTAGAACGCTTGGAAACTAAGCCTGAACCAGAATCATATGCTCGTACCTTATCATCACATTCCATTATCCGTCGGCGTGCAGGATAAAACGTTTACACAAGAACTTAAATAATTTTTGTGGAAAGAACATATGAATGAGTTCCAATCTAAGGAAGAGAGAGCTGTTAGGCTCTCTCTTTTGCTTGTATCGGGCTTTGATCATCCTTCTAGATTATGGGCTGTTTGGCAAATTGATTAAAACTATGAATAAATAATTTAGGGTTTACTGCAGGATTTCGTCGAGTCGCCTAGAAATGTACAGCATATAGGAATTACTTTAAAGTAGTTAGAGGAGAGTTTGTTTGTGACTGAACTTCGACGAGATATTAGTTATCAATGGACAGGCGAATCAGTAGAATGTTCAAGTGAAATTCATTGGGCTATTGAGGAACAAGCCAATGGAGTTTTTGCTGTTATTGTTAATTCTCCCGGCGGAATCTTAACCGGCAAGCAAGTGCGTGTTTTGGCCGAGATCGTAGGCGATGATGGAGTTATCAAGAACACCCGCCGGATGACCTCGCTTTTGCTTATTCCTAAAGAAAAGGTCGCTCAAGCTTTAGAGAAGATTCAAGAGGTGGGGCTTCGGGTAGCAAATTTGCATAAAAGTGTTCGCAATATTACTTCCTGCCCAGGTAAGGGGTTTTCCTCGAATTCACGGGGAGATACTTTAGAGCTGGCCAGGCTGCTGGATGAAGAGTTTTATGGAACGATTCTCCCTTGGGATTTTAAAATTGGGATTTCGGGCTGTCCTCGAAATTGTACAGGTGTCCAGTGCAACGATCTTGGACTGATGGCTGAGCCCAGAGGAAAATATTCTCTTTGGCTTGGCGGCAAAGAGTCAGGAATGGATCCTGTACACGGAGTCTTAATCCGTAAAGGAATCCCACGAGAACAGGTGATCCCTGTCGTAAGGCGAATTTTGGATACTTATAACTCAAAGGCTGAGGAATACAAGGAAGAACTCGGCCCTCGAGCTCGTCTTTATCGAGTTATTGAGAAGACTGGACTTGAATTATTTAAAACTAAGGTTGAAGAATTACTAAGCAACTAGGCCTAATGTAAGTGTCTGCTTACTTAAGAAAGGAGCGAGAATATGGCAAACCAAGGATTCAGTAAGCTTAGTGCTTATAAAGCCTTTACTAAAATGGATAAATCCTGTGCAGATGGATGTAAATGTTCGGTGCTGTGTCAATTGTTTATGGCCAAGGAATTTTTGAGTTTATCTGCTCAGACCGGGGAGAAGTTCTCAGACAAGATTCCTGAGGATATTTTGGATATGTTCCGCAGTGTTCCGGTAATTCCTGAACGATATAAAAATATAGACCTGCAAGAAGCATTCATTGAGGTGCAAAGTATCTGCGATAACTGTGCCACCGACGAGCATGACGCTTTCTGCACAGTTAATGTTGTATTAACTGCTCTGGGAATTATTTTAGAAGGCAAAGATTATATAACGGAAAAAGATAAGGAAATGCAATAGCATTTAAAGACAAAGACGGTCATCAATCCCGGTATTGAGATCAAGAATAAGGTCTTCGGATTTCAAAAAGGGCATAGAAAGGGTGAATAAATTGATAAATTTGCATCAATTTAGTTTGGATGAAGCTGTAAGATTACTGAGAATTGATGGAGAACAGTTGACCCTTCTCAAAGAGATTCGACCAATTATTGAGCAAGATTCTGAAGAAATTATCCGCAATTTCTACGCTCATGTAACGACTTTACCGAATTTAAAAGCAATCATTGACCGATTTTCTTCGGTAGAAAAGCTGAAAGTGACTATGAAAAAGTATTTGTTTTCACTCTTTCCCGATAAGCTTGATGAAGAGTTTTTGCAGTGGAGAGTTACGATCGGGGAAGTTCATAGTCGAATTAACTTGCCGCCCTTTTACTATTTAAGCGCCAATCAAGCGTTTTGTGACGAGATTATTCCCCGGATTTTTAAACACTATCGTAAGAAAACTGACCTGGCCATTCGGGCTAGTTTAGCCTTTCAACGCATCCTGAGTTTTGACCAGCAAGTGGTTATGGCTAGTTATATCCAGTCTTATATGACGGAAATTGACAAGAAGGCTGAGCTAGAGAAGGCTTTAACAGAAATAGACAGCTTACAACGCAGTGTTAGTGAAGCCAGCCAAGCTTTAGCTGCAACCTCGGAAGAAACTGCAGCCTCGGCAGCAGAAATGAATCAAGCAACCGCTCAAATCTCGGGCAATGCCTCTGAGGCGGCAGAATTTTCCCGTCAGGTGGATGTCTTGGCTCAAGAGGGGGTTCGAAAGATTCAAGCCATCTCGGACACAATTTTGCGCTTGGCCGGTATGACTGCTGAAATGCAAGATAAAATGAGCGAACTTGATAAAAGTTCTGCCCGGATAGCCTCTGTAACAGATGTGATTAAGGAGATTGCTTCTCAAACTAATCTTTTGGCCTTAAATGCGGCTATCGAAGCGGCTCGGGCCGGGGATAGCGGCAGAGGTTTCGGAGTAGTAGCTGAGGAAGTCAAAAAACTCGCTAACCACTCTGAACAATCCGTTAAAGAAATCAGCGCCTTAATCACAATAACCAAACAAAATACCGTTGCCGTAAATAACTCAATTGCCCAGACAACTGAGGCCATGCAGGGCGCTGCCTCAGAGGCGGGGCAAGTAGTAGATCGTTTCGGGGAAATAATGGCTGCCATCAACGCCAGCATCAAGCAAGTACAGGGAATCGCTCAACAGATTGATGCTTTATCCTTTACCGCCAGCCAAATTGGAGCGGCATCTGAAGACGTTGCTAATTCAGCAACATCACTTGCGCAAATGGGATTGCGCGATTAGCATCAGTAGTTAGTCTAATGGGAGGTCAGCAAAATTGTTTGAAGATGCTTTCTACATTCGACAGATGTGGAGCTTTTCCCGGGCACTTGATCTGGGTTTGATCGATGAAGAAATTGAAAGAGGCTTGGATGTTACCTTGGGAGAGCGACATGGAGAACGAGTTGCTTATATTGCCATGCGTCTTGGTCGTTTCCTGGGGCTCAACAAGCAAGAGCTTGTTCATCTTACAATTTCGGGACTGCTTCATGACATAGGGGCATTCGGATACTTCGGTGAATATAACGGGAACAGACATGTCCTCGAGAGACATTGTTTGTCCGGCGCTCTGATTGTAGAGCGTTTTCCCTCCGGCAAAACCCTGGCCAATGCAATTAAACATCACCATGAAACACCTGATCCTATGTACGGTGCTTTAGGTGCTCCGAACGAAGAAGTAACCATAATGGCCCGAATTTTGTCCTTATCGGATCAAGTGGATCTTATGCTAAAACGGAAGTTAGCCAGTCGTCGACAGAGAGAAGAAATTATTGAATGGATTAATGATCAAACGGGGACATTATTTTTCCCGGAAGTAGCGCAGGCCTTTAGGCAAGTTGCTAAGAAAGAGGCCTTTTGGTTAGATTTAGAGCAGCCGGATCTGCTACAAATAGCCCTAGGACTCTTATTTGATCAGTGGTCGTTGCCAGCCACTCGGGAATTAGAGATTAGTTTCACTTATCGCTTGGCGGAAACCTTCGCTGATCTGATTGACCAAAAAAGCAAGTTTACAGCACGTCACTCTCGTTCGGTTGCCACAACAGTTGAACGTTTAGCTAAAGGGGTCGGATGGGAAGAAATACGGTTACATGAGATTTATGTGGCAGGATTACTACATGACTTGGGCAAGCTATCAATTCCCAGGAAGATTTTAGATAAACCCGGATCTCTTGATCCGGCTGAAGTAGATATAATCAGGACGCATACATATTATACACACCGCTTGTTGACTGAAGCAGGCTTGCCTACACGTATCGTAGAATGGGCAGCTCATCATCATGAACGACTTGATGGCAGAGGGTATCCCTTCGCCTTGGGAGAAAAAGATCTTGATGAAGGTGCCCGTTTAATGGCAATCGCCGATATTTTTGCAGCGTTAACTGAGGATCGACCTTATCGACCTGCTATGAGTTCAGGTGAGGCTCTAGCTATAATTGAGCGCGGAATGGGGACGATATTGGATCCGGGTCTGATTAAAGTGGCTAGACGGGTACTTTAGGGGGAAACTAGGGGACTCGTGTGACACAGCTCTCGGTCTTACAACGCAGAGCAAATTAACTTGACCCAATCGGATTTTTTATTAGCTCTATAGCCCGCACGCTTCTCTGGGGTTTGCATATCCTATAGCGGTATGAAAAGACATCTGTAAAAGAGTGGCTCAAATGGCTGGCTGAATGAGAGAGTTACTCCCCCGCCAGGGAAGAGAGGCCAAATGGTGCATCGATGCACCATTTGATTTTAAGGTTTCTGACGCCAAAGGCTGTTTTTCAGTTGCATAGTTATCAATCCGAGACTCCCGCATCTATAAGTGAGTGTTCCGATTTCCACTTCGGTGGGGGTAGAATCCCCTACCGAAGCCCCGATGTTCAGCTTTAGCTGAACGAGTTCACTAAGAAACTACCCGTAAACCCTTGAGAAGTCTAGACTTTTCACTAAATTAGCAAGCCTTATTTCGTTCTATGATATCATCTTTTCAGTTTAATTTTATTAAATTTGAAAGGATGTTTTTTATGTCTTTTCCAAGCTTTTGGAAATGATTTATGATAAAGTGGGAGAAAGGCAAAAATAGTAGCAATGAAATGAAACAGTCAGGAAAGGGAGATTAGCTTGTTTTACCCTTTTGAAATGGAACAATATCTGGAAACACTGTTAGGTGAACGGGATCCTCTGTTGCGTGAAATGGAAGAACAGGCTTTAAGAGAAACAATTCCGGTTGTGACCCCTATGGTTGGCAACTTTCTCAATTTACTGGTACATATGAGTAAGGCACAGGCTGTTCTAGAGGTGGGGACTGCAATTGGTTATTCGACAATTTGGTTAGCCCGGGCAGCTAAAGAGACCGGCGGGCATGTTACCACCATTGATATGAATAAGGATCGTTTATTTCGAGCACAGGAATATATTAAACGTGCGGAACTTACTAATCATGTCACTGCCTTGGAAGGGGATGCTCGGAAAATTCTAAAGACCCTCGATTCAATGTTTGACTTTGTCTTTATTGATGCAGCAAAAGGAGAATACTTAGAGTACTTAAATTTAATTTACCCATTAATTTCCCCGGGGGGACTGCTGGTGGTGGATAATGTCCTCTTTCGGGGCTGGGTCGTGCCGGGAAGCAGCTTTGCTTCTAAATATGATCGTATGGTGGGTGGGTTGCGGCAATTTTTGCAGGAGCTGTCTTCCAACTCGGATTTTTCTACCACAGTATTGCCCTTTGGTGATGGAGTGTCGGTTAGTCGGCGGATAGATACATGACTTCTAAGCAACGTTTTGGAGAAATTGATCTCTTGAGGGCAATCGCCATAGTTTTAATGGTTATATTTCATCTCGTTTATGATTTGAGAGAGTTTGCCGGTGTTAAGATTAACTATCAAGACCCATTTTGGTTTCTGCTCGGAAAAACATCGGCCCTACTTTTTATGTTTCTTTCAGGTCTGGCCAGTGGCTTTAGCAGATCTCCCATCAGGAGAGGAGTTAAGGTATTGCTTTTGGGGATGGGGATTACGGGAGTAACTTACTTAGCGCTGGGAGATATGTACGTACGCTTTGGGATTCTTCATTTCTTAGGTGTAACAATGATTTTAGCACCATTTTTATACTCTCTAGCTTCCTCGATTCTTTGGGCACTTGCGGGTGCTTCTGTCTTGCTGGGGTTATGGTTTAAAAAGGTACTGGTTGAAACAAGTCTTTTGATTCCCTTTGGTCTCTTATATAAGGGGTTTGGGTCGATTGACTATTACCCTCTATTACCCTATGGCAGTGCGACTTTTTTAGGAATTCTTGCTTATCGGCATTTTTATGCTCAGGAATCAGAGCCTGTATTCGCTTTGCAGCTCAACTCTAAGCCTATTATCTGGTTGAGCCGAAATTCTTTAATGATTTATTTGGTGCATCAACCCATTATTCTCTTTGTCATTTTCGGTTTTAAATTTATCCGATGACTACCAGCCGTAAGACTCCCATCTTCTATAAGTACGAAAGCATCCAGTACGAAACCCGGGTGAGGGTTTCGCCCAAGCCGCCTGCACCCAAGAAAAGCATAACGGCGCGGGTTGCTTTCGCCGAACTGCAAACTACAGAGAACAACTTTAGCGGTGAAGAGGAGATAACGGCTGCTACGTCCCTGGATAGGTTCTTCTTAGCTTCAGCTGGAGTAAGCATTCCTCTCAGGCAAACTCCATCGGAAGCCAGGAATCACTTGATCGGACTTTTTTAGTAATTCGTTCAGTTAGGACTAACCAATGATTTTCGGGAAATAGGAAGGGAGTCACGGATATGGCCATGTTTGTTCATGAACATTTGATGCAGGCAGTCTACTTTGCTCCTCGAGGAAAGAAGCGTCTCCTCTTTTTGGGGACAAATATTTCTCAACGCTATTTAAGTCCTGAGGATAAGCTGATAGGATTTGTCGGGGATGCCGGGGCTGGGAAATCCCTGCTTATTCGCGGAATGTTTCCGGGATTAGAGCTCACCAATGACGACGATGGGATTAATATTCGGCCTTTACCCCTGATGGATGATGCAGACCGGGGGCATTTTCGTTCTCACACTTATCACTTAGATGTTCGATTTGAGTCGGCGTTTACTCAACCTTGGAAAATAGCTGAAGCGATTCAGAAAGCAATATCTAAAGGGCGTCGTGTGGTTGTTGAGCATTTTGACCTGGTTTACCCTCAACTGGAAATGAATGCCGAAGTGATGATTGGAGTGGGGGAGGAAGTAATCGTAACCCGGCCAACGGTTTTCGGTCCGGAGCCCCAAAGTATAGCGGACATTGTCTTTGATTCTATAAAGTACCGGCGCATGGCCCACAGTGCTGAGGACATTACATCGATGATTTTGGAAGAAATGGGTTTGCCAAAGCCGGAAGTACATAGTGACATAAAACACGGCTTTGTCCTAGAGCTGCCCGAGAAACCCGATATTGATTTGGATTTGGTGGAACAACGAGTTCTGGATTTAATCAAGGCAGACTTACCGATTTGTTTTGCCAATGACGATCACATACGGGTTGGGGAAATGCTTTATCCTTGTACAGGTCCTCGAATTCATATTCGGCGCTCCAGTGAAATCAAAGGTTTTAATCTACTAAAGGAATTTAGGTTTGACCCGATTGCTCAGCTTTACACCATCGCCGGAATTGTCGGGGAGGAAGTAACACCGGCTCGGTCACTGGATTTATCAAGTGTGGCTAGGCAGTCCCTGCGTTAAGAAGTGGGTGCGTCTAGCTTTGGGATGCTGGAGGATGGAAATAGGGTCGCTCGGGGCAGGGCGGCTTCGCCCACATCCGCACACCCAGCATTCCGAGGCTGGCCTACTCGCTTAGGCGGGAGCTCTGCCAAACCTCTGGGTAATACCTGATGTGAACCGCTGGCCATGACGATAAGCGGACGAGCTTATCGCCACACTGCAAACATATTAAGCATACTCCTGCAGTGTGGATTGGCCGAGTGTCCCCGTAGCCCACGAAAACACTGTTTTCGCACGGATTACCCTTCTTAAAAGACATGTCTTCGCACGAATTAGCCTACTTGCAGGACGGCGAGAGGGGACCTGTGGCTCGCTTCCCGCCCAAGCCTTGTAGGCTTTACCGCCTCTCCATGCAATGGGTTCACTTCTGTGGATCGAAGCCGCCCTTCTTTCGGGTCTATTCGTTAAGAATGCTTTGGGACATTTTCTGGGTAGGGCAAGGAAGTGAGTCTGGCTTAAATTAGTAAAAATTTTACTTTTAAAGCCTTGCGATTAGCGTTTCTCTTCTGATTCTGATAAACTAAATATTGACATAAAAGACTGCCGTAGAAAGGTAAGGTATTAATATGCAACGTTCTTATAGTCGAGGAAATGATCATTTACGTCCGGTGAAAATCACTCGAAAGTTTACAAACATCCCCGAAGGTTCGGTTCTTATAGAGATCGGAGAAACCAGGGTTTTGTGCACTGCCAGCGTCGAAGAAAAAGTACCGCATTTTCAGAAGGGATCAGGGAAAGGCTGGGTTACAGCAGAATATTCCATGATTCCTCGCGCAACCCAAACTCGGACTCAGCGTGAGGCCAGTAAAGGCAAGCTCACCGGCCGAACTATGGAGATCCAACGTTTAATCGGTCGTGCTTTGCGATCGGTTATTGACTTGAAGAAACTTGGCGAACGTACAATTTGGCTTGATTGTGACGTCCTCCAAGCGGACGGCGGAACCCGAACAGCGGCAATTACCGGAGCTTATGTGGCCTTAGTCGATGCAGTTCAATATTTGCTGGATAAGAAACTTCTTAAAACAAATCCGATAGAGGATAGCTTAGCTGCAGTTTCCGTGGGTAAGGTTCAGGGAAATGCAGTTTTAGACTTAGACTATGAAGAAGATTCTCAGGCGGAAGTGGATATGAATATTGTCATGACAGGTGCAGGAAAGTTCGTGGAGATCCAAGGAACGGCAGAAGATATTCCCTTTGATCGCGAGGATCTGAATAATTTTTTAGAACTTGCTGAAAAGGGGATACGTTCCCTAATGGATGCTCAGAAAGCTGCGGCGGAGACATCTGTATGAAAATAATATTGGCCACTCAGAATAAGGGGAAAATTCGAGAGCTCCAAGAACTGCTTGGAGACGCAGACATTGAAGTGCTTTCGCTAAAAGATATTGAAGACTGGGAAGATGTCGAGGAGGACGGAATAACCTTCGCAGACAATGCAGCCCTCAAAGCGAAAGCCGCGGTTAAGAAAACCGGTTTAATAGCCTTAGCCGACGATTCCGGGCTGGAGGTAGATGCCTTAGCTGGCAGCCCCGGTGTATATTCTGCCCGTTTTGCGGGAGAACCTAAAGATGATGAGCGAAATAATGATAAGCTGCTTCAAGAGTTGAAAGAGGTTGCTGATTCCCAACGACAGGCTCGCTTTCGTTGTGCCTTAGTCATAGCAACTCCGGATGGAAAAGAATTTCTTACAGAGGGCACTGTCGAAGGACAAATCTTAACTGAACGCCGTGGAAGGGACGGATTCGGTTATGACCCTCTCTTTTTTGTGCCGGAGTATCAGCGAACTATGGCCGAGCTGACTTTGAGCGAGAAAAACCGCCTCAGTCACCGGGCCCAGGCATTCCGTAAAGCAATCCCCATCCTTCAAACTCTAAAGGGTAAAAGCTAGCCTAAGCATAAGCACCGCTTTTCTACTCCAGAAGATAACGACTCGGGTTAGGCACTGGGAAGCCGAAAAAGCAGATGAAAATGACTCTTAAATTTTTTAAAACTTTTTTTGATTTTTTTCTTGACGAAACCTTAAAGATGAGCTATACTAATCAAGTCACCAACGGGGTATAGCGCAGCTTGGTAGCGCGCCTGCCTTGGGAGCAGGAGGCCGGGGGTTCAAATCCCTCTGCCCCGACCATTTTTTCAAGACGAAGTTCGAGGTTCAAATTTATAGTGGTACAAGCTGTTGTTTGACAATAGGAGTACTCGATAAGCTGTAAATTTGTAGACCTGGGAGTTTGAGCTGGCCCTTTTAAGATGCGCCTGTAGCTCAGTTGGATAGAGCATCTGCCTTCTAAGCAGGTTGTCGGGGGTTCGAGTCTCTCCAGGCGCACCAACA
>JGI2924J29684_1077979_pt1 | contig 27036 bp, 26 predicted proteins | sample BenlonsequencITS_FD_29684 | JGI IMG/M metagenome (IMG submission 29684)
GTGGACAAGATTCTCCTCAGTACCGTCGCATACCGTCCGCCCGAGGAGGTCTTTCCGTACGTGCGGTCGTTCACCGAGTACCCGCGTTACACTGACCACCTGAAAGCCGTCGACGTACACGGTGACGGTGGCGTCGGCTCGATCTACGACCTGCGTCTCGCGTGGTGGAAACTCGGCTACACCGCCCGCTCGAAGGTTGTCGACGTCTCTCCACCGACGTCGCTCGAGTGGCAACTCGTCAAAGACGTCGATGCACGTGGCGAGTGGCGTATCGAGCCTGAACCCGACGCCGTCTCCGACGGCGGTGTGGTCGACGACGAGATCGAGTCGGCGAGTCGGATCTACTTCGAGGCCGTGTACGACCCTTACTCCGCGGATACGACCGCCATCTCACTTCCACGATTCGTCTCACTGGATCGCGTCGTCGACAAGGTCGAGCCACGACTCGTGAGTGAAGCCGAAAGCGTCGTCCAGCGGTTAGTGATGGACATCGAGGGGCGAACGGAGCCTCGAGACGTGGAACTGACGATTCACGAATTGCCCTGACTCGCGTGTCGGCTGTCGACGGTTCGCACCGACCGCTGGAAGTCAGCGACGGGACAGTCCCGAACGGCGTTGCGATCGCGCCGGAACTGACTGACAGCAAACCGGATCACTCGACGCCGATCCGGCCTCGCATCGTCATCCGTTTGCTGGAGCGACTGATGAGAGAGTCGAATTGGCATCCTCTTCCGCCTGAGGGCGGGGGAATCCCGACCGCGTTTGGGATAGTAACAGTAGTTGGTAGTACAGTTTCTTTATTCAGTATAGGGTGTGAAACTCGCGTTCAGTACAGATACTAAACTGAACGAGAATAACTACAGTCGATTTCCGTAGACTGAATCGAAGCGAGTGTACACCGCCGCAAATGCGATAAAGACAGCAATTGCTCCGACACCGACACCAATCCATTCTCCGTATGGCACGCCGTATTCTAACAGAGCAATAGCAAGCCGTTCTCCGATAAATGCCATCATCATGATGACGCCTAATCCGAGGAGAAAACTCACGACGAAGTTCCGTTCGATGATGTTCTGTTCCATATATGGAATTCCTCGTAAAGAGTAATAGGCTTTCCGCGCTTCTAACCCTCAGTCCGCACACGTAGTTACCGAATTGCTTGTTTCAGTTTCAGACACGATTCTGAATAAAGAAATCGTGCTATCTCCACCCAAATCGGGTGCAGACTCGGGGTTACTTTCGTTGCTGTCGAGACGGATATTCTCCGCCTCGGAGGGGAAGCCCCGTCGTCGTCGGACTACGCCCGACTGCTTGAGAGAGCTTCGGTCTCTCTCCGTTCACGACGGGGAAAATATCACTTCTGGCGTCTGATTACCGGGAGTACACATCAAAGCCCCTACGTTCAAGAACCGAGGCGCGTATGCGCCGAGGGAGTAGGGCGGGGTAGTTTACAGCGTGTACTCGTGTGCTCCGTCCTCGCTCTCGAGAAACGCCTCGAGGAGGTCGATGGTCGCTGCCACGTCGTCGACGTGTGCCGTCTCGGTGACGGTGTGGAGGTACCGCGTCGGGATCGAGATTGCGCCGACGGGCTTCGCGCCGGCGGTGTTCTGGAAGCCGGCCGTGTCGGTGCCGCCGGCAGGAAGGATCTCGAGTTGGTAGTCGATCTCCGCGTCGTCGGCGACCGACTGCATGCGCTTGTGGACCTTCGGGTTCGTGATTACGCTCGAGTCTTTGAGTTTGATCGCCGTCCCCTCGCCGAGCTGGGTGACGTATTCGCCGGCGTCGAAGCCGGGGACGTCGTTGGCGACGGTGACGTCCAGTGCGATCGCCAGGTCGGGGTCGACGTCGACGCCGAGTGCGTGAGCACCCCGTAGGCCGACTTCCTCCTGGACGGTCGCACAGAAGTGGATCGTCGCGTCGGGCTTTTCGAGTCGGCGGGCCGCCTCGAGCATCGCGAACAGGCAGACGCGGTCGTCGAGTGCCTTGCCCGTCACCGTCTCGCCGACGCGTTCGGTCGTCTGGTCCATCGTCACGAGGTCGCCCGGCGAGACCCGCTCCTCGAGTTCCTCGTAGGGGAGGCCGACGTCGACGAAGACGTCCTCGACTTTCGGCGTCTTCTCGCGTTCTTCCTCGTCTAAGGTGTGTGGTGGCGGCGAGCCGATGACGCCCGGCAGGTCGCCCTCGTCGGTGTGGATCGTCACGCGCTGGGCTTTGAGGACGCGGGCGTCCCAGCCACCGAGTGCGTCCAGTTCGACGAACCCGTCGCCGTCTTCGTCGCCTGCGACGTGTCGGACCATGAAACCGATTTCGTCCATGTGGGCCGCAACGGCGACCGAGTGGTCGCCCGAGCCCTCGAGCGTTCCGACGACGTTGCCCATCGGATCGGTCCGTACGCGATCGACCGTCGCTTCTAGTTCGTCGACGACGAGATCACGAATCCGGTCTTCGTAACCCGGGACGCCGCTCGTTTCGGTCAGTTCGCATAGTAACTCGAAGTCGAATGCGGTGGATGGCACGTTTAGTCGTGGGTACGACTCCCATATAAGAACGTGGAAACGAGACAGTTGCAACTGGCGAACCGCCGGACAGGCCGTCGACCCCGCTACGAAACTGGCACAAACGGTTGCGATGTTAACCACGGGGTATTAACAGTTCCATCAGGTATATCGGGGTATGAGCCACGTGCGCGTTGCAGGGTCTGGGTTGACCGCCTTCGGGAACACTCCCGAACGGACGAGTCGAGACCTCTTCGCCGAGGCGACCGTCGAAGCGTTCGAAGACAGCGGCGTCCCTCGAGCCGACGTCGACGCCGTCTTCTATGGCAACTTCATGGGCGAACTGTCCGAACACCAGGGTCACCAGGGGCCACTGATGGCCGAAGCGGCAGGCGTGCAGGCACCTGCAACGCGCTACGAGTCGGCGTGTGCCTCGAGTGGGACGGCCGTTCGGGACGCTGTCGTTCGACTTCGAAACGGCGAGGCCGATGTCGTGCTGGTCGGCGGCGCTGAGCGAATGACTAATCTCGGTACTGCGGGCGCGACCGAGGCACTCGCCATCGCGGCCGACGACCTCTGGGAAGTACGGGCTGGAACGACGTTCCCCGGGGCCTACGCGCTGATGGCACAGGCCTACTTCGATCGGTTCGGCGGCAAACGCGAGGATCTCGCACACGTCGCGGTCAAGAACCACGACAACGCTCTCTCGAACGAGAAAGCCCAGTACCAGAGCGCGATCGAAGTCGACGACGTCCTCGAGGCCCCGACGGTCTCCACACCGCTTGGCCTGTACGACTCCTGTCCGCTCTCCGATGGCGCGGCCGCGCTCGTCCTCACGAGTGAGTCCTACGCCGAAGAACACGATCTCGAGGCACCTATCTCGATCACGGGCACCGGCCAGGGCGGCGACCGGATGGCACTGCACGACCGCGACCACCTCGCCCGGTCGCCGGCCGCACGCGAGGCCGGCAAAGAGGCGTACGCCGACGCCGGCATCGACGCAGACGACATCGATCTCGCCGAGGTCCACGACTGCTTTACGATCGCCGAAGTGCTCGCACTCGAGGCACTCGACCTCGAACAGGCCGGGGAGGGGATCTCCGCCGCTCGAGACGGGCGGACGACCGCCGACGGCGAGACGCCGGTCAACCTCTCGGGCGGACTGAAAGCGAAGGGGCATCCGGTCGGGGCGACCGGTGCGTCCCAGATCGCGGAGGTGACGAAGCTCCTCGCAGGCGATCACCCCAACAGCGCCCACGTCCCCGACGCGACGACGGGCGTCGCACACAACGCGGGTGGCACGGTCGCCAGTGCGACAGTTCACGTGCTCGAGGAGGTGAGCGACCGATGAGCGACGACGAAGTCCAGGACGCTGGTTTCGACGACTGGGTAGACGCTGCCGAGGCGGGCGAAGCCTACTACCTCGAGTGTCCCGCTGGCCACGGCTCCCTGCCACCGCGGCGGGTCTGCCCGGAGTGTGGCGCGACAGCACTCGAGAAACAGCAACTCCCCGAGACGGGCGAGATAGCGACGGTCACCGTCACGCACGTCCCCACGCCAGCCTTCGAAGACGACGCGCCGTACGCGACCGCGATCGCCGGCTTCGGGCCGGTTCGGCTCACCGGACAGGTCGTCGATATCGACCTCGAGGCGGTAGCGACCGGATTGGAAGTCGAGATCGACGTGACGATTTCGGAGACGAGCGGCGAACGAGTGGTCTCGTTCAGACCGGTCTAGGATTCGTCGATACCGGCGTCGGCGTGTAACAGTTCTGCAGTCAGGTACTCGAGGAACGTCTCGGGGTGTTCGGCGTGGGGCAACAGCGTCGAGTAATCGACGACGACCAGCTCGAGGTCTGCGGCCTCGGCGAGGTTTCGTCCCGTCCGCAGCGGGACGAGTTCCGCGTCCCGACCCCAGACGAGCGTCGTCGGCGTCTCGAGGGCGGCCAGTGCGGCCGTCAGGTCGAACGCCGGATCGAGCGTTCCGGACGCGAACGAGGCGGGTGCGTACCGTGCGCCGGGCTGGTGGGCACTGTCCCAGGCGTAGTCGAGTTCTTTCTCGTCGAGCCGGCCGGCGTCGTAGTAGCCGTCCCGGCTGTAGAAGTGTCGGATTGCCGGTTTGGTCGCAAGGACGTTGAAAAGCGTCGTGCCGACGACTGGCGATCGAAGTAGCGTTCGGAGCCACGGCCGTTCCGCCGCGGTTTCCTCGATCGGACAGATCAGGACCAGATGTTCGAACTCGGTCTCGTCTGCGGCGTCGACGGCGAAGGACCCAGCCAGCGACGACGCGACGACGATCGGTTCGTCGGTGACGGCCACCGTGAAGTCACGGAGGAACTCGGCGTACAGCGTCGGCGAGTAGACCAGCGGCGGCCGCTCGGAGCGACCGAACCCGGGCAGGTCGACCGCGATGACGCGATAGTCTTCGGCCAGCCGTTCGAAGATTGGCTCGAACTCGTGGCTGCTTGCGCCTGTATAGATGCCGTGACAGAGCAAGACCTCGGGGTCCTGCGGGTCACCGGCGACGGTGTAGGTCGTCTCTATCCCCCGCCATCGGTACGTGCGTTCGATACCGGGAAGCGGGTTCTCGAGGTCACCTGCGCGCTTGGTGAGCAGTCGGTTCCCGACGACGGCTGCGCCGACGGTGCCGATTGCCGTACCGAGGACTGTCCGGGCTTTCATACGGAGTCGTACCACGGCAACGGTCTTAGAACTGCGGTCGGAGTTCGGAAACTGGGAACCAGGCTACTCGCCCGTCTCGAGTTCGTCGAGACAGTCCGCGACCGGCGCGAGCAACTCGTCGGCGATCGAGTACGGGCTAGTCTCGCCAGTTCGGACGTTCTCTGCGAGGTCGTCGATCCCACCGGCCGCCGCGAGTTCGTCCTCGAGCAGATCGTGGACGTCTTCCCGCAGGAGAGTCCTGATCTCCTCGGCGTATCGCTTTCGAGCCATCTCCGCGCGGGTGCCGGAATCGATGAGGTAGGACTGGTGAGTCTCGAGTTCGCCGATGAACTCCTCGACGCCCTCGGCGCGTGTGGCGACGGTTTCGACGATCGGTGGGACCCACTCGTCGGCGTCGGCGTCGGCGTCGGCGTCTTCTGCCCACTCGGCGTGAGCGTCGTCGTGGTCGTCCATCGTCGCTAGTGCGTCGGCACCGTGGTGGCCGCCACCGCCGGCCATGCTGACACCGTCGCCGGCTCCCATGGCGACCATGTCCTGGAGTTCGTGGACGGTCCGGTCAGCACCGTCGCGGTCAGCCTTGTTGACGACGAAGACGTCGGCGATCTCTAAGATGCCGGCTTTCAGCGTCTGGACGTCGTCGCCCGACCCCGGCGGGACGAGGACGGCGACGGTGTCGGCGGTTCGGACGATGTCGATCTCGTTCTGTCCGGCACCGACGGTCTCGATGATTATCTTGTCCTTGCCGAACGCGTCCATCGCTTTCACGGCGTCCGTCGTCGCCGTCGAGAGCCCACCCAGCGTTCCGCGGGCACTCATCGAACGAACGAAGACGTCCATGTCGCCGATCGTCGACCCCATTCGGATGCGGTCGCCCAGGACGGCACCACCGGAAAACGGCGAAGACGGGTCGATCGCGATGATGCCGACCGTCTCGTCGCGTTCGCGGTAGGTTTCTGCGAGTTTGTCGACGAGCGTCGACTTCCCTGCCCCGGGGCTGCCCGTGATTCCGATTACGTCCGCCTCGCCGGTGTGTGCGTACAGCTCCGAGACGAGGTCGCGGTACCCCGGTGCCCGGTCCTCGATCTTCGAGATAACTCGGGCCAGTGCGCGGTGTTTCCCCTCGAGGAGGTCCTCGAGCAGTCGTTCGTCGTCGGCGTTCATCGATCGGGTGCGTTTTCGCGGACGAATTCGACGGTTTCCTCGATCGACGTTCCGGGACCGAAGATGGCCGCGACGCCGTCTTCTTTGAGCCCGGGTCGATCCTCCTCGGGGATGACTCCACCGACGAGGACGAGGGTGTCGTCGGCGGCGTCGTACTCCCGGAGGCCGTCCATGACTTTCGGGACGAGCGTATCGTGAGCACCCGAGAGAATGGAGATGCCGAGGACGTCGACGTCTTCCTGGACTGCTGCCTGGACGATGTCTTCCGGGGCTTTGTGGAGGCCGGAGTAGATCACTTCGAAGCCGGCGTCGCGGAACGCACGCGAGATAACGTGTGCACCACGGTCGTGACCGTCGAGTCCGACTTTGGCGACGAGACACCGGATCGACTGCCCTTCCTGTTCGCTACTCATACACATCCTTTCCCGGGCCGTATGTTTGACTTTAACGGAAGGTGTTGAACGTTGTAGCGACGAAGTGCGGACGAAACTATCGTAGTACGAGTAAACGACGGTATCCGTTCACAGTCTGTGAGGGTCTTCGAAGTCGTCACTATTCCGAACCAAAGGCTAAAGAGCGAAACTACCGAACAATCTGCCAATGACTATCGTTCGTCTACTGCGGAGGGATCTCTCGTGGGCGTCGAGATAAAAGAAAACAGGGTGTCCGACGCGGAGTTCGAGGAGATGAAGCAGTTCGTCTTCGAGTATCTCGCTGCAAGCGTCGAGAAAGAAGAGGAAGGCGGCCGTATGCGCTGGTACCCCTGGCACTCCGCCGAGTACCGGCACAACCACATCCTCAACGTGGTCGAACTCTCCGAAGAGATCGCCCGGAAAGAAGGCGCTGACGTCGACGTCACACGCGTCGCCGCTCTCTTTCACGACGTCGCAAAACTCGAGACCGACCAAGAACTCCACGCCGAGGCAGGGGCTCGCGTCGCTCGCGAGTATCTCGAGTCGCGTTCGGACTACCCCGAATCGTTCATCAAACAGGTCTGTCGCGCCATCGAGCACCACTCCTACCAGGGTGATCTAACCGATCTGGCACTCGAGACCCAGTGTCTCATCGAGGCCGACCTCCTCGATAAGGTCGGAGCCAACGGCACCGCGCTCATGCTGTTGCGGATGGGCTACGAGGCACGAACACACATGGACGCCGACGAGATGGTCGACCGCGTCCTCGAGCGGGGTTACGATGCGGCCTCCCGTGTCCAGAGTGGCACTGCCGAAGGCATCGCTCACCAGCGACTCAAGCGCGTGAAGTGGTTTAGCGAGTGGCTCGAAGACGAAATCGCAGCACTCGGCGACGAATAGTCGGCTGTGCTCTCGATCCAGTCGGTACGTTCTTGCTGCTGTGCGTGAAAGTCTCGACTGATGAGACGCGTCTGCCGACCGGGGACCGCAGTTGCACTCGTCTTCGTCTGTTTCGTGGTTCTCACAGCGGGGCCCGTCGTCGCCGAGACGGGTCACGGTGATCGAGCAGCCGGAGTCGACGCCGACTCGGCGGTCGGGGAGGGCTGTCTGGGTGCTGGTGGCACCGCGTTCACGATCGGGTCCGACGACAGCGCTACGATCTGGGTTCGACTCCACTTCGGCCTGCTCACCGACTCGGGAGGATCGATCGGTGCCGAACTGGTCGGGGCGACCACGGACGGCAATATCGTCGAGATCGTCGCCGGCGTCGACTACGTCGCCGACGACTTCGACGAGTTCACCGACGCACCGCTCGAGGCCTTCGCCGTCGTCACCGGCTACGAGTTCCAGTTACCGATGTTCGACGACCTCGAGTCGGCAGGGCTCGACGAAGATCATCCGCCACACTTCGACGAGGACGATCCCGATGCTGGCGAGGAGTTGCTCGACGGACCGTTCGAGCACATCGAGTGTTGACTTCTAGAACAGTCCCATCGTCCCCATCGCGAGAAAGAGGACACCGAATCCGGCCAGCACCGCAGCACTGAGCGCGGCGATAACCGGCGCGAGGGCGTCGACGCGTCGACCTGCCGAAGACAGCGCCGCGGGATAGCCGACGACCCAGACCGCGATCCCACCGAAGAAGCCGAGCAACAGCGCCGGCGATCCGGTCTCGACCAGTAGACTCCCCGCGAGCAGGTCGCCGACGCCGGGGACGTGTGCGAACACGTCGAGGGTACCCGACTCGAGTAGTCCGACGCCGACGGTGAGCCAGAAGCCGATCTGGTAGGGGTTGGTAAGCGAGAGCGCGAACGTCTTCCGGAACCCTTTCGACCCGACTTCGCCGCTGTCGGTGAAGGAGGTGGCGGCTCTTGTTTCCCCGATCGCACCGACCGCGAAGTACAGCATGAGGAGCCCGCCGGCGAGATAGAGCGCGGGCCGAACCGCGGGATAGTGATCGATCACCGCGACGACGCCGAGCAGCGCCAGCACGAAAAAGAGGACGTCGGCGAGCATCGCCCCGAGACCGGCCCAAAAGCCCGCGGACCAGCCACGGACGACACTCTCCTCGGCGATAATTGCGTTCATCGGACCTGGCGGTGCAGCCAGCGCCAGCCCGAAGACGACGCCTGCGAGTGTCGTAGCGAGTAGCGTCACGTCGGTCTCGAGTCGGCTGCCAGCGGGCAAAAGAGTAGTGACTCGCGTCGACGTTACGACGGTTCGTCGAATTCGGCTTTGTTCGGATACGGCTGCGTGCCTCCCTGCGAGTTGCGCGCCACGAGCGTCACGACCGCGGCCGTTCCACCGATGACCTCGCGTCGCCGCTCATCGTAAGAGAGGACTGTCAGATCCAGACACGCGTGGAGCAGATCGTTCGCCCGGTATCGGTAGCGGTCTTCCGAAGGACCGACGTCGATTTCGTCGCTCGAGCGGAGGTGATGTTCGTAGACGAGGACCCCACCCGGTGCGAGCGCCTCCTTGAGCACCGGCAGATGCTCGAGAGCGGCGAAGAAACTCATCGTGATGACGTCGTACTCTTCGTCGAAGTCGAACTCCGCGAGGTCGGCGCGGACCCAGTCGACCTCGACCCCGTGTTCGTCGGCCCGTCGCCGGGCACGCTCGAGGGCTTCGTCGGAGACGTCGATCGCGTCCACGTCGTAGCCGTGCTCGGCGAGAAAGACGGCATTCCGGCCGGTCCCGGTCGCGACGTCGAGCGCACGACCGTCCGGTAACGTCTCGACTCGTCGCTCGAGTTCGGGGATCGGATAGTCGGGAAGGTCGAAGTCGGGGTCGCTGTACTTCTCGTTCCAACAGGTGCGGTCGTCGGTCACGGTTTCGAGAACGAACTGCCGCGTCTTGTAGATTGGTGGCTGGGATTTCTCTCGGAGACGGTCACAGACGGGTCGTTTGACCCCTGATTATTTTCCTGTCGGCACCGAACGTCCATCGGTGATTCCGGGACTCGAGGTGACGGGCCGGTGAACCGCCGCGAACTCGTCGCCGGCGTCGCGAGCCTGGGCGCGCTCGGCGGCGGACTCGTCGCGTTGCGGAGGGGCATGCCGTTCCAGGGCGAGGAGTCCGCTGAATCGGACGGAACAGACGACAACGAAGCGGACGACGGCCCGATCGAAGTCCAGACGATCGACGCGCCGGGAAGCGAGGCCGGCACCCTGGCAATCCCGAACGACGGCGTCACGTTCGTCACGTTCTTCTCCCCCGCCTGTCACCGCTGTCGGTCGCTGATGCCACACCTCGTCGAAGCCACGGACCGACTCGCCGCCGAGGACGGGCTGACCCGCGTCTCGGTCACTACCCAGCAGTCACCCGAACAACTTCGTGACTGGTGGGCGGAACACGACGGCCACTGGACGCTCGCACACGACGACGATCGGGCGCTCTCTGACGCGTACGCGGTTATCTCCCACCCCGTGCTCCTCGCGATCGACGCCGACGGGACCGTTCGCTGGACGGACGAGGGCGTTCTCGAGTCCGATCGGATCGTGCGAAACGTCGACCGGGTTCTCGAGGAAACTGGCGGGCCGGACGGCGACGAGTGATCGGTCGCCGACTGCGAGCCACAGGAAAGTGCCGGCTCCAGCAGATCGTTTTCGACGATCGAACCCGGGCATCTTTTCTTCGGGCTCGACTAGTTCCGACCGTGAACGAATACGCCCGCTGGACTCGGGTGCGACTGCGGCTGTCACGGTCTGCTGTACCGGTGGCTCCGTGCAGCTGCGACCAGTCCTGTCGTTGCATCGTCACCGACTGGCAGTGGCCCGTCAGAACGTAAGATGCATCTATGAATCGTCGAGAACTCGTCGCCGGCGTCGTGAGCCTGGGCGTACTCGGTGGCGCGGCCACCGCCCTGTGGCGTGGGCTGCCTGCGGCAGACGGGGTGGACTCCGCGGCCAAACCGGAGGTCGACGAGTCCGTCGACGATGGGCCACTCGAGATCGAGACGATCGACGCCCGCGGCAGCGAGGGCGGCACTCTGACCGTGCCGACGGACGGCATCACGGTCGTGACGTCGTTCTCGGTCACGTGCACCCAGTGCCAGCGGATGATGCCACCGCTTTCAGACGCCTACGAACGACTCGAGGACGACGACGGCGACGCCGTGACGTTCGTCTCGATCTTTCCGCCGACGGACGAGTCCGAACTCCGGGAGTGGTGGCGCGAACACGACGGAAACTGGCCTGTCGGCTTCGACCCGGGAAGGCGGTTCAGGACGCAGTATGGCGTCATGGGGACCGATCTCCTCGTGATCGATGCGAACGGCGAAAAACGGTGGCAGACGGATAGAGTCTTGGAGAGCCACCGGTACGCTCGCAACGTCGAACGGGTGCTCGAGGAGACCGAAGTGAACGACGAAGAGAGCGGGTAACTGATCGCAACTCTCTGACCGAGCAGTAGCACTTGCTGTCGCACTCGCGGCGGCCGACCGGTCGATCGGTGGCTATCTCGCGACGGCGGCTACATCGGCCGACCGCGAGATCGAGCCGCCCGATGGCGACGAAAGCGGGACTGCCGCCAGACGGTCAGGCCTCTGCCTGCCAGTTCCGTATCCGGTCTGCGGAAACACCGTCGACGTCTTCGGCGACGGCGTCCGGATCGGCGTCGGTCAGATCGTCGATGTCCTCGATTCCTGCAGCGGCGAGTTTCTCGACTGTCTTCGCACCGATCCCATCGAGCGCCTCGAGATCGGAGCCACTCTCGCTCTCTCGAGCCTGGAACTCCTGGTAGTTACAGATCGGACAGCCAAGTTCCCAGGGCTCGTCGCCACTGTGGACGACGAGTTCGGGGAGGCCGTGTTCCTCGCAGTGGTCGTCGGTGACCTCGATATCGCCGCGCCGTGGCAGCGGCAGCGAGTACTCGCAGTCGGGATAGCGTGTACAGCCGACGAGCCGCGAACCGCTCGGGAGGGTCTTGACCGCTAACTCGCCGTCGTGTTCGTCTCCGCAGTCGGGACACGTCCCGAGGACGGGGCCTTCGCCCGCGTCCTCGGACTTGCAGAGCGGACAGCCGTGGACGAACGTCTGTCGGCCGGCGAGCATCTTGACCTCGTTCAGGTCGTGGTCCTCACACTCCTGATCGAGAATCAGCGGCTTGCCCGTCGAGGGCAACGGCAGCGTAAACTCGCAGTCGGGGTAGCCGTCACAGCCGACGAAATAGGAGCCGTGACGACTGCTGCGGACCAGCAGGTCCTCGCCACACTCGGGACACGGCCCCAGCCGCTTGTCGTCTTTGAGCGACTTCCGCAGGTGGTCGCCGATCTCCTCGCGTGAATCCGCGAGGTTCGTGAAGATTTCCTCCAGCATCTCGCGGGACTCGTCAGTGACGTCCTCGAGGGTCGCCTCGCCGGAGGCGATGGCGTCCATGTCGTCCTCGAGTTGTGCGGTCATCGCCTCGCTGACGACGCGGTCGGCGTAGCTCTCGGCGGCGTCGACGACCGCCATCGCGAGTTTCGTCGGTCGCGGCGGGTCGCTCTCGATGTAGCCCCGGTCGTACAGTTTCTCGAGCGTGTTGTGTCTCGTGGACTTGGTTCCAAGCCCCTGATCCTCCATGGTCTCGATGAGCCGCGACTGGCCGTACCTGCGGGGCGGCTGGGTCTCTTTTGCCTCGAGTTCGACCTCGGTCAGGCAGAGTTCCTCGCCTTCGTCGACATCGGGGACGTAGTTCTCGGCGGTGCTGAAGTACGGGTAGACGTCGTGGTAGCCGGGTTCGACGAGGCGTTTGCCGTTCGCTTTGAGTCGGTAGTCGTCGACCTCGGCGACGACCTTGAGGTGTTCCCAGACCGCGGCCTCGGCGACCGTCGCGTAGAAGCGTCGGACGACGAGTTCGTAGATTTCCCACTCGTCGTCGTTCACGTCGCCGCCGCGGGCCGGAATCTCTCCCGTCGGGTGGATGGGCGGGTGGTCGGTCGTCTCCTCGTCGCCGCGAGTTGGTTCGATGTCGTCGCCCTCGAGCAACGCCTCTGCGGACTCGCCGAGCGTCGAGTGACCGACGAACTCGTCGAGCAGTTCCTCCGGGTCGAGGTCGTCGGGGTAGACGGTGTTGTCCGTCCGCGGATAGGTGATGTAACCCGCAGTGTAGAGGTCCTCGGCGATCGACATCGCCCGCTGTGCGGAGTAGCCGAGCGCGCCGGCCGCACGGATGAACTGGGTCGTGCTGAACGGGGCCGGCGGCGCATCGGTCCGGGTTCGGCGGTTGACGTCGACCACAGTGGCCGCGTCACGACTCGAGAGGGTGTCGTAGACCTCTTCGGCGGTCACTTCCTCCCAGACGCGTTCGGCCTCGTTGTCGTCCTCGTCGCGGTAGAAGTACTGGGCCTCGAAGGTCGTCTCGTCTTTCTCGAGGGCCGCGAAAAGTTCCCAGTAGTCCTCGGGATCGAACGCCTGAATTTCGCGTTCGCGGTCGACGATCAACTTCAGCGTCGGCGACTGGACTCGACCGACGGAGATGAAGTCATCGCCGAGTTGGCCGGCCGACAGCGAGAGAAAGCGGGTGAGTGCGGCACCCCAGACGAGGTCGATGATCTGGCGAGCCTCGCCAGCGGCCGCGAGGTCGAAGTCGAGGTCTTCGGGTTCGTCGAAGGCGTTTTCCACCTCGTTTTCGGTGATCGAGGAGAACCGGACACGACGGATCGGGACCGCTTCGTTGACCTCCCGGACGATCTCGTAGGCCTCCTTGCCGATGAGTTCGCCCTCGCGGTCGTAGTCGGTCGCGATCGTCACCGTGTTCGCCTTGCGGGCGAGAATCCGCAGCGTCGCAACGATGTTCTCCTTCGTCGCGGTCTTCTCGACGTCGGCGTCGATCAACTCGACGGGTTCGACGTCCCGCCAGTCTGAGTACTCCGGTGGGAAGTCGACGCCGACGACGTGGCCCGACAGCCCCACGCAACGTTTTCCACCCCACTCGTAGACGTTGACGCCGTTCTCCCGACTCGAGTCGTACGTCCCCCCAGAAAGGATGTCGGCGATCCGCCGGGCCGCGTTGTCTTTCTCGGTGATTATCAGTTCCACGACGGATCACCCCCGTCGCGAGCCGCCGACTCCGGCAGACGAATGACGCTCATGATCGATCGCTACGATGGAGAATCTGATAACCCTTTCGCAGAAAACCGGCCGACAGCGCGGGTGTGCGTGCGCTGCGCGCGTGTATGGCTTACTGCTGGTGGAGCCGCCAGCGATCGACGTACAGACTCAGGTCGTCCCCGTCGCGTTCGAACCGAACGGGCTGGCGGTTCCCGGCCATCGTCGGCGCGTAGAACTCGCCAGCCTCGAGGTCGACCGGCACGAGCGGCGTCCAGGACCCCTCCTCGATGGGGCCGCCGACGCGCAGTCGAAGTGTCCCGCCTTCGACCTGCACCTTGGCTTCCGTGATGCCACGGTAGGTCTCGTACTCGCCTGCCAGTTCCTCGAGTCGGCGCTTGCGAGCGAAAAACGAGACCTCTCGCGGGTCTTCGCCGACGAGTGCCGCGAAGACGCCCTTGCCGAGTTCCGCGAGACCGTACCCCGGCGAGGCGTTCGCCAGTAGCGCGACGCCGACCCCGTCCTCGGGAGCGAACCCGGCATAGGCCGTCGAGACGACGATCGATCCGCCGTGGCCGATCAGTTCTCGACCTGCGACCTCGCGGGTACGCCAGCCGTAGCCGTACGGCCCCGACGGTGTCTCTGCGTATGCACCGTAACAGGCCTCGAGCGCGTCCTCGCCGACCAGTTGCCGTTCGTCTCCGTCGACGGCGACGCCCTCGTTTATGTGGAGCCGAAGGTAGTTCGCGAGGTCCGTCACGGGTGCGAGCAGGCCGCCGGCGGCGGCGCTTTGCTCGCGGATCGGGAGCGCAGCGGGCTCGAGGTCGGCGTCGCCGCCGTCGTCTTCCTCCTCCGGGAAGTACGGCGTCATCCGGTCCTCGAACGACTCGAAGACATCGCCGTCGTAGGTCGAACGATCCATCCCCAGTGGCTCGAGGATGTCGTCGGTGACATACTCCGTATACGACCGGCCCGTGACCGCCGCGATCACTTCACCGACCAGCGTGTAGCCGGTGTTACAGTACATCCAGCGGTCGCCCGGCTCCCCGGCGATCTCCTCGCGTGCGCCCTCGACGTGGGCGTAGACGTCCGCGAGCGATCCCAGGGGTACACCCGACTCGCCGACCTCGAGCTGGCGGGCGATCAGCGCCTCGCTGACGGCCAGCGAGGGGTAGCCGGCGGTGTGACTGAGCAGGTGATGGATCGACACGTCGTCGGGGATGTCGACCTCGAGGTAGTCGGTGACGCGGTCGTCGTAGGAGAGATCGCCGGAGTCGACCAGCCGTGCGGTCGCGAGCGCGGCGAACGATTTCGAGACAGAGCCGATCCCGTAGACGGTTTCGGGCGTCGCGGGCGCGTTCGACGCGAGGTCCCGCGAACCGTAGCCACGGGCGTAGACGACATCGTCACCGTCGGTAACGGCGAGACTCAGCCCCGGGAGATCGTCTTCGTACATCCGTTCTCGAAGTAGGGAGTCGATCCGATCGATCGTCGTCGACTCGAGCGTGTCTGTCATAGTGAATCGCTCTCACTCCCCATACATCAATGTTGATCTGCCGATAGCAGTCGTCCGGACTGCTTTCCCGCTGTCCCGGCGCAACTGCAGGCGGACTCGCGGGCCCGCCGGAACTGACTGACAGCAAACCGTATCAGTGATACTGCCGAACAGAAGTCGATACGAAGCCGGTCACGAATTCGCGGCCGTCGTCTCGAGACGATCGGAGTCGGGCGACTGTCTCCGACCAGTGCCGGTCACCGCGACGACGACTGGTGTTCCGTTCGTTTTCCCGAAGGCGGCAACCGGACGACGGGAGCCGAGCCCTTTTTACCCGTCCGGGCGACCGACCAACGTGTAGCACACGTGGGAGAGACGGAGACTGAACGCAAACGCGTCGATATGACGACGGGGGCGATTCCCCCGAAACTCCTCCAGTTGGCCTGGCCGCTCGTCCTCGGGAACCTCCTCCAGACGTTTTACAACCTCGCGGACATGTTCTGGGTCGGCCGGGTGAGTAGCGACGCCGTCGCCGCAGTCTCGCTGATGTTTCCGCTCTCGTGGATGTTCGTCTCGACCGCGATGGGACTCACCGCGGCGACGATCGCGCTAGTCTCCCAGTACGTCGGTGCCGACAACGATCGGATGGCCGACAAGGTCGTCGCCCAGACGATATTGCTAGCGGTTGCGATTTCGTCGGTGCTTGCAGCCGTCGGCCTCTACTTCCGTGAACCGCTACTGTGGCTAATCGGTGCACGCGACCAGGTGTTCGTCGCGGCACTGGCCTACATCGAGGTCATCTTTCTCGCGTTGCCGCTCACGTTTCTCTTTTTTGCCTTCCGTGCCTCGTTGCAGGGTGCAGGCGACACCAAGACGGCGATGTGGCTCGTGTTCATCTCGGCGGGGATCAACGTCGTCATCGATCCTTTCTTCATCCTCGGCTGGGGGCCGGTCCCCGAGATGGGGACCCGCGGCGCGGCCGTCGCGACGTTCATCTCGAGAGCAATCGCCGCCGTCGCGGGCGTCTACATCCTGCCCGACGGCCGGTTCGGCGTGCGGCTCCGACCACAGGACCTGATGCCGAACCTCGAGATTCAGCGGCAGTTGATCGATGTCGGCTACCCCTCGACGATCGACGGCTGGGCCCGAAGTTTCGCGTCGGTTGCGATGGCCGGTTTCGTCGCGCGCTTCGGTGCCGCGCCGACCGCAGCGTACGGGATCGGCGTCCGATACATGTCGGTTACGTGGTCGGTCGCTGGCGCTGTCGGCAACGCGACCGCGACCGGCGTCGGGCAAAACCTCGGCGCGCAGACGCCCGACCGCGCCGCCGCGGTGACGAAAACGGCGACCGCCGGAACGATGGCGGCAATCTTCGGTGTCGCCGTCCTGCTCGTTGCGTTCCCCGCACAGGCGATGACCGTCTTCGTCGACGATCCTGCCGTGATCGCCGAAGGCGTCGTCTTCCTACGAATCGTCGGGCCGTTCTGGGCACTGTTCGCCGGCGTCATGGTCGTTCAGGGTGCGTTCCGCGGTGCCGGCAACACCCGGGAGGCGATGGTGCTTTCGTTCCTCTCGCGGTGGATCTTCCGCGTCCCCGTGGCACTCGTGCTCGCCTTTACGGCCGTGACGATCCCGATTCTCGAGGTGACGATCCCGACGGTTTCGGCAATCGACCTCGGAATCGAAGGGATCTGGTGGGCGTTTTCCTTCGGGATGGTCGCCTCCTTCGTCGTCGCGGTCGCGTGGTTCCGGCTGGGAACCTGGCGCGAGCAGGTGATCGACGAGGGCGCGGACGCCGACGAACCATCCGGTGAGGAATCGACGGAACGGCCGGGCGTCCGCGCCGACGGCGAGCAGGAGCCAGTCGACGACTGGTCATCTGACCGGTAGCCACTCCTCGAGTCGTGGGCTGAACTCCCCGAGCATGCGGGCGTCTTCCTCGGTGAACGCGTCGGTCACGAGCAACGCGAGCAGGTAGACGCCGATTATGACGACGGGGAGTGCGACCACGATGGCGACGTCGCTCTCGATCAGGGAGACGACTGGAACGCCGGCGATCGTCGCTGGGACGCCGGCGCCGACGATCTTCGCGAAGTCGCGGGTGAACGGGTGGATGCCGTCGAGGTGGTAAATCTCGACGAGCGTGAGCGTGCCCACGAGGAAGAGTGCCGTCGCGGAACCGATTGCCGCCCCCTCGATCCCGAAGATCGGGACGAGCGCCATCGAGAGCACGAAGTTCGCGCCGAAGAGGACGAGCGTGTTGACGAAGACCATCCGCGAGTAGCCAAGTCCCTGGAGCAGGGACCCGTCGGGGCCGCCAAAGGTGACGTTGAAGAGGAACGCGCCGGCAAGCAGCACCACGACGGCGCTGGCCTCGGCATACTGTGGCGTGTACAGCACCGCGAGGTACGAACTCGCGCCAAGCGAGAGGACGATCGCGATCGGGAGCGTGATACCGGCGATCCAGCGGACCATCGTCCGGAACCGTGACTGGACTAACTCTATGTCGTCGCGTTTCTCGGCGATGAGCGGCTTGAACACTGGCGACAACGAGTTGAAGATGATCATCAGGCCGGAACCGAGCATGTAACCGACGCGGTAGATGCCGACATCGTCGGACGAGAGAAAGTAGCCGAGAACGAAGTAGTCGACGTGGCCCATCAGAACGAAGACGACGCTGGTCATCGCCAACGGGACGGAGTAGGCAACGAGCGGCCGCGCCGGGACGAGTTCGACATCGGTTGCCAGCAGGTCCCAGGCCTTGTAGGTGAAGACGATCGCACCGACCGTGATCGCAACCGCGAGCCCGACGACATAGCCGACGATGAGCCCGAGCAGGCCGTATCCCACCAGCAAGAGGCCGGCCGTGACCGTAAACCGGACGATCGGACGGACGAGGTCGCGCATGATGACCCGGTACTGGAGTTTCTTGATGCTGTAGTAGGAGGTGAGCAACACGTTGTAAATCGCCAACATCGGGATCGTGACTGACAGCAAGAGCAGCGCGATTTCCATCGCTGGCTCCTGAAAAAACGCGCTGACCGTCGCCGCGCTCACTGCGAGCGCGAACGCCACCAGCGACGAGGTTACGAGGACGGTCGCGGTTACCTGGAGGATCACACCCTTCGCTTTCCCGCGCTCGTCGGCCTCGAGGTACTGTGGGACGAAGTAGTCGATCGCGAGCGGGAGCCCAAGATTCGCAAACACCTGCATGAAGAGGATAACCGAGGTCGCGAGAACGAACAGCCCGTAGACCGATGGACTGACGAACCGGGTCATCAGTACGACGATAGCAAACCCCAGGACCCCGTTGATCACGTTCCCGACGAACGTGATACTGCCCTGCTTGGCCAGCGTCGAGACGCCGTCGTCGTCGTGGTCGGTCATCTGCCCTCGTGTGGTCTCCCGCTCGTTCGTGGCGCACTAGTCGATCCGGCACCGTCTACACTCACCGGTCACACTCCCAGAACGGCGGCTCCCGGCGTCGTCAGACCCCTGTCGCTGGCTCGAGTTCGTACTCCTCGACTTCCGCCGCGCGCTCCCCGAAGTGTGGGAACTCGACCTGGAACGGCCACTCTTCGCCGGAGCTTACGTCCTGATCGACGTTCTCGATGACGCTCTCGAGTTGGTCGCCCGCTGCGTCGAAAAACGTCGCTCGGATCTCGACGTAGGTAAGTGTTCTGCCGCCGACATTTCTGACGATGCCCCAGACGACGATCCGTTCGTCTTCGGTGCCGGGATCGTCCCGAACGAGGTCGTCCCAGACGATTTCGACGTCGCCGGGGTCGGTGATCTCCTCGTTCTCGCCGAGATACTCGAAGCAGCCGGCCCCCGACGCCAGTGTAACGGGGACGAGCGAGAGGAGTGCGCGGCGGTGCATCCATCGCGTGTTCGCGTCGGCGAGTCTTGAGCGTTCGGGACCAATGCACACGGCGGACGGACACGCATATTTTCTCTGCCAACAAATAGGAGCACATGGACGAATCGCCGGAGATCGTGTTGACGAACGACGACGGGATCGACGCACCGGGCCTCCGGGCGCTGTTCGAAGCGCTCTCTGCGATCGGCTCGGTCACAGTCGTCGCCCCCAATCGCAACCGAAGTGCAGTCGGCCGGGCACTCTCCTACGGGCGGACGAGTACGGACGATACGACAATAGACGAACTGACGGTGGACTTTTCGGAAGGCGCGTTCACCAGCCCGGTCCCTCACGCGGACCACGAACTCGGCTACGCGATCGACGGCACGCCCTGTGACTGTGCCATCGTCGGCGTCAACGCCCTCGAGCCAGACGTTCTCGTCTCGGGCTGTAACGCCGGTGCGAACCTGGGGGCGTACTCTCTCTCTCGGTCGGGGACGGTTAGTGCCGCCATGGAAGCAGCGTTTCACGACGTTCCGTCGATTGCGGTGTCGATGGACACGCTCGGCTACGAGAGCGAGGACGGCGAACTCTCGGCAGTCGACTTCGAGCGGGCCGCAGCGATCGTCGCCTCGATCGTCGAAGAATACCCCGGGACTGGCCTCTTCGATCGCATCGACTACCTCAACATCAACGTGCCCCGACCCGACCGGCCGATCGAGAGCGTCGAAATTACCCGGCCGACGGAGGTCTACGAAATGGATGCGACAATGGAGGACGGCACGTTCCAACTGACAAACCGTCTCTGGCAGCAGATGGCCAACCGCGACATTCCCGATCCACCGGATACGGATCGATACGTGCTGCTCGAGGACGGACTCTCGGTTTCGCCGCTGGCCGTTCCCCACGACGCCGTCGACACCGAACCCGTCCAGGCCGTGCTGGAAGACATCGTCGCTGTCTGACCGGGCGAGGAAAACACGTTCATTTTACACGCTCGAGCGCAACGGGGAGTATGGAGTGTCGCCACTGCGCGTCGCCGCTCGAGAAACCCGGCGACTTCTGTCTCGTCTGCCGGGAGGCCAACACGGAGGCCGTCGTTCTCGAAGCGGGCCGCGAGCGGGCGACATTGTCGATGCTCGGTCCCGAAGATCTGCGGGAACCCGTCCTCGGGCAGACGACGATTACGACGACACCGGAAGACGGTGAGAACGAACCGGTCGAACTGCGGAACTTCGCGGGCCTGATCGGCGACGAGATACGGCGCAAGCGGCCGGACGAGGTCTACGCCGGCGGTGAACGGCTCGTGATCCGTGCCGTCCGCGAGGACGTCCACTATCCGTTCTACCGCGTCGACGACGACGAACCCGTCCACGCGGTTCGTAACCGACGTGGCAACCGCGCCCTGGAAGTCGTCGAAACCCCACCGGCCGAGAAGATCGGCGGCAGTCACTCGACGCTAATCGGCGGCCGCACCGGAATGCGGGCAATTCAGGCCGTTGCCGGCCACCCACACGTCAAGAAAGTCATTCCTGGCCCCATCGACGCCGGCGGCAAGGGCTCCCAGTCGGGCCTGCGGGCGAAAGTGACCCGCGCCGACGACGGCGGCAACGTCCGCATGCTCATTCGCAACGGCTCGAGCGTCCAAGAGAATCGCGTCGTAACGACCGCTCGAGACCGCGAGATGGGCGAGCGAATCCGTGAGGATTTAAACGAAGTGCTCTCGGAGGCAGAGTTTCAGTAGTTCCGGGCTCGAAACGACAGTTTTTCGCGGTGGGCGAACGACCTGCGTCGAGGGGGGGGGCGCTACCGGCGACCGGTCGTTTCGTCTTCAGTTTCGGCCCCGGTTCCGTCGTCGCCCTCGTCGTCTTCGTCTCCGGGGTCGTCCTCCACTTCGTCCCCGGGATCGTCCGGCGGGTCTGGCGGTTGCTCGTCAGGCGTCTCCTCGGGTGGGTCGTCCGGTTCCGGCTCTTCTCCTACCGTGTCGTCCTCTTCTCCCGGCTCTTCCGGCAGGTCTAGTTCGTCCACCGTCACCTGCACCGAGTCGCTGTCGTCGTCGGTACTCACCGTCACGGTTCGGTCGCCGGCGTCCGCCGGCGTCGCAGGGGACGACAGGACGACGGTCTCGGCGTCACTCCCCTCGAGTGACAGCCACGTCGCGTCGACGGTTCCTCGTCTCTCGAGAGTCAACTCGGCGAGCCCTTCTCCGGGGTCGTCGCCGACGTTTTCGATCTCGGCTGTCACCTCGATCGAGTCGCCGACCGCGACGACGTCCGTCGCCTGAACGACCACCACCTCGAAGAACGCGGGCTCTGGGGCGTCCTCGACGGTGACCTCGGCCGTCGCCTCGTCGTCCCCACTGCGAACGACGACCTCGAGGACGCCGACCTCGTCTGGCCGAGGTTGGGCCGTCAGCGTCAGCGTGTCGTCGGCCCCGCCGTCGAGGTCGACGGTCGCCGCGTCCGCGATCCGGCCGCCGACCTCGAGTTCGATCTCTCCGGTTCCAGCGGCGTCACCCACGTTCTCGACGGCGACCGTCACCACGAGGGCGTCGCCGACCGCGACGGGATCGGTCGCCTCGAGAATCGAGACAGCGAACTCGGGGTCGGCGGGTGCGTACGCCTCGGCCGGCTCCGTCTCCGCCCGGCGCGTCTCGTCGTAGTGGTAGTCCCCGAGATCGACCTCCCAGACGAGTCGTTCGGCGGGCGATTCGGGCGTCCACTCGACGGTAAACGAGTCCGTACCGGGCTCGAGGTCGGCCGGCTCGTCGGGAGTCATCCCCGAGACGAACTCGCCGCCGGACAGCGGGAGGTCGTTTGGGTTCTCGTAGTCGAAGGTGACAGCATGAGTCCCGTACTCGCCATCGTCTTCCTCGAGCGTGACCGCCTCGAGCGCAATCGTCGGTCGCTCGGGCCGGCGCTCGTCGACGCAGTCTTCCGGGTTGCTCTCGGTGCTCTCGTCCGGACCGGTCCAGTTGACGGCGACCAGGTGAATCGTCGATCCGAACCCCTCGTCGGGTAGCTCGACGACGATTTCGTCGTCCGTTTCCGCGACGACTGTGGTCTCTAGCACGTCGGCGACCTGGAACCGAACCGTTCCCGAGAACGATGCCTCGAGGTCGTCGCCGAACGCGACCGAGAAGTGGGCGTTGCCCGGGCCTGCGGAGTCGACGAACAGCGTCTCGACGGTCAGGTCGTCGCCCTCCCCGAACACGCCCGAGGCCTCGGCCGTCGTGCAGTCGACGAACTCGAACTCGACTTCCTCGTCGTCCTCGTCTCCCGTGCCACGCACCGTCACCGTCCGCTCGTCCGCGACGGTCGCGCTCTCGACGCGCACCGGGAACTCTTGGTCTCGCTCGACGACCGCCGTCTCGAAGCCGAGTTCGATCGTCTCGCGTTCGCCAGGGTCGAGCCGAACGACGGCGCTGTCCTCGACCGTCGGATCGTGACCGACGAGGAGTTCGAACTCCCTCTCGATCGCACTCTCGCCCTCGTTCTCGACGGCGGCCGTCACCTCGAGAAGCTCCCCGGCGTCGACGGGGTCGTTCGTCTCCGTGATCGTCACGGAGACGTCGAGGGCCTCGGTGCCGATAACCTCGACAGCTCGAACGTCCGCGTCGGTCTCGCCCTCGACTCGCGCAGGGAACGTCTGCGTGTGCCGGACGACCGCCGTCTCGAACTCGAAGGCGACCGTCTCGCTCTCGCCGGCACCGACGGTAACGGAGTCCGAGTCGACGCGCTGAGGATCGTGACCGACGACGAGGTCGACGTCCTGACTCACCTCGGCGTCGCCCGTGTTCTCGAGTTCGGCCGTCACCTCGAGGACATCGCCCGTGGCGACGGGAGCGTTCGTCTCAACGATCGACACCAGCATCGGCGGTTCGTCGACGTAGACGAAGACCGGAACCTCGTCAGCGTCGCCCTCGGTTTCGACCCGGACAGGGAACTCCTGATCGCGCTCGACGACCGCCGTCTCGTAGCCCACCGTCACCGTCTCGCTCTCGCCCGACTCGAGTTTCAGTGCCCGCGTGTCTACCACGTCGGGGTCGTGACCGACCACGAGCTGTACCTCCCGCGAGAACGCCGAGTCGCGACGGTTCTCCACTTCGGCAGCCACCTCGAGGAACTCGCCGGTCCTGACTGGCGAGTTCGTCTCGATGATCGTCACGTCCGGGCCGACATCTTCAGTGCCGATCACCATCACCGTCCGCTCGTCCACGCTCTCCTCGGTTTCGACGCGGACGGGGAACGTCTGGGTGCGCCCCACCTCAGCCGTCTCGAACTCGAGGGCGACCGTCTCGGCGGCGTCGGGGCCGACCGTTACCGACCGGCTGTCGACCAGTTCCGGATCGTGCCCGACGATCAGCTCCACCTCTCGGAGCACCTCGTCGTCGGTCAGGTTCTCGAGTTCGGCCGTCACCTCGAGAACCCCGCCGGCGTCGACGGGGTCGTTCGTCCCCGTGAGCGCCACCTGTGGCTCCGCGTCGGGAGCGTCGCCGACCTCGTCGAGCACCCACGGGCTCTCCACAGTGACGGTCCCGTTCTCGCCGACCACCCACACGACGATCGGACAACCGTGGCAGTACCGCTCTAACTCGAGCGTCACCGTCTCTTCGGCCCCGCTCACCGACGTAACCTCGAGGACGACATCCGCGTGACCGAGCCACCAGACGACCCGGTCCAGTGTGCCGCCCGGATGGGCGACATCCAGTTCCAGTTCGATCGGCTCGCCCTCGACCACCCCGAGTGATTCGTCGGCCGGCCGAGCAGCCTCGATCGTCGGTGCCGCGACACCGCCTTCCGTCACGTCGACCGTCCACGTCGCCCGACTGCGGTCGTCCCGGCCCACGACCGCAGCGACCTCTCGAGTACCCGTCTCCTCGAGTGTCGTCAGCCAGAAGTCGGCACCCCGGTGGTCGTAGTAGGCGCTGTACCAGGGACCCATCGACTGGCCCGCGTGCTCGCCATCGACGAACCACTGCGTTCGACCGCCGTGCTCCCCGACGCCCGCGACCTCGAAGAGCAACGACGTGTCAGGCTGGATCGAGAGCGCTCGATCGGGGCTGGTCCGGTCGGAGTCTAGTTCCGGGACGGCGAGCACCGCCACGGTCTGCTCGTCGATACTCCCGTCGGCTTCGACGCGAACGGTCGCCTCCCCGTCCGTCTCCATCGGAGCCGTTCGAACGCTGACGTACTCGAGCGTCTCGACTTCGCCGGCCGCAACCGGCGTTTCGACCGTCCACCGGTTTTCACCGTCGTACTCGACGTGAACCGCCACTCTCACTGGCTCGTTGCCCTCGTTTTCGACCTCGATCGGCACATCGAGCAACGATCCCCCTCTGACTGGTGCGTTCGTCTCGAGAATCCGAACCGTGATTTCGCTTTCCTCCTGCTCCCCGAGAACGCCGCGTACCCGTCTCGAAAGTTCGTGCTCGATCGCTTCCACGCTTCCCGAAAGCCCCGCCACTAGCGTTCCCCCAGCGGCGAGATAGTGTCTGCGCCGCATAGCGAACGTACCGGCGAGGGCATCTTAATATCGTATCCCGAATTGACACGAATGTCGTTTGTTACCACCAGACGTTTTCGATAACGAACGACTGCAAGAGGTCGACAGGACGAGGGGAGTCGACGTCTACGAACTCCGGACCAGTCACCGTCGATGGCTGTCACGGCCTCGTGGAAGAGACACGCTCTGCTGGTTGTCGGCCCCTTTTCCGGCAGACAGTAATTACATCTAATTAGCCATGCTCGAGCGACCGGACGCCGTCCTGGCTGCGATCCCCGTACTCGCCGTGAGTGGTCTCGCCCTGCGCTCGCTGATCGCGACGACCGGCGTCGCGACGGGGTTGCTCGCCGCACCGCTCGCCCCCGCGGGCTACCTCGCCGCGCTCGGGCTCGTTTTCAGGGAGTTGCTCGTCGGCCCGGTCGCGAAGCGGGCCTCATAGAGCGGCGCGACTCAACAGGTTTAATAATCCGCTGGGGATAGCTATCCCTACTATGTCCGAAAAAGGAACCGTCGGTAGCGCGGGCCGCTTCGGCGCACGCTACGGCCGCGTCGCTCGACGTCGCGTCAGCGAGATCGAAGACGACATGCGAAACGCCCAGGTCGACGGTGACGACGTCACCCGCGTCGGCACCGGCATCTGGAAGAACGAAGAGACCGGCGAAGTCTTTACCGGTGGTGCCTACCGCCCCGAGACCCCCGCCGGCCGTACTGTAAAGCGCTCGATCCGCGCCGCACTGACCGAAGACGACGAATAACCTCTTCCCCCTGATATACGCATGAGCTACAAGTGCTCTCGCTGCAAACGCGACGTCCAGCTCGACGAGTACGGTGGCGTCCGCTGTCCGTACTGTGGACACCGCGTCCTCCTGAAAGAACGCAGTCGCGACGTCAAGGAAGTCGACGTCCGGTAACGTGTCCTCTCACGACGCGACCGTCGAGTTCGAGTACGACTCGACCGCTCGAGCGCGTCTCGTCGCAGACAGCGTCGCCCGCGAAATCGGCGAGATAGACGACGATCGATCCCAAACCACGATCGGCCGAACGGAATCGACCGTCCGACTCGAGATCGACGCCAACGACACCGTCGCGTTACGCGCAGCGCTCAACACCTGGTTCTCGCTGGTCGACGTCGCCGAACAGACGGCAGACCTCGCAGACGCCACGCCCTGATCACCCGAATGAACCGAGCGACGACTGTAGATTTCGATCCGTCGTCCCGTCGTCGAGTTCGTATCCCACCAGGTCACGCATGTCGACGGCGTAGGTCGTTCCGCCGTTCTCGAGGACGAGCAATCGGCCCTTGACGCCGACGACCGTCCCGCTCGCAACCGTCTCCCGAACGGGCCGGGTCTCGAGGTCGATCCCGTAGTCGAACGCGTATCGGTCGCGGACGCCGCACTCGAGGTCCTCGGCGGCGGGATCGAACTCGAACTCGAACTCGAACTCGAACTCGAGGTCGGCGTCGGCGACGAACCCCTCGAGGTCCGCGAGCGTCTCCTCCCAGGCCGTCTCGTCGACGTCGCTCGCGAGCGCGGCGACTTTCGGCCCGGTTCGGACCCTGTCCGTGAGTCGGCGGGCAATTTCGGCCTCGATCTCGCGGGCGATCCGGCCGTCCGAGACGGTGTAGAGGCGGACAGCGCGGTCGGCTCCCTGCTCGCGGAGTCGGGTCTCGAGTCGCCACTCGCGGGTGACGCCGATCTTGAACGTATCGGGAGCGAAGGCAGCGACGTAGACTGCGTGGGGTTCGTGACAGTCCATCTCGGGCTTCAGGCAGGTGCCCGTACAGCGAGCGCAGACCCACGTACTCGTGTGGAACTCGCAGTAAGGCGTCCCGGATCGATCGCAGGCGACGTGCTCGCCGTCGCCGATCGCTCCCGCACAGCGTCGTTCCCCTAGCGAGTAGGAGAGGACGTCGCCGGGCTCGAGGTCGCGTCGCTCGACGGACCCGCCGTCGCCGAGCAACAGCGCCGAGCCCCGACCGCTCGGTTCGTAGCCGACAAGTTGCACGCGTTCGGGTTCGGGCGCAGTTTCCATATAGCGTTCGCTGTGCGACGAGTCCGTGTTTCACAAGAACACGAGGCGTTCTATCACATGCTCCCGGCGAGACGACGTGAGTAGCGTTAGATCAGTTTGTGCAGTCAGTTACGAATTCCGGCCGCCAATTGGGCTTCCAGAGATTGAACACGCTCTTCGAACTGTTCAGCTCTATCTACCCGCCTTCCGACGTAAATCCCAAATGCCACCACGAAAAGTAGCCCAACGACCGGATGTGATACGAAAAGAACGATACTCAGTGACCTCTTCCTCGCCGTGAACGGCGAGGCTTCCCACGGCACCGTACCGCTGGGTTGGGATATTTGCTGGTTTGCGACTCGTCGGTATGACGGGCCGATGGC
>JGI2924J29684_1077978_pt1 | contig 27007 bp, 24 predicted proteins | sample BenlonsequencITS_FD_29684 | JGI IMG/M metagenome (IMG submission 29684)
CATTTTACCTTGGCGAATATCTTCAATGGCTTCTTCAATCGTATTAAAATGCATGATAATCACTCCTCAAGAAATTTCTTGTACTTTCAGCAAGGTATCTTCTTCATATCCTTTCCTCAGTTATAAGTTAGGTAAAGCCATTTTCTGCTAAAAAATTAAGGGATAGATTTTCTTTGGATTTAGCGGGTGTCTTCTGGAGACCCATGAAGCGGGCAACATATTTGCCAATAAGGTCTGTCTCTAAGTTAACTGTAGCACCGATTTTTTTTATGCCTAAGGTGGTTTCCTTAAACGTGTGGGGAATTAGAGATACTGTAAAATAATCATCTTCTACATCAATTACGGTTAGTGAAATCCCATCGATGGCAATAGAACCCTTAGGCAGGATGAAGGAAAGAAGAGTGGAGGGGGCACTGATTTCGAGAAGTTGTGCAATTCCCCAAGGAGTTGTCCTTCGAATTGAACCAACTCCATCGACATGTCCGCTTACTAAATGTCCCCCCAGACGGGTTTGAAGCTGCAAGGCTCTTTCCAGATTCACATGGCTGCCGTTCTTCAGTTCACCGAGATTTGTTTTTGCCAGCGTTTCAGCCATAACGTCAACAGTGAATTCATTTTGGTTTTGATGAATAACTGTTAGACAAACCCCATTAACAGCAATGCTGTCACCCACCTGTGTACCTTCAAGAACTTTTTTTCCCTGAAGGGTAAGCTGACCGGAGTCCGGTAAGAGACGAAGAGTGCGGACGATACCAAGTTCTTCTACAATTCCGGTAAACACGAATATCCTCCTTTTGAATTCTCGTCATTGATTATTTGTCGGGACGTCAGATATCCCGTTACATGAATATCTCCAAAAGTGGTATCTACCTGGAGATCATGAAGGTCAATTGCCTCACTCATTAACGGGATATGTAATCCGGAGAGGGGAGAGGGACCGTTTCCTCCCACAAGTTTGGGTGCAATAAAACATTCCAGTTTGTCAACACATTGTTCTTGGATGAGAGTACCGGCAAGGGTCCCGCCGCCTTCGAGTAAGACGCTGTTCCAACCCCGACTGAATAGATCTTTAAGCATTTCTTTAACGGGGACATGGCGTGGTGTATCATATTGCCAGATTTCTAGGTTTTCAAGCTTTGTTAGCTGTTTGAGTTTTTCAATCGGCGCTGCCTTCGTCGTAGCAATGATGCAAGGGCTCTCGCCGGAAGAAGTAAGAACCTGTGAGTTTTCTGGAATACGCAATTCTCCGTCGACAATAAGTCGGATTGGATCTCGTCCGCCGGGTAAGCGGCAAGTAAGTGCGGGATTGTCGCGGAGGATCGTTCCGCTTCCTACGAGAATAACATCGTAATAATTACGTAATTGGTGAACATAACGGCGCGAGCTTTCATTGCTTACCCAGCGTGAATCTCCGGTTTCCGTTGCAATTTTGCCGTCTAAGGTTAGAGCTGTTTTATAAAGAACAAATGGCATTTTTGTTGTTATGGCTTTAAAAAATGCTTCATTCAACATAGCAGCCTCATGAGACATGACTCCCACCTCAACCGGGATTCCGGCTTCATGCAAGCGCTGAATTCCACCACCTGCTACCAGAGGATTGGGATCCTTTAGGGCGACAACGACACGTTTTACTCCGGCTCTGATCAAAGCATCCGAGCATGGCGGAGTTCTGCCAAAATGCGAGCAAGGTTCCAGAGTTACGTAGGCCGTAGCACCCCTCGCCTGGTCTTTCGCTTCTGACAAGGCATGAATTTCAGCGTGAGGTGTGCCGGCTTTCCGGTGATATCCTTTTCCCACAATTTGATCGTTTTTAACGATTACACAACCGACAACGGGATTAGGACTGGTTCTCCCCAAGGCCAGTGCCGCAAGTTCTAGGGCTTTAGACATGTATATTTCGTCTGTTAATTTTTGCGAAGTATTTTTTGGCTGCATAAGAATCCTTTCTTAATATTTGATAGTTTAGTTTTCCCCAAAAGAAAATCGAAAAACTTTTAAATTTAGGAAAATAAAAAAAACACTCGTTTATCCTCGAGTGTTGGGTTAAAGTCATAATAAAAAAGCGCGCAAAAAACACTTTTTAACGACCTATTCCTCTTCTCATCCAGACTTTACTGTCGGCCTCGGAATTTAACCGAGTCTGCCAAAAGGCTCGCGGGCTTTACCGCCGGTAGGGAATTTCACCCAACCCCAGAGGATATTTCATGATTAAATTATTTATAGTTTACTCTAGGCGGCCAGATTTAGCAACCTGTAATTTTCCATGAAGGGCCAAGAATTCATCGCGCAATACCCCCATCAGAACAGCATCATGATAATTTCCCAGGATAAAGCGCGCTTCTCGCTGCCGGCCTTCGATTTTAAAGCCGACTTTTTCGTAAGTTCGGATGGCGCGAAGGTTTTCATCCCAAGTATCAAGGGAAACTCTATGGAAGTTCCACTGAGTAAACAGAAAACGCACAAAGGTTATAAGAGCATCTGTACCGTAGCCCAGTCCCCAATAGGATTTTTCCCCTATGACAATGAAAAGGGTTACCGAACGACATGGAATATTGACTTCTTTAAAACCAATGGTACCAATTAATAAATCATTTTCATTTAACATTGCGTAGCGATAAGTGTCCGAGGGATTTTCGAGGTATTTATCAATGATTTGGTCTCTGGTATAAAGAGTATTCAACGGCCAGGCACCGCTGGACCAATAGTTGATTTCTTCATCATTTGACCATTGATAGAGAGTATCAATATCTTCTTCTTCGATGGGCCGGATTTTTATTTTCTTACCTTCTAGCATTTTAGGCTCCTATTCAGTTGGTTTTACGCTCAGGCCTTCGTACCCTGAGCGGCATAAGTACAATTAGCGATAGACAGACAAGTGCAATTAACTAATTATATCACTCGTTATATTTTTATAAAAATTATAATCAATTCTATTAGACGAGATTAACGTCGAAAATTAACTAAACGGTTGTAATCATAATTAAATGCTTTACATGATTGTACAGATGGAATAAAATTACACCATGAACAAGTGGGTAGGGTAGAAGCTCATAAGGAAAATAACGTATAAAGTGTAAAATAAAAAAGAGTTCCTCTCATCAGAACTCTTTCATCAAAGCTAAGTGGTCGGGGCGACGGGATTCGAACCCACGGCCTCTTGGTCCCGAACCAAGCGCGCTACCAAACTGCGCTACGCCCCGCAATCGTTTGTTACAACGAGTATTATAATAACAAACCACTTTAATCCTGTCAACCTTATTCCTTAATGAATTATATTCTTGGCATAAATTTTGAGGAGAGAAGAATTTTGAGAAAAATCGGAATCGTTATGGATTCTACAGGATATTTAACGAAAGATATTTTACAACAATTCCAAGTTATTGTCGTTCCCCTTGCAGTCACGATTGGTGCAGAGACATTTCCAGAAACTGAATTATCGAATAAGCAATATTTCGAAAAGCTTAATCATATTAATAGTTTATCAACGACTTCCCAACCACCAGTGGGAGCTTTTCTTGATGCCTACGAATCCTTGTTTGCACAAGGTATTGAAGAAATCATTAGTCTTCATCTTTCCAGTGCTATCAGTGGTACTATACGCTCAGCTCAAATGGCAATTGATTTGGCCTCTAATAAGAAAATCCATGTTTTTGATTCGGGATCATCAGCTCTAGGACTCGGGGCCTTAGCATGGGCAGCCGCAGAATGGGCAGAGCAAGGGTTAGACTCATCGGAAATATTACCAAAACTTCAGATGTTAAAAAAAGAGACGGAACTTTATTTTATCGTCAATACTCTGGAAAATTTGCGACGAGGCGGTCGAATAGGCGGTGCGGCTGCTTTGCTGGGAACTTTACTTCAGATAAAACCGATCTTATATTTTAACCAACAAGGTCAAATCGATGTTTTTGATAAAGTTCGTTCTCGATCAAGAGCATGGCAGCGTGTACTTGAAGAGTTAGTGAGAGCGTTGTCAAGTGGAAAAAGATTCCGTATTTGTGTCATGCATGTAAACGTTCCTGAAGAAGGGGAAGAACTCATGTCGGAACTTAAACGTCGCTTTCCAGAACATGAGATATGCTTATTTGAAGCAGGGGCTGTAATAGCGACTCATGTGGGAACGGGTGCATTTGGATTGGTATTTCATCCTTGGCCTCTACTCTAGAGGTGTGCAAAAATTGAAGTTTCCTCTAAAGCCTGAGGTATAATCTTATGATTTGTTTTTAGTTGCGCCTCAACACTAAGAGTCACGTAGTAAATATCTTAGATTGACTAAAAGTTACCGTCCTCATGTAATTAAGAATCATGATTTTTTACGAGAATACATATGAATTTAACAGGTTAAAAAAAATTAAAAGGGAAAATAAGAATTAGTACCACATACTAATATCAGAATATTAAGTAATTACTGAATATAAAATACAATCATAATATAAAATGAATATGGATTTATTTACCTTATGTAAAAAAATAAAAATATTAAAATAAATTAAGAATGTTTGAAGGATTCGGGAAAGAAAAAAAGAATATATATTTGTATAACCAAGACTTGTTCCAGGTAATGGTAGCTTAACTGTAGCTAAAAGGAGAGGTGATCCTCATGAAAATCGCGATCTCCGGTAAAGGTGGTGTCGGAAAAACCACCTTTACTGCAAATTTTGCCCGTTGGTTAGTAAACAGAGGAATTACAGTCTTAGCAGTTGATGCGGACCCCGATGCAAGTTTGGGGACAATATTGGGAATTCCGGATGAGGTACTGACAAATTTGAAAGCTATTGTTGATATGAAGGAACTAATTGAAGAACGGATGGGAGGGAGCGGAGCATTTTATCCTCTTAATCCTAATGTCGATGATATCTTAAATGATTACAGTGTATCTCTTGGGCAGCTTCGCTTTTTCAGGATGGGGAATATCAAAGGCGGAGGAACTTCTTGTTATTGTAAGGAAAACAGCTTCTTGCAAGCTTTAGTTAACTCGCTGATTCTTGGAGAAAAAGATACTGTGATTCTGGATATGGGCGCGGGTATAGAACAGTTGACACGTGGCACAGCGTTAGGCGTTGATGTTCTGGCAATTATTACAGAACCGTCTAAGGTAAGCGTACAAACTGTCCATGTGATTCAACAACTTGCTAATGAGCTTGGTATTCCCCGTGTCGTCGTTATAGGCAATAAAATTCGCAATTTGAATGATGAAAATTTTCTTGGAGACCGCTTTTCTGAAGAGCAGCTTATTGGCATCATCCCTTACAGCGACGAACTGTTGGAAATGTCCATCAATACAGGCGGTTTTCAATTGCCTGAAGGGTCTCTGGGAGTTCAGCTCAATAAAATCTATGAAAAAATTGCCGAAGAAGGGAGATGACAGGAGTTTCTTTAGCAGCAATAAGAGTATGAGAAGGGGAACTTATTAAAGAGGAGGTTGTAACATGCCTAGATATCGGGATTTAACCCATACTGCCCGGCCATCGGATGCACCGCGTGTTGTTGATCCGAAGAATCCTGTTCGTACAACGGATCCAGGTACTCTCCAAATGTTAAAAATGCTAGAAGGCAGAAATATCGAAACGGTTTTTGATCGCGTAGTAGCTCAACAACCGCAGTGTACTTTTGGCTATAAAGGTGTGTGCTGCAGGATTTGCATCGCCGGTCCATGTCGAGTCAAAAAGGAAGATGGTCCTGGCAGTCGTGGAATTTGTGGAGCATCAGCTTACACCATTGTTTCTCGTAATCTTGTACGTTTAATCGCCGGAGGAGCAGCATCCCATTCGGAGCACGCACGTCACGTTCTTCATACCGCTCATGCTTTAGTCGAAGGTCACGCCCCGGATTATGAAATAAAATCAGCAGATAAACTTCATAATTTAGCTCAAAAATTAGGGATATCAACTCTTGACCGCGAGGATAAGGAAATTCTCAAAGATGTAGTTGAGCTGGGATATGCTGATTTTGGACGCTATCAAGACCGTCCGTTGGCATTTTTGGATTCTTTCATGACCCAAGGGCGTCGTAATAAATTTCAACACACTAATGTTATGCCCAAAGCAATTGACGGCACAGTTACTGAATTATTAGCTCAAACTGCTATGGGAGTTGATAATGACCCCGTCAATATTATTTTCGGTGGGATTAAAACTGCTCTTGCGGATTTAGCTGGGGAATATGTGGGAACAACTCTCAGCGATGTGTTGTTTGGAGTCCCTGAACCCATTGTTTCCGAAGCTAATCTGGGAGTTATTGATCCCAAAATGGTAAATATAGCTGTTCATGGTCACAATCCTGTCCTCAGCGAAATGGTCGTTGCCGCTGCCAGGAAAATGAAAGCGGAAGCTCAAAAGGTTGGGGCAGAAGGGGTTAACGTTGTAGGTATTTGTTGTACCGGTAATGAACTGCTCATGAGGGAAGGAGTTTATTTAGCAACGTCTTCAGCTTCGCAAGAAATGGCAATTATGACTGGGGCTTTGGATGCTATGATCGTGGATATTCAATGTATCTATCCTTCTGTTCAAACTGCCGCAGAATGCTTCCACACTAAAATTGTTACCACAGAAGGCATCATGAAAACTCCCGGTGCCCAGCATGTTGCCTTTAAACCTGAAACGGCCATGGAAGATGCTCAGAAACTTATAAGCATTGCAATTGAAGCTTATAAACAACGAGATCCTAATAAGATTTCGATTCCCTCGGAACGTCATAAACTTGTAGCCGGCTTCAGTATGGAGGCTCTTACAGATATCTTCGCTAAAATTTGTCCGGAACGGCCGATTTCCGTGTTAACAGATGCCATCTTAAGCGGTCAGCTTAAGGGAGTTGCCTTAATGGCAGGCTGCAACAATTTAAAGAGGACTCAAGATGAAGGCCATGTTACAGTCTTAAAAGAACTTGTTAAAAACGATGTATTTGTCATAGCAACCGGTTGCTCGGCAGGTGCTTACGCCAAATTCGGTCTCATGTCGCCTTTAGCTGTTGAGGCATATGCCGGGGAAGGGCTTAAGTCATTCCTTAAAACCCTTGAAGATGCTAATCCACAATTGTCAACTGGTTTGCCCTTAGTCTTCCATGTCGGTTCCTGCGTTGATAACAGCAGAGGTGCTGATTTAGCAGTGGCTATGGCTAATGAACTTGGAGTCGATATCCCGAAAGTTCCGTTTGTAGCTTCAGCTCCTGAGGCTATGCATGAAAAAGCGGTTGCTATCGGTACTTGGTGTGTGAGCTTAGGTCTGCCGACTCATGTAGGCTCGTTGCCGCCGGTTGAAGGCAGTGATTTGATTTATGGTGTCACAACGCAAATCGCTCATGACGTTTTTGGTGGAAACTTCATCTTTGAAGTCGATCCGCTTATTGGTGCCCAAAAACTATTAGATGCTTTGGAGTATCGTACCTGGAAACTTAATATCCATAAGAAAACGGCCGAAAAAAATGAAACACCTATAGCCCAAGGTTGGTAAGAAAGGAGGAATGTCTGATGTCAATGGAACAAATCTACGCAGAAGCTATAAAGGACCCTAATAATCAACCCAAAAAATTGCTGCGCAAAGCTTATGACGGAACTGTAATTGCCATGACTTACGCTGAAATTCTCCTTAACCGCGCGATTAAAGATTATGGGGCAGCTCAGGCGATTGCTTATCCTGACACTGCTTATCATCTCCCGGTTATCACATGTCTTTCCGGCGAAAAGGTAACCACGCTGGGTGAATTAGTTCCTATTTTGAACAGAGTGCGCAATCAAGTTCGCACTGAACTTACCTTCGATAACGCCAGACTCTGGGGTGAATCGGTTCTTTATGCTGCCGAAGTCATTGAGACGATTCATTATCTCAGAGGAGATGAACCAAAGGTAAAACCGTGGACAGGATTCCTAGGTGACCCTGTTGTTCGGAAACACGGAATTAAGATGGTTGACTGGACTATTCCCGGTGTGGCGGTAATCCTTGGACGGGCCAAGGATTCTAAGGCTGCTAAGAAAATCGTTGATAATTTGATGGGTAAAGGGTTTATGATCTTCCTCTGCGATGAGGTTATTGAACAATTACTTGAAGAGAACGTGAAAATTGGAGAAGATTATATCGCTTTCCCCTTAGGAAACTTTACCCAGGTTATTCATGCTGTAAACTATGCTTTCCGCGCAGGTCTGGCTTTCGGTGGAATTCCTGCCGGGGAAAGAGAAAACCATCGCGACTATCAGCGACGCAGAGTTCGGGCCTTCGTGCTTCATTTAGGCGAACTTGATGATGTTAAAGTAGCTGCAGAAATGGGCGCCATTTTCATGGGCTTCCCGGTTCTGACGGATCAAACTCTTGGGGAGGATATGCAGATCCCTGATTGGTATATTTCAGAACCAGATTATGAAAAAATCGTACCTCTCGCTTTGGAGGTCCGAGGAATTAAATTAACGAACATCGAATTACCGATTCCTGTTAACTTCGGTCCGGCCTTCGAAGGCGAGACGATTCGCAAAGGAGATACCTACGTCGAATTTGGCGGCGGCCGTACAACTGCTTTTGAGCTTGTGCAAATGGTTGGACCCGAGAATATCCAAGACGGTCGTGTCACCGTTATTGGCCCTGATATTGATACTGTTCCTGAAGGTTCCAAACTTCCTTTAGGAATTAAAATCGATATTTATGGACGAAAAATGCAGGCGGATTTTGAAGGCGTCTTTGAACGTCGAATTCACTATTTCGCCAACTATGGTGAAGGTGTTTGGCACGTAGCCCAACGGGATTTGTGCTGGGTCCGGATTTCTAAAGATGCCCGGGCCAAGGGCTTCTTAATGAAACACTTCGGGGAACTTTTAATTGCTAAGTTGAAAGAGGAATTCCCGGCAATTATTGACCGGGTCGAAGTAACAATTATGCTCGATCAGGCCGCAGTGGATGAAGGCATCGTTCTTGCCCGCGAACGCTACAGAGCTCGTGATGATCGCATGAGGAGCCTGACGGATGAATCTGTGGAAGATTTTTATTCCTGTCTGCTTTGTCAGTCCTTTGCTCCAAACCACGTCTGCATTGTTACACCTGAACGGGTTGGCCTTTGCGGAGCAGTGAGCTGGCTGGATGCAAAAGCATCACATGAAATTGCCCCCAATGGGCCAAATCAGCCGATTCCCAAAGGACCGGCCATTGACGAATTAAGGGGAATGTGGCAATCCTGCAATGATTACCTGTATAAAGCTTCGAATAATACTCTGGAAGAAGTTAACCTTTATACCCTGATGGATCGGCCAATGACCTCCTGCGGCTGCTTTGAAGCCATTATGGCGATTGTTCCGGAAGCAAACGGTCTCATGATAACCACTCGTGAACATTCTGGTATGACTCCCTCCGGTATGACCTTCTCAACACTGGCAGGAACTTGCGGTGGTGGTATGCAGACTCCGGGCTTTATGGGAATTGGGCGCTCCTACATCCTTAGTAAAAAATTCATTCCGGCGGACGGCGGTATCGCACGTATTATCTGGATGCCCAAGGAATTGAAAGAATTTTTGCGTGAGGATTTTGTACAGCGTTCCATTGATGAAGGGTTGGGTGCTGACTTCATCGACAAAATTGCCGATGAGTCCATCGGAACCACTGCTGAGGAAATAGTCCCATTCCTGGAGGAAAACGGACATCCCTGCTTCACTCTTGACCCATTAATGTAAAGCAGGCTGTTAAAACTCAAGGCCCTGTCATGTTTTATGAATTCCGGGGCCTTCGAGTCTGCTTGCTTGATACTCAATAAGAAAGGGGTTTAACTATGGCACTAACAGGTTTAGAAATTTATAAGCAATTACCTAAGAAAAACTGCGGAGAGTGTGGAGTACCAACTTGTCTTGCTTTTGCTATGGCCTTAGCTTCTGGAAAAGCAGCCTTAGACACTTGCCCTTATGTCACGGCAGCTGCCAAAGAGGCCTTGGATTCTGCCTCTGCTCCTCCGATCAAAGCTATTAAATTCGGGAAAGACTCGGTTCTTGGCGACGAAAATGTTCTTTTCCGTCATGATAAGACGTTCTATCATCCGACAACTTTATTGATTCGAGTTTCTGACAAATTGAGTGATGCTGAAATTGAAGCGAAGGTTAAGGAAATTGACAGCTTAGAGTTTGATCGTGTGGGCCTTCACTATGCCATCGACGGCGTTGCAGTTGTCAATGAATCGGGAGATGCCGCTCGTTTCGAAAAAGCAGCCGGGATTGTGGCAGCAGGAACAGATAAATCATTGCTCCTGATCAGCAGCGATCCAGCAGCTTTGAAAGCGGCACTTGCCCCCTTAGCGGCCCGTAAACCCTTAATCGGAGAAGCGACGGCAGAAAATTATGAAGCGATAGTTAATATTGCTAAAGAAAATTCAGTTCCGGTGATTTTAAAAGCAGAAGGCCTTGATGCTTTAAATGACCTCGTGGAAAAGGCTCAGACATTGGGCTATAAAGAGTTCGTTTTAGATCCTGGTTCGAGAACTCCGGTGGAAACGTTAGCTAATTTAACCCATCTGCGTCGTTTAGCCATTAAGAAAAAATTCCGCCCGTTTGGATATCCGGTCATTGCATATTCCAGTCATTCCGAACCTTTGGATGAAATCATGGAAGCTTCAGTTTATGTCTCTAAATATGCCAGTGCTGTCGTTTTAAATACCAGTACTAAAGCTCATCTTTTACCGTTGATGACGTTGCGTCAAAACCTCTATACTGATCCGCAAAAACCGATTCAAGTTGAACCAAAACTTCATACAGTTGGAGACGTAAACGAAAACTCTCCATTTTATGTTACGACGAACTTTTCCTTAACCTATTACAGCGTAGAAGGAGAAGTTGAAGCAACAAAAATTCCCAGCTATATTCTCCCCATTGATACTGACGGAACTTCGGTGCTAACTGCCTATGCCGCCGGTAAATTTGAGCCTGACAAAATTGCTCAAGCCATGGAAGCAAGCGGTATCGGGGATAAAGTAAAGCATCGCAATATTATTATTCCGGGTTATGTCGCAGTAGTATCAGGAAAACTAGCGGAATTAACCGGATGGAAAGTAATTGTCGGCCCTCGTGAATCCAGTGGAATCATTTCCTTTGCAAAATCTCAATTAATGTAAGGGTCTGGGAATTTCTCGGATTTTAAGGAAGTGAAAAAGATGCCCATAGCTCAAATTAAATTCATGCCGGATAACCGCATTATTCAAGTTGAAGAGGGAACAACGCTGCTTGCTGCGGCTGCTCAAGCTGAAATATTTATTAAGTCTGGGTGCGGAGGTAAAGGAACGTGCGGTGCCTGTAAAGTCGTCGTTCAAAGCGGGGAGCCTCAAGTAACAGGGACTGGAAACCTGACCCCCGATCAACTCTCCAAAGGTGTTCGGCTGGCCTGCAAAACAATTATTCAAGGAGACATGATTATTGAGGTGCCTCCCGAGTCCCGGCTGCAAGAACACCAAGTTTTATTGGGAGATACTCAAAAAGGACTTTTACAGGAAAGCGAACATGATTTGCTTGAAACATTTGGGCATCATCCCTTAGCAACGAAGCAAAGAATAGTGTTGTCATCTCCGACCTTGACGGAAAATACCAGTGATTGGGCACGGCTTACTATGGAACTGCGACGTGTTCTGAAAGCCGGTGATAGACCAATCCACATTCCACTGTCAATTCTTCAGAATTTACCTGAGACGCTGCGTAAAGCCAACTGGGACATTTCGGTGACGTTAACGGATCTCGAATCCGGCTTCACAGTGACCCATGTTGAAGCAGGCAATAATAATCCGCTTTTCGGTTTGGCTATTGACATTGGTACAACGACAGTGGTGGTCTATCTGATAGATCTTTCCAATGGAAAGATTGTCGACCAGCAGGGCTCTTATAATAAGCAAGCGCGATATGGAGATGACGTTATTTCCCGGATTGTCTATGCGGTAGAAAGCGAAGAAAACTTACAGTTAATTCGTCAAGCTGTTGTAGAAACCATTAATGACCTTGTGGACAAACTGCTGAGCCGGCAATCAATACCCCAAACTGATATTTCAAGTGCTGTTGTGGCAGGGAATACAACAATGACCCAGTTGTTTTTAGGAGTTGATCCGAAATATATTCGACTGGAACCTTATATTCCCACTATGTCAACAGTTCCTTCAGTTACGGCGCGGGACCTTGGCCTGCACATGCTGCCGGAGGCCCTAGTTCATTGCTATCCTTCTGTGGCAAGCTACGTGGGCGGAGATATCGTTGCGGGAACATTAGTCACCGATTTAGCCAATGGGGAAGATATTACCTTATTTATTGATATCGGAACAAACGGGGAAATTGTGCTCGGAAACCAAGATTGGCTTGTATCCTGTGCCTGTTCTGCAGGCCCGAGCTTTGAAGGCGGCGGAATAACCTTTGGTATGAGAGCTATGCCAGGAGCTATTGAACGTGTTGTGATTGATTCTGATACCTTGGATGTTTCACTTAAGGTGATTGGAAAAGGTTTGCCTGTGGGTATCTGTGGATCAGGACTTGTCGATTGTCTGGCCAAAATGCTCAGTGCCGGTATTATTGACCGGGCCGGCAATTTTCAATTAGGTCATCCTTCTGGCTCTGAACGATTGCGGGAAACTGCCGATGACAAAGAATTTGTCCTGGCTTGGGCTCACCAAGCAGGCGGACAAAAAGATGTGGTCATTACTGAAAATGATGTAAAAAACATCATTCGTGCCAAAGGAGCTATTTACGCTGGGATCCGATCGCTGCTTAATATGGTTGCCGTAGATCTGGAAATGATCAGCCGTATTGTGATCGCCGGTGGTTTTGGTAATTATCTCAATGTCCATGATTCTGTCCGCATAGGATTATTGCCGGACCTTGAACCGGAACGTTTTGAGTTTATCGGAAATTCTTCAGTGAAAGGAGCTCGTCTAGCCTTGTTATCCCAAAGGGCTTGGCGCGAAGCGGAAGAGTTGGGGCGAAAAATGACTTATGTAGAACTGTCGGTTGGGGCAACATTCATGGACGAGTATGTATCGGCGTTGTTCTTGCCTCATACAGATTTATCCCTATTTCCATCTTGTCATTAATGTGATTAATGGAGGTTTTCTAAATGGCAAAGTATATAGCAGTTGCAGGAAAAGGCGGGGTAGGGAAGACCACATTCACTTCATTATTGTTAAGGCAAATGGTTCAACAAAAAAAGGGAATTTCTATTCTGGCCGTTGACGCCGACCCTAATGCAAATTTGGATGAGGCTTTAGGTTTAGAAGTGACTGGGACAATTTCAGAGGTACTTGAACAAAGCAAAGATCCTAAAGCAATTCCCACAGGAATGCCCAAAAATATCTTTATTGAGTATAAACTTCAGCAGGCTCTTGTGGAGACTAAGGATATTGATCTTCTCGTCATGGGCGGGCCACAGGGAGCAGGATGCTATTGCTATCCTAATGATATCCTGCGCAAGCATTTAGAGGATATCGGAGAAGGCTATGATTATGTGGTTGTTGATTCCGAAGCGGGTCTCGAACACATTAGCCGGCGAACAATTCCTCATATTGACGTCATGTTTGTGATCAGTGATTCATCTGCACGTGGTGTACGTTCGGCCCGGCGGGTTTATGATCTTATTCAAGGATTGAAATCAGCAGTGGGAAAATTGTTTTTAATTGTTACTAAAACAAATGAGGACAGCGTGGAATTGCTGAAAGAAGAAATTGTGCAGACAGGCCTCACCTTAATAGGGGATATTCCCCTCGACCCGATGGTTGTGGAATATGACTTGGCAGGAAAGCCATTATTTGAGTTACCCGATGATGCCGTCTCGGTCAAGGCTGTTGGAAGCATCTTGAATCGTGCCGGAATCTTTAACTAGAAAGGAGAGAAGTTCATGTCCGTTGCATTAGTAAAAGAGAGATATACGAGTAAAGTCGGAGAAGTTGTCCTAGGCGCAACTTCTGAACAAGGAGGAACCCGAACTTCTACTGTCACCGTTGGTGGAGATAGTGCTCTGCCCTTTCTTCACTTCGAAGGAGAACTAAATTACCGCCCGGTCATCGCTATGGAGGTCAACGACATTGTCCCTTCTTGGAATGAGACAATAAAGAGTCAATTCGGAGATGTTCTTAATGATCCGGCAGCTTGGGCTAAAAAATGTGTCGAGGAATTTAAAGCCGATTTAATTTATCTCAAATTAAATGGAGCAGATCCTGATGGAGAGAATCGATCTCCGGAAGATTGTGCACGTATTGTGAAAGATGTTCTGGCAGCGGTTGGAGTTCCCCTCATTGTTGTAGGGTGTGACAATGACCAAAAGAACAATGAAGTCATTGCCGCAATTGCTGAAGCTGCAGCGGGAGAAAATCTGCTTCTGGGACTGGCAGAACAAGATAACTATAAATCGATTACAGCCGCAGCCATGGTTCACAAGCATACTGTTATCGCCCGCTCACCTCTTGATATTAATATTTGCAAACAATTGAATATCTTAATTAACGAAATGGGTTTACCTCTCAATAAAATTGTCATTGACCCAATGATCGGGGGACTTGGCTTTGGTATCGAATATGCATATTCCATCATGGAACGCGCCCGTCTAGGTTCTCTGGCAAACGACAAAATGCTGTCCATGCCGATGATTTGCACAGTTGGCTATGAGGCCAACCGCTGTAAAGAAGCGAACGCCTCAGCCGATGAGTTTCCTGGTTGGGGTGAACTTCAAGACAGAGGCGTGCTTTGGGAAGCTATGACCGCTTCGGGTATGCTCCAAGCAGGGGCTAGTATTCTTGTCATGCGTAATCCTGCTGCGGTGCGTTTAGTCCAGAAAAATATAGCAGATATGATGAGCAAATAACTCATTCAAGTTACTCCTTTACTGTGACTTTATTTATCAATTTGATAATAATGAAAGGTCGTGATTCAATGCTGATTTTTGGAGAACGTATCAATGGAATGTTTACTGACATTGGAAATGCCCTGCGCAATAAAGATCCTAAGCCGATTCAACATTGGGCAGTAAAACAACAAGAAGGCGGAGCCCATTATCTTGATGTTAACTCAGGTCCTGCGATTCCTACGGAGGAACGTGTGGAAGCCTACGAGTGGATGGTTAACGTCATTCAAGAAGTATCAGATTTGCCGTTGGTTTTGGACTCAACGAACTACAATGCCATTGAAGCAGGCTTGAAGGTATGTAAACGCCCGGCAATCATCAATTCTTGCCCGGCTGAACGGGTCAAAATTGAACGTGTATTTCCAATGGCCATTCAATATAATGCCGGCGTCATTGGCTTAACTATGGATAAAAAAGGGATTCCCAAGGACTCAGAAAACCGGGTGGCATTTGCCATGGAATTAGTGGCAGCTGCTGATGAATATGGACTGAGAATGGAAGATCTCTTTATCGACCCCTTAATTCTTCCGGTTAATGTTGCTCAAGAACATGCACCAGAGGTTTTAGAGAGTCTTCGCCAAGTAAAAATGTTGTCTGATCCGGCTCCCCGTACTGTTCTTGGGTTATCAAACGTATCTCAAAAATCACCAGACCGTAATTTGATCAATAGAACCTACCTGGCAATGGCCATAGCTTGCGGCTTAGATGCAGCTATTATGGATGCCAACGATGATGATTTGGTCGATGTAGCTGCAACAGCTCAAATCCTGCTTAACAAGAGCATTTACGCTGATTCGTATCTAAAAGTTTTCCGTTCGCGCTAAATGTCACAAAATCATACTATATCTTACAAGTATTTATAGCTCCAATGGATGGAAAATGTACTTATCCATCCTAACGATAAAACTCCTCAGAACACTGAGGAGTTTTATATTGCCGATTTAGCTAAGTTTCCTTAAAGCGATATTGAGATATTCTTGATAGATATTCATACCTAACCATAAGCAAGCATAGCTATCTACAGAAAGTAAAACCGGAGGTGTGCTATTATGGAGACACTTTTCCACAATGATTCGCGAATTAATGAATGGATTGATCAAATTATTGAAAGGATTTTTACTGTTTGCCTTTTAAAAGGTTTGGATGCTGAGACAGAATTTAATAAAGGATGTCAAATTGTTGCAAAGTTAACTTCGTTACTACAAAGTATCGCACTGTTTCCCGCCGAATATCTTGAAGATGGAGTAAAGCAGCTTATCGAACAACGACTTCCCGATGCGCGGATTATTAATAACTTTGAGTCCTTCGATGATATTAAAAAACGAATGCTCTCTGAAGGGACAGCTCAGGCAATACAAACTACGACGAAAGAGAACATATCTGAAGCAGAGATTTCTAGTGTAACTTCTGAAAGAGAGGAGAATATTACCGGTTCTGTATCTTTTAACGATCAAGATCCAAGAATAGAAAGCGAAGAAGCTTTATCTAAGAAGAAACACGAGGAAGGTATCGAAGGTATCGAAAGTGCATCTCCTGTTTTCGCAGTAGTAAACGAGGTTAATAAGGATCGTCAAGAAACGGAACAAGGATTCACTGAAGCGGCTGGGATTTTAGAAAGAGAGAAAGAACTAGCGGATAATGTCCAAGAGCTGCAACATAATCTAGAGGGTCTAGAGTCAAGTAATGAAGCAATTCAGCATGATTTAGTAATTCTGAATAATGATGATAATAATATAACTTTTCAGAGGAAAAATGAACTTCAGGAAGCATTGATTTCAGCGGAGTCCAGTTGTGAACCAAACCAAGAGAATCGTTTGAAGAATGTATTACAAACAATCTTTCCGGGTAAATCAATTCAATGGAATATAAAAGTAATGAATCAGTCAGTTTTTGCTCAAGTCGAGGATTTACTGATTTGTTTACATGAAACAGAGAAATCTTGCGATATAAAACTACTAAATCGACAAGGCTGGAAGGTATTAATTTGCAATTCAGACGATTTAATGTTTCCCCGCAGATTGGAACGAGGAATACGACAGATTTCACGTCAAAAACAGAAACAACCATTAAATTAACAGGTTTTTTTTATACCCCAGGTAGTAGGAAATACTATTTCTTTGTCGAATATTAAACTTTAAGCTAATTCTCGAGAAAACCTTTAAAACATAATTTCGTAGTGCAAGATACAATGGAAAAGAGGTATCGTTTTTGTCTGATAAGTTGGGAGATATTATAAAAAATACTTTAGAAGCTATCGAGTCGGGAAAAGAAGAAATTTTTTTTATAGCTGAAACTACACGCAATGAAACCCTTCGCTTGACAAATGAACTCTCTCAGCTAAAGTCTGATATTTCAGATACTATCTGTCTAGTTGATGCCCAGGAGAAAGTTGATCGCCAAAAACGAATGCGGTTAATGGCAGTCAATAGTTCCTATCAACAATACACCCAAAAAGAGATGATTGAGGCCTATGCAGAGGCCAAGGATGCTCAGGTGAGTTTGCAGCTCCTGCAGTCTAGAGAAGCTGAATTGCGTAAGCGAAGGAATGAGTTGGAACGATCCTTGAATCAGATGCAGGAAACCATTGATCGGGCCCAAAATTTGATGACTCAGGTAAGTATGGCCATTAGTCTTTTACAAGGTGAGATTGAGGGAGCGCTTAATTCCCATAGCCACGAACAACGACAAGAGTTAGGATTGCGTATTATAAAAGCTCAGGAGGAAGAGAGACGGCGAGTTGCCAGGGAAATACATGATGGCCCGGCTCAAACTCTAGCAAATATTGTTCTGCGTTTAGAGATTGCTGAAAAGTTAATGGAATATAATCCTAGTCATGTAAAAGCGGAACTAATTGATCTCAAGAATTTAGTTCGTGCCAATCTTCAAGATATCCGAAGGATTATTTTTGATCTGCGCCCTTTGGCCTTGAATGATCAGGGATTAAGTGCTGCAATTTCCAAATACCTGGATAATTTTAGTAACACCTATGGAATAACCTGTGAATTTAAGGTAGCTGGACATGAAAAAAGGCTTCTTCCAGGTATGGAAGCAGCTCTTTTCAGATTAATACAAGAAGGTATAACAAATGTAGCCAAGCACGCGCACTCCGCCAAAGTAAATATCTTACTAAACTTCCAAGACGATTGGACATCTGTTCGAATTCAGGATTATGGGATAGGATTTGAAGTTGATTCTGCCATGCAAACACCCGGAGAACACTTCGGTCTTATAGGTATGCGGGAACGTGTTGAAATGTTTTATGGACGTCTATCTATTCAATCTAGTTTTGGAAAAGGAACAATTATCAAATTTTTAATTCCATCGAGGGGTGAGAGAGGGGACAAACTATGATACGCATTGTCATTGCTGATGATCACCCACTGTTGAGAGAGGGCTTGCGCCGCATTTTAGAATTTGAAGATGGGATAAAAGTCGTTGCCGAAGTCGGAGATGGACAAGGTGCCATCAATATTGCAAGAAGTTTGGAATTTGATATTTTGTTAATGGATCTAAATATGCCGGGAGTTAATGGCTTAGAGGCTGGGCGGGTTATTCGCCGAGAAAAGCCAAATATCGGTATTTTGGTTCTTACAGTTGACGACTCTGATGATAAGATTCTTGAAGTTCTGCAGATAGGTGTGGCAGGCTATTTGCTTAAAGACGTAGACTCAAAGACATTGATTCAGTCTATTTATAAAGTATTCAATGGTGAACCAATTTTGTCTCCAACGGTTACGGGTAAATTGATGGGTCAATTAACCCAGCCTTTAGTAAGGAACACTTGTGGGCTTAGTGAGCGAGAATTAGAAATTCTTCACTATGTAGTTCGTGGGGCGTCGAATCGTGAAATAGGAACCGCTTTATTTATTAGTGAAAAAACAGTAAAAAATCATTTATCAAGTATCTATAGAAAGTTAGAAGTAGAAGATCGCACACAAGCTGCCTTAAAGGCTGTAAAACTTAAATTAATTCAACTCGATTAAATTTCCTTAAAGTCAATACTCAATGTATTGCGTATTAGATCTTTTGCAGGTAAGATTAAATTAAATTATTTTTGGATCTTTTAGCTTCAGACCTTGGAAAATGGAGGATTAGTCATGAAGATTAGTTTTTTTGGTGCAGCTCAAGTAGTAACTGGATCATCATATCTCGTGGAATCCGACAAATCACGAATTTTAATTGACTGTGGAATGTTTCAAGGCTCTAAGGCTCTTAAAGAATTAAATTATGGAGACTTTCCTTTTGATCCTGCAAGCCTGGACGCTGTTATTTTGACCCACGCACATACGGATCACTCAGGTATGCTGCCAAAATTAGTGAAAGCAGGGTTTAAAGGGAACATTTGGGCTACTCCTGAAACCATTAAGCTGTGCTCGATAATGTTGCCGGACAGTGGTCACATTCAAGAGATGGAAATTGAACGAAAAAATAGAAAACGCTTGAGAGCAGGATTAAAACCTTTAGTACCGATATACACCGTTCAAGATGCCTTGGATAGTCTTCCGAATTTTCGGGCAGTATCGTATCACGAAAATGTCGAACTAGTCCCTACAGTATCCTTTGAATTATATGATGCCGGTCATATTTTAGGTTCGGCTCATGTGGTGCTTCACGTTAAAGAACCTGACTTCAATAAATCGATTGTTTTTTCCGGCGATATTGGGAATGTAAACCAACCCTATCTCGAGGAACCCAGCATTTTAAGTGATGCAGAAATGGTTATTATGGAAACAACCTATGGGGATCGTCTTCATGATGACGGCGGGAAAAAGACAGATCGTGAGGAGCAGCTCGCCGAGACGATTCGTTCTACTTATGAGGCGGGGGGGAATTTAGTTATCCCTGCTTTCGCTATTGAACGTACGCAAGATCTTCTCTTTTATTTGCGGAAACTGCAGGATGAACATAGAATACCGGTTCTACCTGTGTATATAGATAGTCCCTTAGCAATTGCGGCAACCAAGATATTTCAAGAAAATACAGAACACTTTGACTTAGAAACGCGTGAGTTAATAAAACATGGAAGTAGTCCGCTTACTATGGCGAATGTGCATTTCAGTCAGACAGCAGAAGATTCTATGGCTCTTAACGAAATTGAAGGCGGGGCTATTATTATTGCTGCTAGCGGAATGGCAGATGCCGGCAGGATCAAACACCATTTAAAACATAATTTATGGCGCAATAATGCTACGGTATTGTTTGTTGGCTTTCAGGCTCAAGGAACTCTTGGCAGATTACTTTCCGAAGGAGCAGAAAAGGTTACTATTCACGGAGAGGAAATAGCCGTAAAAGCTCGAATACGTCATATGGATGGTTTGTCGGCTCATGCCGATCAGGCCGAACTTCTTCACTGGCTTTCTCTTTTAGGGAAAAAGGCAGAGCAAATTATTCTTATTCATGGAGAATTAGAAGCACAAGCAGCTTTTTCTGCTAAAATTCAAGAAACATTTGGGAAGACACCTCTCATTCCTCAGTTAGGTGAAGTATTTGAGTATACTTCTCATGAATTTATCCGACATATTCCCGAAAAATCATGGTTAACGGAGGATTCTTCGGTTATCTCCGGGGAGACAATACCATCACCATCCGTTCCTTCTGAGAGCCCTCTGAAGAAATCTTGTTTACAGTCTGCACCTTTGCCGACCAAACGGACAAGCCGTAAGGAACCGCATCATTCTCGAGCTCAGGTTAACAAGGCTTACCTTCGACTTCGACATCATCTTAAAAAGATTATTGATGAAGGCAATCGTTCCCGCAATTTCGATCGAGTTGTGTACTTACTTGACGGTTTGACACATTGGCTTGAAGAACATGATCAGGCAAATCGTCGTTAAACCATTTCAAACTCGGCGGTTTGGCGTTTTATTCCTGCAAGAAACCGCAGTGTTTCTTCACGTCGTTTAATAGCTATCCGTTTTCCTGATTTTGTGGAGACTTTATCCGGCAAAGCATCTGCAAATAGTCGGGCCCTTTCGATTGCCTGCTCTGGAGTTTGGATTAATTCATCATGGCCTACAAGACTGAATAATCTCATTAAGCCGATATTCCCCAAATTATCTAAGATGTCTGATTCACGTATATAAACCGCTTCATCACTGCGGCCAGGTTCCGAATAATACATGTGATTTTCAACGGCATCTAAAACCAAGGGTATTTTATCTTGTGGGAAGTTCATTTGTTGTAAAAGGTTTACAGAGACTCCTTTTGACCGCAAAGCATGATCAACATTTTTAATAGCATAAACGGGGTATTTTCCCGTGTCATGCAGCAGCGCAGAAGCAAATAATACCTCGTCATCGAGAATCAAATGCGAGGAAAGTTCTTTTGCCAAATGATAGACCCTAAAGCAATGCTTTGTTCCCCAGGCGGGATGAGCACCAGATTTATCCACAATTTGAATAAGTTCTTGACGGAACTCCATAAATTAGCCTCCTTGTTTCTTTTGAGAACTATATACGCCAAAGGAAGAGAAATATCCTCCTAAATATTGGTAATATATTAGGTGCTAATGACACTTAGATATCGTTTATTCGATATATAAAGGGTCAGGTCTTTGGTTTTTAAGAAGGAAAATAGTTTAAAAGCATGAATATTCTAGGAATATTTTGATAGATATACAGGGAGTGATATTGAAATGAATAAGGTAAGTGTTTATGGGAGCTTTACACAAGCTCTTTTCTTTTCCGGGGTTGTGTCCGTTCCAAAGTATCTTTTAACCCACTATAAAATGCTCGATATAACAGATAGGGAAGTCATGGTATTAATTCAGATTCTCTGTGAAGCAGAGACAAATCCCTACCCGACTCTGACTTCTTTAGCTGCGCGTATGACTGCGACCTTATCTGAAATAGAAGAAAGTGTAGGTCATTTGGTTGAACGAAATTTACTGGCAATTGAGAGGTATTGGAATCCCACTGAGGAAAAGTGGTCAAATTGTTATCGCTTTGTTGGTTTAATAGATGAACTTGCGGAAATGTGGGCCATAGAACGCTCTCAGCAATTAGAAGAAGAACGTACATTAAGTCAAGCTCAATCGATGGCCTTTACAAATCCAGCCAAGAAGTCTCTGGAGAATTTAGTACGAGTTTTTGAACAAGAACTTGGCAGACCCTTAACAGGTATCGAGTGCGAAAACTTGGATCGGTGGTTGGCAACTCATTTTTCCGAAGAACTCATTATTGAAGCGTTGAGACGAGGAGTTAGTGCGGGAATTCGAAATTTTCGGTATTTGGACTCTATACTTCGAGAATGGGAGAAGAAAGGACTTAGGACAAAAGCCGAAATTGAAGCTGAAGATGCCTATTTTCAATCTCGCCAAGAGAAGAAGGTTTCAAGATCAAAAAAGCAAGTCCCCAAAACTTCCCCAAACAAATATGATAATTTTTACCTTTAATCTAGGAGCTTTAGTCGGGAGTGATTAGACATGAAACACATTAATGAGATCTTAAACGTCAAAGCAGACGTTTCAATACCTTCACATAGCAAGGAAACCAAGGAAATAGTTCAACCTACTGCAGCATATAAATGCCCGCTTTGTCAGGACCGAGGCATTCTGCTCGAGGGAGATGTGGCATTTCCCTGCAGTTGTATGAATTCAAAGAAACTGGATAATCAATTTCGTACCGCTCGGATATCTCGGGAGCTAAAGAAATGCCGATTTGAGAACTTTAAGCTTGATTACTACCTTTCCCAAACCGGAGATCAAACTCATTACGAAACAGCCATAAAAGCTTTAGGAGCCTCCCGGAGTTTTGTGGACGAATATCGAAAAAATCCCCATATCCTGGGAATCATGTTTTCGGGCCCAGTAGGGTCTGGAAAAACGTTTCTGGCGGCTGCTATTGCCAATGAGCTTATGGATGCGCAAAAACAGGTCCTCTTTTTAGTAGTGCCTGATCTTTTAGATGAATTGAGAGCAACCTATAAATCGGAAGTCAATGAATTGGATTTGCTAGATACGGCCAGAACGATACCAATTCTAATCCTAGATGATTTAGGTGCCCATAATTACACTGATTGGACAAGGAATCGATTGTATTCAATTATTAACTATCGCATGAATGAGCAACTTCCCACTATTTTCACTTCAAATCTTACGCTTGAGGAAATGGAAGAGTATTTAGGGGTTCGTACTACTTCGAGAATTATTCAAGCATCACGTATTTTTCGCTTAACCGTTGAGAGCGATATTCGTCATCAGAAATATCAAGAGCGGGAAGGTAGAGTCAAAAAATAACTTAAATATTTTTAGATTTTATAAGAAAATTTTTAAAAGCTATGCATGTCTTTAAAGGGACATGCATAGCTTTTCTATAGAATAAATTTGAAAAAGGAGGATGTCAGCTTTGACTAAAATTATAGCTCTTAACCGTAAGTACCTCGTGATGGTGACCAGTGTCCTAATAATTTGTCTGATTGGTATAGCAGGGTTCTCACTTTGGCAAACAAAGCAAACTAGCGGAAATAGCGCTAAAGGCACACCGGAAATTCAAATGTTGGGGGTAACTGTAGAACCCGCAGTGGTTGTGAAAGATCTATCTTATGGTAATGTTACCTTAAAAGGTGCACAAGTAATTACCAGTAAAACGTTTGATCTAATTGTAACTGTGCAAAATAATACTGCCAAAAAGATGACCAATATCCCGGTTGAATTGCAGGTTTCTTTACTGGGAGATGAAACTAAAAAGGTTATTTCTCCCGGTGTATTGCCTTCATTAGAGCCCGGAGCTAAGGCTAGAGTTGCTTTTCGTCAAATAAAGTGCTTAGGAGATGCCTTAGGAAAAAGTGCGACAGCCGGACAACATTTAATGAGTGTACGAATTAAACCTAATCCGGTGGGCGGCGTTGACCAGGCTACTGAAGCAAGCTTCCGTTTTGTGGTTGACACTACTGTTAAGGCTCCGGCAACCGCTAATAAGCAATAGTCTTCTTTTTCCTTCGAACTTTTGTTTACTCCATTCTAGAGTGTTATAATACTCTAGAGGTGAGACGGTTGAATATAACAATATTAGTAGATCTACATACCCATACAATTACTAGTGGACACGCCTATAGTACCATTTCTGAAAATGCCTTAGCTGCTTCTCGTAAAGGATTACAATTGCTTGGAATGACAGATCATGGTCCCAGTATGCTGGGAGCACCATCTTTATATCATTTTGGGAATTTATCTATTCTGCCGGAAGAACTTTACGGAGTCCGTCTATTACCAGGAATAGAGGCCAACATTATAAGCCATGAAGGAGAGCTGGATCTGCCGGTAAACTATTTAGTTCGGATGAAACTTGTTTTAGCAGGTCTTCATGTACAATGTTATCCTGGAGGCACTATTGAACAAAATACGCAAGCTTATATTAACGCTATGAAAAACCCTTTTACCGATATGATGGTACACCCAGGCAGACCTGAATTCGAGCTGGACCTGGAAAAGGTTGCTTATATGGCGGCTCAATTAAATGTCCCAGTGGAAATCAATAATAGTTCTCTTGCGTCGGGGAAAAAAGAAACTCAGGAGAATTGCCACCGCTTTGCAGGCTATATGGCTAAATATAAAGGTCCCGTTATCCTGGGAAGTGATGCTCACTTTTGGGATCGGGTGGGAGTATTGGATCGCTCTCTCCATTTAGCTCAAGAGGTTGGAATTAAGGAGGAACAAATTTTCAATACCTCACCTGAACGCGTTCTTGCTTATTTGGAAGAACGACGTCAAAAGCGTTTTACGGCCAAGCAATAAATAGGTGGTTATATAATCTCCGGGAATGTTTTAAACCTGTGTTTAGAACAGAAATAGGATTTAAAGAGGGCTGTGAGCCTTCTTTTTTCATTTTCTATCCATTTCTTGATAGATTGTTCCTATTGATAAATTAATTAATATTTGTTTCCAAAAAAAAATTATAGTACAATGAGTTTTGTGGTTAAACTACAAGTATCTGAGAAGATAAGAAAAGGACGTGTCGGAGTTGTTTAATAAAGAAAGACAGTTCGATCGCGAACGTATAGCGGGAGCTGTGATCATTTTAAGCATATTAGTTATCTTCCTGTCAATGGTTGGCATAAAGCTCCTGGATGTTAAAGTCTCAAATATCGAATTGGTTGATGGCGATTTGTATACTGTTGTTACTGGTAATGGACCAGTAAATTTTAGCAAAAACGATATTTTGCGGATAGAATATACTGATACCAAAGCAGGTTTAACCGGGACACCTATAGAGCTCGATAAAATATATACGACAAAGGGGTTTATTTATTTTTCCTCAATAGATCCTTTTTATAAAATTGGTCAGCAGATCATTCAATCTGTTGAAGATAAAAATAATCTAAAACCTGTTTGGATTTTACCTGACAAAAGCCCGATATCTGGTTCGACCACCAATGAATTACAGAATGCTAACCTTAAATTGATTCAGCCTTTTAGTTATGCTATTGGAACCCCTGGGAAGTTTATCCCTATTGTTTTTGCCTTATTATCTATACAATATTTAGCCTTTGCTTTTGGAGGAATTGCTCTATTTGTTCTCGTCTTTCCTCTAAGAATTGATTCTGTCAAATATAATCCTGCCGCGAGTCAGCAAGATCCTGAGTTTTGCGCCAATGAAGATCATATTGGTGCGGTAGCAAAATAAACTATAAAAGAAAACGCTCCTGCGAGCGTTTTTTAATACCATCGAAAAGTATTAACTTTGGTGGTATGCCGTAAAAAGGGCTATACGTGCGCAGACAGTGTCTTGGTTGGCACCAGCCAAGTTTTCTTTAAAAGCAGGTAAGTACATAGTTATGTCGAAGAAATAATAACATTATTCAAGGTTAATTACGGAAGTGAAATGGGTGAAATTCTTTGAAAAGGGCTATCTTAGTTTCGGGAAAAGCTTCCTTAAATCAGGAAATTAAATCTATGCTGCCCTTGGCTAATTATCAACTTCTAGCTTCAACTGACAACGGTATGGAGGCCCTTCGTTTTATTCATCGTTATGAACCGGATCTCGTAATTATGGGGTGGAATCTTCGTGGCTTAAGTTCATCGGAAGTTCTCCAAAATCTCGTGCTGCAACACCTTTGCCCAATAGTAGTTGTCTTAACGCAGGAAGAACATTATGTGCTTCCAGAAGTCATAGAAGCAGATGCACATCATGTCATTGTATACCCTTCGCGCGTTTTGGAAATGGTAGCGGGTATACAAATGGCGGAACATCGTTATCAGCGTGAATCAGAACATTATCAGCAAGTACAGCGTATAGAAGAAGAACTCAAGACTCGGAAGATTATTTTTCAAGCGTTATTATGCATCATCCAAAAACGGGGTGTTACCGAGCAGGAGGCTTACAAGTCGCTTCGCGATCAGGCGATGTCTACCAGAAAATCCATGAGGACTGTAGCTCAAGAAGTTCTTAAAGGCGTGTGGCTGCCTGCATAGATTTACTTTTAAACTGTTGGAAAAAGGAGATGATTTTATTATGAAAGTTAAGGTAAAATATATTAAAGGAATGTACTTTCAAGGTGAAGGAAGCTCGAAAACGATAACTCATATTGATACAGCGATAACTGCCGGTGGTTCAGGGCATGGCTCCAATCCTATGGAACTTCTTTTAATGGCTATTGCGGGCTGCAGCGGTATGGATATCGTTTCAATCCTAGGTAAAATGCAAGTGAAATTTAAACGATTTGAGACAACAGTAGAAGGGGAACGGTCCAGCGATCATCCCAAGGTATTTAAAGATATTGAAGTTGTTTATAAGTTTTGGGGTGAATCTCTTCCCGAGGATAAATTGCGTCGGGCTGTTCAGCTCTCTATGGACAAATATTGCAGTGTGGCCAATATGATTGATAAAGCAGCTAATTTGACCTATAGGATTGAAGTGAATCCCGATCAAGTACAGCCTTGAGAGTCGTTCTTTGAACGACTCTTTTCTAGCTTTTTGGGTGAATTCTCCAAAGTATAATCCTAAGACAATCCTTGATTGAATTACTATGTTTTGTTATACTAGATACGGCGTTATGGGTGTAAATTTGTGATGAATGAGGATGAAGAATGTCAATTTTATTGATGGCTTTAAGAAGTATATTTATTATAGCGGTCATACTTTATTTTTATTATTTTTCCAAGCGAAAAAATCATCAGGTTACACTTTATTTATGGACTATCATAATTGTTGGTATGGCTTCCGGGCTCTTTATCCAACTGATTGAGG
>JGI2924J29684_1077977_pt1 | contig 26880 bp, 29 predicted proteins | sample BenlonsequencITS_FD_29684 | JGI IMG/M metagenome (IMG submission 29684)
CCAGCCGGTCCGCGGCCCGGCGGGCGCCGGCGACGTTGCCCGCGAACGGGCCGACGGTGCCCGCCGCCAGCGCGCCGGTGACGAACACCGGTGAGCGACTCCCGTCCTCGCGGCGCCACGCCAGCGTCCCGTCGTCGAGGACGGGCATCCCTCGATGACCGCGCTCGAGGTCGAGCGTTGTGGCGACGCGGTCGACGAACGGGTGGTCGAACACCGGGTCGAACCCGGTCGCGAGGACGATCCGGTTGGCCGAACAGCAGCCCCCGTCGGCGAGCAGGAGCCGGACCTCGCCGTCGACCGCGCGGGCTGACGCGACGTCGCCGACTCGGGTCCGTAGCTCGCCCGCGTCGACGGCGTCCTCGAGGCGGTCGAGCAGGGTCGGGGGGACGGTGGCGTCATTGCGCGCCTCGCGGACGACCTCGAGGCGACGCCGGGAGCCCGGCGGATGGCGGTGGAGCTCGCGCTCGATGTGCGACCAGTTGATCCACTGCGGGTCGGCCTCGATGGCCGCGTCCTCGAGTTCGCGTCGCGAGAGCAACGTTACGGGCTCGCGATCGGCGAGACAGGTCGCCAGCTGGGCTGCGGTGACCCCGCCGCCGACGACGATCGTTCCCTCGGTTCGGCGATCGGGGTCGAACCCGTCCCAGACGTGGGTGAGCCGATCGACTCCCGTCGCCCAGTCGGGAGTCCGGTACCGTCCCCCGTGACCGATCGCCAGCACGCAGCTTCGGGTCCGGATCGGGCCCGCGTCGGTCTCGAGGACGAGCCCGTCGCCGTCCTCGGCGATCGTGTCGACGGTCGCCCGTCGGTGCAGCGATCGGAGCTCTTTGCGCTCGATAACGCGGTCGGCGTAGTCCAGAAACAGCGACAGCGACGGCCGACGGGGGTACCCCGGCGTCGGCAGAAGTTCCTCCTCGCGGCCGCGGGCCTCGGCGAAGTTCTCGAGGCCGAACGGTTCGGTGCCGACGTGGTGGACGAACGTCGAGCGCATCGCGTCCATCTCGCAGGCCCGGGCCTTCCGCCGGAACGAGGCCAGCAGCCGCTCGTTGGGGTCGACGATCCGGACGTCCTCGCGCTCGAGAGCGACGTCCTCGAGCAGCCGCTGTGCGAGGTTGGTGCCGTGGATCCCGCCGCCGACGATGACACACTCGTACACGGATCCCGGTACGCGCTATTATTACTTTAGACATTCGACTTAACAACCATTGGGTGGGTAGTCGAGAGAGGATAATATCTCAACCGACCCCGTGCCGGCATGAGGGTTTTCGTCCGTGCGACGCGTATCGGTACTATGCCGGACGGAACTTTCGGCGACCGACTCGGGACGTACCAACAGCGCTTCGACAGCCTCGACGCGACCGTCGCCGCGTATATGGATCGGTGGGGGATACCCGTGTTACGGGCTGCGATCGCCGTCGTGTTCATCTGGTTCGGCGCGCTCAAGGTGGTCGGCGTCTCGCCGGCCGGCGAACTCGTCGCGGCGACCGTCTATCTCGTCCCTCCCGATCTGTTCATCCCCGTCCTCGGCGTCTGGGAGGTGCTTATCGGGGTCTGTCTGCTCTATCGACCGCTGATCCGGCTCGGGATCTTCCTGCTCTTTCTCCAGCTACCCGGTACTTTTCTGCCGCTTGTCATCCTTCCCGAGGCGGTGTACGTGTCGTTCCCGTACGCGCTGACGGTCGAGGGACAGTACATCATCAAGAACCTCGTCATCATCGGCGCCGCGCTCGTGATCGGCGGCTCCGTCAGAGAAGACGTGTAGTTAGCCGGCCGATCCACGCGAGCGCGAGCGCGAACCCGATCGCCGCCGTGGCCTGACGGGCGAGCATCTTCGTCACGAACCGGGTCGAGACCTCGCGGGCGACCGTAATCGCGGTGACGAGACAGGGCAGGAGTACGCCCGCGAGGTAGACCGCCACGAGTACCTGGATCGGCGAGAGCGCGGCGATCCCGCTCGTGTCGGCGGTCAACAGCGCGATCCCGTCTTTGCGAATCGAGGCGAGGACGATCGGCAGGGCGGCCTCGGCCGGCAGCCCGAACGCGCTCATCGCCGGCGCCAGGGCGCCGCCGAGTCGCTCGAGGACGCCGGCGTGGTCGAGCAACGCGGCGACGACACAGATCGCCGCGAAGACGGGCAGCGCCGTGGTGAGGAAGCTCGCGAGCGAGGATCGCGCCTCCCGCCAGATCGCGCGCGGGCGGGGCCACTCGAGGAATGTGCGCCGATCGACCGCGAGCGACGCCGTCCGGGCCTCCCGCGGCGCGACGAGACGAACGTACAACAGCGTCGTCACGACGAGCACCACGAGGTAGGGAACGACGAGCCAGCTCATTCCGACGGCGGCAAGCACCGCGAGCGTGGCCGGGAACTGGTAGGAGCAGGCCGCGCCGAAGGAGATCGCCGAGATGGTGGTACAGCGGGTGCAGTCCGAGCAGCTCCGGGTGCTGGTCACGGCGGGGACGTTACAGCCAAACCCCATCACGACCCGGACGAGATCCCGCCCCGTCAACCCAACGCGGCGCATGACGGGGTGGAGCGCGGTCGTCACCCGCGTGACGAGCCCGCTGGCCTTGTACGCACCCATGAACAGGGCGAAGATCAGCATCGTCGGCAGCGCCCAGACGAACAGGAACGGCCCCATCGCGAGCAGGCCGTAGTCGCTTACGAGAACGGCCGTTATCGGCTCCGGCAGCGCCGCCGTCTCGGCCCACGCGACGGCGGGCTCGAGGGTCGCGCCGACGACCGGGTCGAGTTCGCCAGCGACGGTGTTTGCGAACCAGACGGCGACGACGGCGGGAAGGAGGAGGACGAGCGTGCTCGCGATCGGACCCAGGTACGGGCGCTCGAGGATCGTCTCGGCCGGCTCGATCTCCCAGCCCGCGCGGGTCGTCATCTCGGCGGGAAACGAGCCCGCGTAGCGAAGCGCTTCCAGGACCGCCCCCGCGTCGGCCCCCGTCGGCGAGCCGGTATCGGGAGCGACCCCACCGTCGGCCGCGACCCGCGTCAGCCGACGGGCGTCGACGGGGACGACCGGAACGCCGAGATCCGACTCGAGGGAAGCGACCCGCTCTCTGGCCGCCGAGCTATCGTCGATCCTGTCCCAGTGGGTGACGACCACCGCGCCGGGACGCCCCTCGACGAGCGGCAGCAGGTCCGCGAGATCCCGATCGAGGTCGGTCGCCGGAACGACGAGGACGACCCGGTCGGTCGCCTCCAGTTCCGCCAGCGCCTCGCGGGTCGTCTCGGTGTCGGCCTCGAGGGTGATCCCGGGCGTGTCGACCAGCTCGAACCCGTCGGTCCGATAGACCTCGCTCGAAACGGTCGACCCACCCAGCTTCTCGTCGGCCGGGCGCGAGCCGGTGAGACCGGCCGTGAGCGCGGATTTACCAACGCTTTCCTTCCCGATCAGGACGAGACGCTCGCGGTCCGAGCTCATGTGTCCGTCCTCCGATCGGTCCCGCCTCGATACTCCTCGTCGAGTCCTCGAGCCGCCGTGACAGCGGCGCGCCGGAATCGGTGTCTCACTGGCGCGTCACTCGGCAGCCACAATTAATAATAGTACTGATTAATATAATAACTACTATTATCTCCGAGACCGTATTCACAATCGAATGCGCGACAACTCGACACCGGTTACGGTACTGTCCGGAACGCTTGGCGCCGGCAAGACGACCGTTCTGAACCGCCTCCTGCGGGAAACCGACGACCAAATCGCCGTGCTGGTCAACGACATGGGAGAGGTCAACGTCGACGCCGAACACGTCGCCGAATCCTCCGACATCGCCGACGAGGACGAGGAGCTGATCGAGCTCTCGGACGGCTGTATCTGCTGTGAACTCCGCGGGGACCTCCTCGAGGCGATCGACGAGCTCACCCGCGAACGGGCGTTCGACGCCGTCGTCGTCGAGTCGACCGGCGTCGCCGAACCGCTCCCGGTCGCCCAGACACTGACGATCGGGTTCGACCAGAGCGACCTCGAGCCCACCGAGTTCTACGCGGAGACCGGGATGGAGCCCCTGGAGGACTGCCACCTCGATACGACCGTCACCGTCGTCGACGCCCACCAGTTCGACGCGGCGATGCGCTCCGACGAGATCCTCGACGACGACGGCACCGAGAAACACCTCGGCGACCTGCTCGTCGAGCAGGTGGAGTTCTGCGACGTCCTCCTGCTCAACAAGTGTGACCTCGTCGACAAGGCGACCCTTGAGCGGATCGAGTCGACCCTCGAGGCGCTCCAGCCCCGCGCGGAGATCGTTCGCACCGAGCACGGCCGCGTCGACCCCGACGTCCTCGTCGACACGGGGCGGTTCGACTTCGAGGACGCGAGCCAGTCGGCGGGCTGGATCCGGGAGCTGCATGAACCCCACGAGTCAGCCGAGGAGGAACACGGCGTCACCTCGTTCGTCTTCGGCGCCCGCCGCCCGTTCCATCCCGAACGCTTCGCGGAGCTGCTCGACTCGTTTCCCGACGAGGTCGTCCGCGCGAAGGGCCACTTCTGGCTCGCCGGCCGTGGGGACGAGGCGCTGACGATCAACGTCGCTGGCCGATCGATCCGTGTCGGTCCCGGCGGGCCGTGGACCGACGCGCTGCCCGAACCCGAGCGCAGCGAACGCCTCGAGGAAAACCCCGAGATCGAGGACAACTGGCACGACCGGTGGGGCGACCGCAGCGTCCGTCTGGTCGTGATCGGCACCGAGATGGACCACGAGCCGCTGCGGGCCGCCCTCGAGGACTGCCTGCTCACTGATTCGGAGCTCGACGAGGACTGGTCGACCTACGAGGACCGGTTCCCGACGTTCGAGCTCCCCGAAGACGAGCCGACGGCGGAGCCCGAGGACGACTCGAACCAGGAAGAGATCGGGATCGCGGACTGAGAACGAACCAGTGACCGAGCACGATACCGACGCCGATCCGTTCGCCGACGCGCGGGCCGAGGCCGACGGCGACGTCTCGCCGTGTTACGAGGCGTACGTCGCGCGTCGCGACCACCGGCCCGACAGCTGCACGATCTACTGTGCGCTCGACGGTGAATCGATCGAGGACACCTGGATCCGCGCGAAAGGCGACGCGTTCGTCTCCCGCGAGGACGCCAGGTAAGGACTCGCTCACGCCCCAACGACGTAGTATACCGACACACCACACGACGATGTCAACCCACTTCCAGACCGCAGTCAGATCCAACGTCTCGCACGCGACCCGACGCGAAGCCATCGACCGCCTCGTCGCGGAGGACGAGCAGCGCAATCTCGCGCTCCTCGTCGAGATGGGCGGGCTCCGCGGGGAGTTCCGTCGCCGAGCCCTCGAGGGACTCGGCGAGTGCAACGCGGCCAACCACCTCGAGGAGCTTGCCGACGATACGACGGTCGACCCGTCGCTGCGGCGTCGTGCGGCCGAGCTGTCCTAGTTCCGCCGACGCCGCCGGGAGTCCCGATTCGGTTAGCAGCGAATCGGCCGGCGTTGTTAAATTACAGCCGGCTCGATTACCTATTTACTAGCAACTCTTTTTAAGTATCGAACGTTCAGTTAACAACGCTATGGCATACAGCTGCTCCACCTGCGACGAGTCGTTCCAGTCCGCGGCAGGCGTCACGCAACACGTCGCGCTCCACCACAACACCTGTGCCGTCTGCGACGACGAGTTCGACGACGCGGACGGCCTCCGCGAGCACGTTCACGCGAGCCACTGACGACGAACGACAGCTTCGTTTTTAACGGTCGAGGCCGCCGAGAGCGAAACGCCCGCGATCAGCAGTCGCAGTAGTCCGGCTCGCAACACTCGAGGTCCTCGACGATCATCCGTTTCTCCCGGTACTCCTCGAGCGGCCCCGTCTCGACCCCGAGTCGGTCGCCGAGCTCCTCGGCGACGACGGCGAAGCGCTGGCGGAACTTGTAGATAAAACAGAACTGCTGGCCGTTGTGTGCGACCTGCGGCCCGGCGAGGAACAGGCCTGGCGTCTCGGTCGATTCGTCCCGGTCAGTAAGCGCTGGGAACGAACCGTCGAACGCGAACAGATCCTCGACGACCGCGAGGCTTCCTTCGAACCCGGTCGCCAGGATCGGCGACACCCGGGAGCGGTAGCGGTCGCCGTCGCTCGCCGTCACCGCGTACCCCTCGTCGTCGCGTCCGATCTCCTCGATGCGAGCGTCGGCGACGAGCTCGATCGGCGCGCCGTCCTCGAGAGCCGTCTCGAGGCGCTCGCTCGTCCGCGGCGAAAGCACCTCGCTCGGGTCGGGACTGCGGAACTGCCAGGTCCCCTCGTCGTCCAGCACCGTCACCGAGCGTCCCGCTTCGGCGAGTCCCAGCGCCGCGTCGATCCCGCTCTCTGCGCCCCCGACAACCACGACGTCGGCCGCGCCGTCGACCGCTGCGCCGGCGCCGTCGGCGGCAACCCGAGCCGCCGACCCGTCCTCGTTCGCGACGCGATCCGCGTACCCCGCCCACGAGTCGACGGCCGCGACGTGAGTGCCGTGGACGGCGCCGTCGATCCCGGCATTCGAGGGGTACTGGTACTGGCCGGCGGCCCAGACGACGTAGCGGGCGCGGATCGGTCCCTCGTCGGTCTCGAGGACGAACCCATCGGTTTCGTCGGCCCCTTCGCGGACGACCGAGTCGACGTCGACGCCCGTCTCGACGGGCAGCTCGTGGAACTCCGCGACGGCCTCGAGGTACTCGGCGTACTGCTCGCCCGTGGGGTGTTCCCGATCGAGCGCCAGCGCGGGGGAGGTGTCGACCGTGATCGCGTTCAGATCGCGCACGCCGAAGGCGTTAGCGGGGAACGACGGCGTCAGCAGTCGCATCTCCTCGGGCCAGCTTCGGAAGGAGGCGCCGATCCGATCACGTTCGAGGACGGCGTACTCGACGTCGAGCCGTTCGAGCGCGACCGCGGTTCCGAGCCCGGCCGGGCCGGCCCCGACGATCGCCACCTCGAGGGAGTCGTTCATACTGGATCGGTGAGTGTCGAGGTTTAATAATATTGTGTGAGAAGTTACTAAGAGATAGTATTATATCTGGACCGAATAGCAAGGCTGGCTCGTGGAGCACCGATTCGCGGAGCTTTTAGCCGACCGGGGACTGGGATCGATATCGATGACTCGACAACCGCTCGAGCGGAGGTGGCTTCGATGACGACCGACCTGACCGAGATCACCGTGATCGGAGACGACGACACCGGACTGGTCGCCCGCGTGACCAGCCTCCTGTTCGAGCGCGGAGCCAATATCGAGGACATAGACCAGGCGGTTCGGGACGATGTCTTCCGGATGAACCTCGCCGTCGACACCGCGGAAATGGTCTGTACCGAGGCGACGCTTCGGGAGGACCTCCACGAGCTCGGCGAGGACCTCGGGCTCGACGTGCAGGTCCGGTTTCCCGCCGACCGTGAGACCCAGCGGATCGCGGTGCTCGGTACCAGCGAGAGCCACTGTCTGGAGGCGCTGTTCGAGGCCTGGGCGAACGACGAGCTCGGCGCCGACATCGGCGTGGTCATCGGCAACCACGACGACCTCGAACCCCTCGCCCAGCGGTACGACGTGCCGTTCCACGACATCGGCGACGAGAACGGCCAACAGAACGAGGCGCGGCTGCTCGAGCTGCTGGCGGAGTACGACGCCGACCTGATCGTCCTCGCGCGGTACATGCGCATCCTCAGCCCGAACGTTGTCTTCCGCTACGAGGACCGGATTATCAACGTCCACCCCTCGCTGCTGCCCGCCTTCCCCGGCGCCGAGGCCTACCGCCAGGCCCTCGAGGAGGGTGTCCGGGTGGCGGGCGTCACCGCCCACTACGTCACTACGGATCTCGACCAGGGGCCGATCATCACCCAGCGCGCGTTCAACGTCCCCGACGACGCCGACCTCGCGGAGATCAAGCGGCGGGGCCAGCCCCTCGAGGCCGACGCCCTGCTCGAGGCGGTGCGGCTCCACCTGAACGGCGACGTCTCGGTCCACCGCGGCCGAACGAGCGTCCGCGAGAACGAGCGTGATTACCAGCTGGGGCTGCCCGACGAGATGGACGAGCTCACCCCGGATCGACCGGTCGACGGGATCGCCGACGCCGTCACCGACGCCGACCCTATCACTGACGGCGACGCCGACGCGGCACCAGAAGAGAACGACGAGGACGACGCCGACCGGGAGACCGAGCCGGAACCGCCGGCGAGCTAACGCCGCCAGGTCTCGGGAGACAGTATCCGTTGCGGACGGTCTCGCGGTTTTCGACGCCGCCGCTACTCACCGACGTTCGATCAGCTTCGGCGCGACCGCGACTCGCGTCGATCGCGCCGCGAGTTCGTTGGGACAGTCTAGACGTCGTTCGGATCGATCGTCACGCCCTCGAACAGCGGGTGGAGATCGTCGTCCAGCTGTGCCTTCAGGTCCTGAAGCTCGCCCTGGGTGAGCGTGGCCGCGATCGCGTCGGTGACGCCGTCGGCAAACTGCTCGGCGTCGCCATCCTCGACGTCGGTTCCCTGGAGGTGGTTGCTGACGCGGTCGACGAACGCCTCGCGATCGTAGCCGGCGCCGTCGTGGTCGGCGTCCTCGACGATCGAGGCCAGCTCCGAGGGGAGCTGGGCGGCGACGTCCTCGGCCTCACCGCCCGTCAGCGTCTCGCCCAGCGTCTCGAGGACGGCCTCGCTGGCGATCTGTGCGCGATCGATCGTCTCGAGGTGACTCGCCTCCTGTACGAGCTTGTAGAATTCGTTTTCCTGCATAGACGAGGATTACACGGTGAGCAGTATCGGGGTTCGGCCCTCAGATGCAAGTCGCCTCATGATCGTTCTCGCCGTCGGCAAACGGCGACTCGGCGTCACCGGATGTCGCGGTATCGCCGCCGTGCCGGTCGTCGACATCCTCGAGGAACGCGCCGAGGTCGATCCGATCTACTGGCGCGAGCGTCACTGCGACGCTTATGCTTTCGCAGATGGTACTCTTACCCATGGCACAGCGAGAGGTCCAACAGGAGCTGTCGGTCGACCAGTACACGCTCGGGCTCGTCGGCCCCGACCAGGAGTGGGCGGGGACCGTCGCCGACGGCGGACGGATCGAGACCTACACACCCCCGGGCTGCTGGGGCCCGATGATCACACCGGAGTTTCGCGGCGGTCACGAGGTCACCCGACCGATCCGTGTCGAGAACGCCGAGGTCGGCGACGCCGTCGCGTTGAAGATCCGAGACGTCGAAGTGACGAGCCTCGCGACGAGTACGGGCTCGATGCGCGAGCGAACCGAGGCGTTCGGCGACGACCCGTTCGTCGACCACCGCTGTCCGGAGTGTGGCACCGAGTGGCCCGAATCGGTCGTCGAGGGTACGGGTGAGGACGCGATCCGCTGTGCGGAGTGTGGCGCCAACGCCTCCTCGTTTGGCTTCGAGTACGGCTACACCGTCGTCTTCGACGAGGATCACACGGTGGGGATCACGGTCGACGAGGACGCCGCGACCGACCTCGCCGAAGACGCCGCGGAGCTGATGGACATTCCCGACAACTCCCGGCAGCACCCGATCCTGCTGTACGCGCCCTCGGAGATGCCCGGCACGCTTGGTCGGCTGCGGCCCTTTATCGGCAACGTCGGAACGACGCCATCCGTGGAGCTGCCCGACTCCCACAACGCGGGCGACTTCGGCCAGTTCCTCCTCGAGACCGACCACGACTGGGGGCTCGAGAGCGAGGACGAACTCGAGGCTCGCACCGACGGCCACATGGATATCCCGCAGGTTCGCGCGGGCGCGACGCTGATCTGCCCGGTGAAAGTCGACGGCGGGGGCGTCTACGTCGGCGACCTCCACGCCAACCAGGGCGACGGCGAACTCTCCTTGCACACGACCGACGTCAGCGGCACGGTGCGGATGGACGTCGAGGTGATCAAGGACCTCGAGATCGACGGCCCCGTCCTGCTGCCCAACGAGGAGGACCTGCCGTTCATCAGCAAACCGTACAGCGAGGACGAGCTCGCGGCGGGACGCGAGCTGGCCGCCGACCACGACGTCGACCTGCTCGAGGAGACGGGACCGATCCAGGTCGTCGGGACAGGCGCGACGATCAACGACGCCACCGAGAACGCCTTCGACCGCGCCGGCACACTGCTCGGGATGAGCGAGGGCGAGGTGCGCTCGCGGTGTACGTTCACCGGCGGGGTCCAGATCGGTCGACTGCCCGGCGTCGTCCAGCTCGACATGCTCGCGCCGATGGACGTCCTTGAGGACCGCGGGATCGCCCACCTCGTTCGGGACCAGTACGACGTCCTCGACGCATAGTCGACCCCGTGCTCGGTCGTCGAGCGTGATCAGTCGGCTTCGTTGGTCTCGATGGTCGCGCGGTCCTCGCTCGAGACCGTGCCCAGCTGTGCGGATCGGTTCTCCGAGAGCAGCGGCGTGACGGCCAGTATCAGCATCGCGATCATAAACACCGCCAGCATCGAGAGAACGACCGCCGTGACGCCGAACGGAACGATACTGGCGAGGAGACTGCCGGACGCGATACCCGCGAGGGATCCACCGAAACTGACGAGACTCATCGCTTTCGACCACCCGTTTCGTATCGAGTGGCATGAGTGTTACTTTTCCGTGACCGACCTGCTGGAACCGCCGCCTGGCGTCGGACGGGTGGTGCGATCGAACGGCATTTACTCACGCAGCCGGACGTATTCGTATGGAGATACCCGAGGGGCTGGGGTCACACGTCCTCGATACTCTCGCGCCGAACATCGCGGTGCTGGACGACGAGGGCACGATCCTGAGTACGAACGACGCGTGGAAGTCCTTCGCCGAGGAGAACGAACTCCAGCCACCGGTCGGCAGCGTCGGCGTCAACTACCTGGAGATCTGTGAGCACAGCGACAGTCCGCACGCCGAACAGGCGGCCGAAGGGGCTCGGGCCGTCCTCGATGGCGACCGGGAGACGTTCACCCTCGAGTACCCATGTCACTCGACGGGTTCCCAGCGGTGGTTCCAGCTGACCGTCAGGCGCACGCGCTACGAGGACGAGCTGTACGCGATCGTCTCTTACCGGAACATCACCGAGCGCAAGTTGAGCGAACAGCGCGTCGAGGAGTCGAACGAACGCCTCCAGCAGTTCGCCTACGCCGTCAGCCACGACCTTCAGGAACCGCTGCGGATGATCACGAGCTACCTCGGGCTGATCGAGCGCCGCTACGAGGACGAACTCGACGAGGACGGCCAGGAGTTCATCGAGTTCGCCGTCGACGGCGCCGAACGGATGCGGGACATGATCGAGGGGCTGCTCGAGTACTCCCGGGTCGAGACCCGCGGAGATCCGTTCGCGCCCGTCGACCTCGAGGCCGTCCTCGAAGAGGTCAGCACGGACCTCCAGATGGCCGTCGACGACGAGGCCGGCGAGATCACGATCGAATCGCTGCCGACGGTCGAGGGCGACCGCAGCCAGCTCCGGCGGCTGTTCCAGAACCTGCTCGAGAACGGGATCACGTACTCCGGGGAGGAGCCCCCGCGGATCCGCGTCGAGGCCGAGGCAAGCGACGGCGAGTGGATCGTCGCGGTCAGCGACAACGGGATCGGGATCGACCCGGAGGACCAGGACCGGATCTTCGACGTCTTCGATCGGCTCCACAGCCGCGAGGAGTACGAGGGGACGGGGATTGGGCTGGCGCTCTGTCAGCGGATCGCCGAACGCCACGGCGGGACCGTCGACGTCGAGTCCGAACCCGGCGAGGGGTCGACGTTTTTCGTGACGCTACCCGACGCCGAGTAACGCCGACGGTCGCGACGCCGGGCTCGCCCCGTTCGGCGTGACCCCAGTTCGTCCAGTGTCTTCGAGAACGAGACACCCCACCGTGTCCGGTGTCTCGAATCTATCATCTCCGCGACCCGGTGTACCCCATCGTGTCCAGTGTCTCCCGAACCGGTTCGCGTGGCCTCACGTTGCTCTCCTCCCCACTACGTCCAGTGTCCGAGCTCGATCGAGTGTGGGTGAGAAGGAGCGGGTGTCGCGTCCTCGGAGTCGACTGATGGCTCGAACCGAGCAGACGCCACGATCGCCGTCGTCGCCGATTAGGCGCCGCGATCGAGGTGGTGTTCGATCGCCTCGGTCATCCCCACCACGTCCACTGTCTCGTCGAGCGCCTCGAGCAACAGGTCGGGGTTCGTATCGAGGGAGTACTCGTAGTACCGCCCGCCGACCTCGCCTTTGTTCCGTTCCACCCGGCTCGCGATTCCGAGCATCGCAAGCTCGTTGAGGTGATCCCGCATCCGGCGCAGAACCAGCGAGTCGGCCGCCGCCCGATCGCAGACGATCTCGTAGCGATCCTGGATATTCCGGGCCCGCGTCGGCGTGTCGCCCTCCTCGTGGAGCATCACCAGCGCGTAGAGAACGAGATGACCCTGCTGGGTGAGCCCCGCAACGCCGTCGACGATACGACTCCGTTCGAGCGACGCCCGCGCCTCGTCGACGTGGGCCTCCGTGATCTGCTCGACCCCGCGAGTCGTCGAGCGGTAACCGACCCTTTCAATTTTGAAAGTCGACCGCCGATCCGGAGCGGTCCCGGCCCGCTGTGCAGCCGTCTCGTTTTCGATTCTTCCCTATCCACGAACGTGGATTCAAAACGAAAGCCGAAAGCGTTTTTGAGCACGGATACGGGGTAACGGATAATGACGGCCTACACCGCGACGGTGACCGTTCGACTCAAACGCGGCGTCCTCGACCCCGAGGCCGAGACCACGAAACAGGCCCTCAAGCGGCTGGGATTCGAACTCGAGGCGCTGCGATCGGCCGACCGCTTCGAGATCGATCTCGAGGCCGACTCCGACGAGGACGCCCGCGAGCGCGCCGACGAGATGGCCGAACGACTGCTCGCGAACCCGACCATCCACGACTACGACGTGGAGGTCGACGAGCGGTAGATGACGGTCTCGATCACGACGACCGAGACCGTCGGTCGCAACACCGCGGGGTGGCGACTGTGACGGTCTCGATCGTCAGATTCGGCGGTTCGAACTGCGACCGCGACGCCGAGCGCGCACTGGCTCACCTGGGGATCGACGCCGAGATCGTCTGGCACGAGGACGGCCTCCCTGCCGACACGACCGGGATCGTCCTCCCGGGCGGGTTCTCCTACGGCGACTACCTCCGTGCGGGAGCGATGGCCGCGCGCTCGCCGATCATGGCCGAGGTTCGGGAAGCTGCCGCCGACGGAACGCCCGTTCTGGGAATCTGTAACGGCGCCCAGATCGGCTGCGAGTCGGGGCTGACCGAGGGAGCGTTCACGACCAACGAGAGCGCCCGGTTCCAGTGTGAACCGGTGTTCCTTCGCGTCGAACGTACGGATACGCCCTGGACGGCCGCCTACGAGGAAGGTGAGGTCATCGAGGTGCCGATCGCCCACGGGGAGGGACGCTACGAGATTCCCGACGATCGCCTGGCCGAACTCGAGGACGACGACCGCGTCCTCTTTCGGTACTGCGACGCCGACGGCGACGTGAGCGCGGGCGCGAATCCGAACGGCTCGAAGGGCGGCGTCGCCGGCCTGCTCGGCGAGCGGGAGACGGTCGCGGTGTTGATGCCCCATCCCGAGCGTGCGACCCTCCCCGACGTCGGTCCGACTGACGGGCAGGGGATCCTTCGCGGATTCGCCGACGCCTGAACTGGCCGATAGCTTTATCGGCATACTGGTCTGTCTTCTGAACAGTATCGCGATAGTATAGGTCGACGCCGACTCGCCCGTGATCGACCGGGCGGGCGATATCGGCCAGTCGCGGGAACGGGTTATGGGTACGGCAACGCACGTCGTCTGTGTCGGGACGCCCCTCCCGCCGAACGTCGAGGACGTGCTCGAAGACGTCACCGACGCGGTCACGGTCGCCGTCGCCGAGACGGCCGCCGACTGTCTGGCGGGACTCGAGAGCGCCGACTGCGTCGTCGCGACCGACGCGGTCCCCGACACGACCTGTCCGGAACTCTGTTCGCAGATCGCGCGTCGTCGTCCCGAACTCCCGGTCGTCGTCTTTCCGGCGACCGGCAGCGAGGAGCTAGCGGGCGAAGTAATCGCGGCCGGCGCCGACGGCTACGTCCCGCGATCCCAGGGGCTCGAAACGCTTCGGTCCCGTCTCGACGGGCTGATCGGGGACGGCTCGAACGAACGCCACGAGGACGGGGCCGGCCGGAACGCCGCGGACGACCGGGACGAGAGCGGCGATCGAGCGCAGTGTCGGGACTCGAGCCCGAACGGCGGCTCGAGCCGTCTCGAGTTGCTCGTCGAACAGTCCCCGCTCGCGATCGTCGAGTGGAACCGCGAGTTCGAGGCGGCGAGCTGGAACCCGGCTGCCACCGAGCTGTTCGGCTACGCGCCGGCCGAGGCGCTCGGCGAGTCCGCGTTCGATCTGGTCGTCGCCGAACGGGATCGAACCGAGGTTGCGAACCACTGGGAACTGCTCGTCGAGGCCGACCTCGAGGAGTCGTTCCGGACGGTGAACCGGAACGTTCGAGCCGACGGCACCGAGCTCACCTGCGAGTGGATCAACACGCCGCTGATCGAGGACGGCGAGGTCGTCCGCGTTCTCTCTTTCGTTCGGGACGTGACGGACGACCTCGAGCGGGCGAACGCGCTCGAGGCGCTCCAGGAGACGACGCGGCGGCTTGTCGGAACGTCCTCTCCCGACGAGGTCGCCGAGATCATCATGGAGGCGATCGAGCGCGTCCTCGATCGGTCGCTTGCGGGGGTCTGGTTCGCCGCCGAGGACACGGACCGACTCGAACTCGAGGCGACAGCCTCCCGGCTCGCTGACGACAGCATCGCCCGGCGACCGATCGACCCTGGGAGCGGACTCCTCTGGGAGGCCTACGACCGTGGGGAGCCGATCGTGGTCGACGACGCCACGACCGAACGGCTCCCGTACTTCCTCGAGTACCCCCTCGGAAACGCTGTCGTCTACCCGCTCGGCGATCACGGCGTCGTCTCCGTCTGTTCGGTCGCGGGCCGGGAGCTTGAGGCCGCGGACGTCTCTCTCGTCCAGGTCCTCGCCGCGGCGGCTGAAACGGCCCTCGATCGGACGGCCCGGCGACGCGAGCTCGAACGTGCGAAGACGATCGTCGAGGCCGTCGGCGACAGTATCTACGCGGTCGACCGCGACGGTCGGTTCGTCGCCGTCAACGACATGCTTGCGTCGGTGACGGGGTACGACAGGGAGGCGCTTCTCGGTCGGCACTTCTCGTCGGTGCTGACCGACGAGAGCGTCGCTCGAGTTCGCGAGCGAGTCGACGAGTTCGAGCCGGGCGCTGCGGACACTGCGACCGACGAGGTGACTGTCTCGACTCGAACCGGAGAGCGAATCCCCTGTGAGGCGACGACGCGGCTGCTGTGTCGGGACGGCGACCCCGAAGGAGCGGTCGGCGTCGTCCGCGACATCAGCGACCGCAAGCGAATGGAACGCGAGCTCCGTGACCGACGCGCGAAAATCGAGAGCCTCCACGAGGTCGCCTCCCGACTGGACGACTGTGACTCCCCCGAGGAGATCTACGAGCTGGTCGTCGAAACGGCCGAGGACGTCCTGAACTTCGACGTCTGTGTCGTCGATCGGATCGTCGGGAACTCTCTCGAGAAGGTCGCGCTATCCTCACAGCTCGACGACGCGGACTACGTCGAGCGGATCGACGTCGAGAGGGGAGTCGCGGGACGGACCTACCGGGAACAACGGACCTACCGGATCGACGACGTCGATCGGTGTGACGACGCCATGGAGGACGCGAACGCCTACAGCTCGATTCTGAGCGCCCCGGTCGGCGACCACGGCGTCTTCCAGGCGGCCGCGAGGGAGCGGGGGGCGTTCGACCGCCACGACGAGGAACTGGTCGAGCTGTTGCTCTCACACGCCGTGGACCAGCTGGATCAGCTCGAGTCCGAAGAGAAGCTCCGCAGCGAGCGCGACCGGTTCGCCGCGCTGTTCGAGAACGTGCCCGACGCGGTCGTGAGTCTGCGCCACTGTGACGGCGAACCGATAATCGAGGCGGTCAACCCCGCGTTCGAACGCGTCTTCGGCTACGCGGAGGCGGAGCTGGTCGGGGAACCACTCGACGAGTTCGTCGTTCCGCCCGGAACGAGCGACACGCCCGCCGAGCGGGACCCTCGCGTCGACGAGGGGACGGTCGTCGAGACCGAGGTCAGACGACGCACCGCCGACGGCTTTCGCGAGTTCGTCCTCCAGCTCGTGCCGATCGAGCTCGAGGAGTCGGACGGCCGATCGTTCGGCCTCTACACCGACGTCACCGAGCAGAACCGGCGTCGCAAGCGCCTCGAGATCCTCAACCGGGTGTTGCGCCACGATCTGCGAAACGGGATGAACGTCATCGACGGCTGTGCGGAGCTGCTCGCCGAAAGCCTCGAGGGGACGGACGCGGCTCGGGTCCGGACCATCCGCGAGCGGTCGCGGGATCTCACCTCGCTCGCCGAGAAGAGCCGCACCGCAGAGTGCGTCCTCGATCGCGACGCCAATAGCCGCCCGGTCAACGCCGCGGCGCTCGCCGAGCGGGCAGCCGACCGCCTCGAGGACGTCCATCCCGACGTCGACCTCGGGCGGTCGCTTCCCACGTCGGCGCCGGTCATCGCAAGCGCGGACCTGCGAACGGCGATCTACCAGCTCCTCGAGAACGCGGTCGAACACCACGACGGGGTGCCGTCGGTCGACCTCGAGCTCCGGGAGCGACCCGAGGAGGACCTGGTCGTGCTGTCGGTCGTCGACGACGGACCGGGAATCCCCCCGGAGGAACGGGCACTGCTCAGCGACGACCGGGAGATCACGCAGCTGCGACACGCGAGCGGGCTGGGGCTCTGGTTAGCTAACTGGGTCGTCTCGCAGGCGGGCGGACGGCTTGCGTTCGCCGACAACGAGCCCCGGGGGACCGTCGTCAGGATCGAACTACCGCGGGCCGATCCGGAGGCGATCGGACCGGCGTCGGATCGGTCCGCGTCCGAGTAGTCCGGCCGTCGCCGCTCCAGGCGACGGGGCGATCGGAAAACAGGCGCTATCGGGTCAGCGGCTGGTTGAAGCTCCGCTCGCGTTCCATCACGACCTCCCAGGTCCGTTCACACTCGCAGGAGACCTGCTCGAACACCGAGGGGTCCTGGCGCAGATCGAAGTCCTTGATCGCCTTCTGGACGAGGTCGTCACACTCTTGGCAGTTGTGTGGGCCCCGGTCGGAGCCGTGGCCGACCGGGTCCGAGACGACGATGGCGTCGACGTCAACGGTCTCGCGGAGGACGTGGGCGACCGACCAGAGCCACGGCGGCCGGTAGCCGTCCTCGAAGTAGAGGTCGTCGACCATCGTGTACCGCTGGACGTTACAGGGGTTCATTGAGACGGTGTGACAGCCCTCGACGGCGGCACAACGCTCGACCGAGGCGATCATGTCCGTGACCGCCTCGGACTCGGTGAGGAAGGGCGGCTTCATCAGCAGGTAGGCCTTGATCCCTGCGGCGGCCTCGCTCGCCTCGGTGTCGGCCGCGGCGGCCTCGGCACAGGCGTCCTCGAAGTCCGCGAAGTCGAAGTACTTGTTCACGCAGTCGTGGCGGACGCGGTCGGTCGCGGTCTCGAGCCCGATCGCGACGTCGGTGTCGACGCCGTGACGGGTGAAGTCGGCGATCTTCTCGCGGTCGACGAAATCCGGCAGCGACTCGACGACCATCCGTTCGCGGTCGGCGAACGTATCGGCGATCGCCTGTCGGGTTTCGGCCCCGACCTCACGCTCGTCGAGGAAGGAGCCGGAGGTGTAGATCTTGATGAGGTCGGCGGGCTCGTCGGCCTCGTCGGCCTCGTGGTCGAGACAGATGTCGATCTGGTCCATCAGTGCCTCGTGAGAGACGCTGCCGCCGTCGACGCTCTCGGCGACGTAGCCACACATCGTACAGCCGCCGGCGCGGGCCCACCGACAGCCGCCGGTGTTCAGGATGATCGTCAGACTCTGCTTGACGCCGTCGGGAGTGTTGTCCTCGTCCACCCAGACACGGGTGGGCTCGTGGGGGTCGTAGCTGGCCTCCTTCCGGGAGCGGATCTCCCGCATGACCTGGTTGTGGGCGTCCATGCCCTTGCCCTGCTCGTAGACCTCGGGCGTGGGGTGACTCATTATCGGAGAAAGCGGCCCGGTGCCTAAAGCGCCTTCGTCTGGACCGTCGACAGGCACATGACAACGCCGTGCCCGGACCGAACAGTTACACCGTCGGTCTCACAACGAACGGACGATGCCCATCGGACCGACACAGGTCGCTCTCGGGGCGCTCGTTCTCGTCGCGATCGGGTTCACGTGGCGCTACGGGGGACGTGACCGCTGGCGGGCGCTCGTCGCCGACAGGTTCGTTTACGGCGTTCCGTGGGGAACGCTTCTCACCGTCGGAATCGTTGTCGCGTTCTACCTGTTTGCCCAGGGCGGGCTCCGACACTGGAGCGAGCCGCTGACCTACCCGTTCATTACCTGGTCGTATCTTTACCCGCTCGGCTGGCTTACCGCCGGTATCGCCCACGGCTCGCCCGAGCACCTGGTGGCGAACATGACCGGGACGCTCGCGTTCGCCCCGATCGCGGAGTACGCGTGGGGACACGACCCCACACGTCGAACTGCAACCGACGCGAACGGCGACGACACTGGGCTGTTGGGGCGGCCCTGGTTCCGTGCGGTCGTCGCGTTTCCGGCCGCGTTGCTCGCCGCCGCGTATCTGACGGCGTTCTTCTCGCTCGGACCCGGACTCGGCTTCTCCGGAGCGGTCTTCGCCATCGCCGGCTTTGCCCTCGTCACGTACCCGCTCGCTACTATCGTCGCAGTACTTGCATCCAGCGGGCTCCAGTTGCTGTACGACGCCCTGACACAGCCGGTGGTTCGCGAGGCCGTTGAACGAGGACCCCCAGCGCCGCCCGAGTGGGCCGGGATCGGCTTTCAGGCCCACCTGCTGGGATTCCTGGTCGGGGTGCTCCTCGGTATCGCTCTCCTGCGGCGTCGGTCCCGTCGCCCAACCCCCGCACGTCTCGTCCTCGCGACGGCTCTGTTCGGACTCGTCCAGTCGCTCTGGCTGCTCGTCTTGCCCGCCGCCGAGGACGTGTTCACCCTCTATCGGGGTGCCGGCGTCGTGCTCGTCTTCTCGCTCGCGATCGGCACCACCGTCGCCGTCACGGGTAGCGATCGCCCGCTCCCGCGGGTGGTGCCGATCGAGCGGGCGACCCGGCGTCGACTCGCCGGCGCGTGGCTCGCCGTCCTCGTGCTCGCCGTTCTGGTCGGTACCGTGGGGCTTCTCGTGGGCGACCAGCCGGTACTCTTCGGGCTGGGAGTGGTGCTGCTGGTCGCGACGCTGCTCGCGCTGCCGGCGCTGCCGTCGGTCGTTCCCGACCGGATGCTCTCGAGTCCGCTCTCCCGGCGCCAGACGGCGATCGCCTGTCTGGGCGTGCTGACGCTGCTGGTCGCCGTGCCGAGCATCCCGTTCGGTCTGACGGTCGTCGACGACGCCGTTCCGGGAACCGGCGAGGTCGAGGTCGAGGGGTACGCCGTGACCTACGAGCAAAACGTGACGGTTGGCCAGGACTCGGTCGTCGACGTCGACACGAACGAGTCCGAAACCCGGCGGGACGGGGTGGTCCTCGTCAACGCCGATCGCGAGATTTCGACCGTCTCCGTCCGATCCGATCTGCTCGAGTACGCCGGCGAGGGCAGCGTCGACGTCGGCGGGTTCGGCTGGCGCGAAACGGTCGACGTCGAGCGAACCGGCTGGGAGGTCGTCGGAAACGAGACGGCCTACGCCGTCGACCTCGAGATCGACGACGAGACGACACGGTCGTTCGCCTCCGACCCGGTTCGAGCCCACGCAACGGTCGACGAGCAGACGTTCCACGTCGTGCCCGACGAGGAGACGTTCCTGCTCCGCGTCACCGAGGACGGTGCCGACGTCGGCGAAACGGCGATTCCGTCGGCCAACGAGACGGCGACGGTTGGCGATCTCCAGGTCTCGACCGAGGAACTCGACGGGGTCGAACGGGTGGTCGTCGAAACCGACGAAACGGAAGTACAGATCGCCACGCAGGAACGGTACGCGGCCGAGACAGCGGCGGAAGAACTGGACGAAATCGAGGAGCCGTAACCCGTCGAACGGTGTCGTCTAGGGCCCGCGGCGGGAGCGCTGACGACCCGGTGCCGACCGAGAGGATCAGAGCCGCATCTCTCTGGTTTCGACGGCATCGCAGGACGAACAGACGAACCGATACTCCACCCAATCGCCGCTCGTCGAGACGTTCCAGCCGCTGTCGTCGCGGTAGCCGCAGTGCCGACATCGCAGCTCCGAGTCGTCGAACTTCTTCCGCAGCCGTTCGAACGGTGACTGGTGTGGTGACATATGATACCATTTATCGCGGTATGCTATAACATTCATTACGATTTCGCTGATAGATCCGCGGCTTCGACGGCATGGTTCTTAGGGATCGCCTCCGTACGGGAGAGCATGGATAGTGTCAGCGGGACGCACGAGCCCGGGAACGGGACGGCCGTCCTCGAGCGGTTCGTCGATCCGGTGGTGGCTGTGACCGACGGGGTGATTACGTTCGCGAACGGAGCCGCCCGGACCGAGTTCGGGTTTCCGGCGGAGTCACTTCCCCGGGAGCCGGAGTCGGTCCTCGGTGCCTACTGGAGCCGAATCGAGGACGCACTGACCGAGACGACGGTCGGGACGGCTCGGCACGTCTCTCTCGAAACCGCGGCGTACGACGCCCGCGTTCACCGGGGGGCGGAGGGGGCGACGATCGTGTTCGAACCGCCCGAGGATCAGGATCCGCCCGCGAGCGATCGGTCGGTCAAGGATCGAGCGATCAACGAGGCCCCGGTGGGGATCACGATCTCCGATCCGAGCCGCGAGGACAACCCGCTGGTCTACATCAACGAGGCCTACGAGGAAATCACGGGCTACGACTACGAGGACGTCGTCGGCCGCAACTGTCGGCTCCTGCAGGGCGAGGACTCCGATCCCGACGCGGTCGCGGAGATGCGGGCGGGAATCGAGGAGGAACGTCCGGTCACCGTCGAGATCGTCAACTACCGCAAGGACGACACCCGGTTCTGGAACGAGGTGACGATCGCGCCGGTCCGTAACGACGCAGGCGAACTGACCCATTACGTCGGCTTCCAGAACGACGTTACCGCCCGCAAGGAGGCCGAGCTCGAACTCGAACGTCGAACCGAAGAGCTCGAGTACATCCTCGAGCGGATCGAGGGACTGATCCAGGACGTCACCGACGTCGTCGCGGGCTCGACCTCTCGCCGGGAGCTCGAGGCTGTGGTCTGTGAGCGCATCGTTACGGAGGAGGCCTACGAGGGCGCCTGGATCGGCGAACGAGATCCGGCGACCGAGCGCATCGAGGTCCGTGAACGGGCGGGCGTCTCCCTCGATGCGTCCTCGATCGACGACGACCACCCGGCCGCGGTGGCCCTCGAGAGCCACGCCGTCGCCGTCGACGGTGACGGCGAGACGACCCGCGCCTCGTTCCCCTTGCGGTACAACGGGATCGATTACGGCGTGTTGACGGTCCGGACCGACTGCGGCCGGACCATCGACGACCGGGAGTCGGTGATTCTCTCGGCGCTCGCCCGAACGATCGCGAGCGGTGTCAACGCCCGCGAAACCAGTCGCACGCTCGCGACTGACGCCGTCGTCGCCGTCGACGTCGATCTCACCGATCCGGCGCTTGCGCCGGTTGCGCTGTCGGCGGCGACGGACGCCCGCTTCGAGTATCGGCGGTCGGTCCACCGAACCGGCGACGGAACGGCGTCGCTGTTCACGGTCGAGGGAACGACCGCCGAGGCGCTCCGGACGGCGGCGGCCGAGCTCCCGGCCGTTTCCCTCGAGGTGCTGGTCGAACACGAGGGAAGCTGTCTGGTCGAACTCCACGACGAGGACGATCCGGTCGGCTGGCTCTCGGACCGCGGTGTCCGGACCATCTCGATCGAGAGCGAGGACGGCAGCGCCCGCCTCTCGCTCGAGATTCCGCGGTCGGCGAACGTCCGCTCGGTCGTCGAAGCGATCGAAGACCGGTACGACGGGACCGACGTTGTCTCCTTTCACCAGCGCGAGGGCGAGGGCCGGTCCCGACAGGAGTTCGCCTCGCGGCTCGAGGAGTCGCTCACGGACCGTCAGTTCACCGCGTTACAGCGGGCGTATCTGGCGGGCTACTTCGAGTGGCCCCGTCCGACGACCGGCGAGGAGCTCGCCCGGACGATGGACGTCTCGCGGCCGACCTTCCACGAACACCTCCGGGGCGCGGAGGCGAAGCTCTGTCGGGCCTTCTTCGGCGACGACTAGCGCGAGCGGTCGTTATGGTCCGAATCGGCACATGCTGCACCGACGTTTATGCGGGTCGGCGTCGAGACGACTGCTATGTACGAGTTCGCAACCGCGGTTCCGCTCCAGCTCGGCGGCGTCGACTTCCTCTACTGGGCAGTCATCTTCATGGTTCTGGCGCTCGTCGCCGCCGCGGTCGGCGCCGGCGGCGTCGCGGGGGTCTCGATGGAGATCGCGCGGATCTTCGTGCTGATCTTCATCGTCCTCGCGGTGATCGCACTCCTGTTGTGAGGACGGCGCCGGCGATCGTCGCCGGTGACGAGGGAGACACAGAAGCGAGTGTCGGGCTACCGGTCGGTTCCGATCACAACCGGCTCGCGGATCTCGAGGGCGGTCTCGAACTCGTCCTCGCGGTCCGTTCGACGGCCGATACGCAGTAGTTGCTCCTCGTGGGCGCGCTCGACGGCCGAGAGATCGCGGTCGTCGATCCCCAACTCGTCGCCGAGCTCCGCCCAGTGGCCCGTCTCGACGGCGAACGCCTCGAGGTCGTCGTCCTCGTACAGCCGTTCGTACCGGCGACGGTAGCGCTCGCGCTCTTTCGCCAGCCGCTTCTGGACGATATCGACCAGATCGGGAAGCTGGGTGGGTGTGACGCTTGACTTCGCGGCGGCGAGCAACAGGATCTGTCCCTCGATTGGCTCCCCCGCCATCAGCCACCCGCGCGCATCGCCTTCTGGGCGAAGTCCTCGACCAGGCCGTCGAGCGCGTCGGGGTCGCCCTCGAAGACGACCGTCACCTCGGTCAGCGTCAACGACGGGCCGACGCCGACGGTCTCGGAGGAGATCGTCGCCGTCCAGTCCTCGCCCGCAACGGTCTCCTCGTCGACCCGCTCTCCGCCGAGGTTCGTCAGGTATCGTCTCGCGAGTCGCTCGGAGATGCCCCGGAAGGAGCGTTCGACCCGCGTTCGTTCTGCCATACCTCCCGTTGGACCGCCGGGAAAATAAACCTCGTCGGTCAGACGGACAGGAGTCCGTCTCAGAGTAGCCCTCTGAGCAGGACGACCGAGACGACGCCGGTACACAGCGCAAGCAGGATGCTTTCGGTGCGCCACATCACGGCGACGACGAGGACACCGGCGCCCCACTCGGCGGGGCCGCCCGAGGCGAGCTCCGGTCCGAGGACGGCGATCACGATCGCGCCGGGCAACACCGAGAGGGCGGCCTCGAGGCGTTCGCTCGCCTCGATCCGGTTGAGCAGCCAGAGGCCGCCGGTCTTGGTGGCGTAGGTGACGACCGCCATCACGAGGATGACGCCGACGACGACTGGGTCGAGCGAGAGTGCGAGTGTGTCACCGATCATGGCGGATCACCTCCACGAGCGCGGCGGCGAACCCGCCAAGCAGGATGTACCACTGGCCCGGGAGCAGTTCCGCGGCGACGAGGGCGACGCCCAGCGAGGCCAGCCAGGGGACGAGCGTCGACTGCCCCTCCCAGAGCTCGGCTGCCAGCGCGAGGAACACGGCCGCGAGGACGAAGTCGAACCCGTACTGTGCGGGATCGCCGATCGCCTCGCCCGCGACGGCGCCGACGATCGTCGAACCGACCCAGAAGGTCCAGATCGCGATCCCGCTGCCCAGCAGGAAGGCGCCGCGTCCGTTGCCCGACCGGAAGTCCCGCATCGTCAGCGCCCAGTTCTCGTCGGCCATGAAAAACAGGCTGCCGTAGGCCTTCCCGGGCGAGAGCCGCTTGAACCAGGGCTGGAGCGCCGCGCCCATCAGCGAGTACCGCAGGTTGATCGCGAACGTCGTGATCACGATCGCCGCGATCGGGATCGGATCGGCCCACAGCTCGACGGCGACGATCTGGGAGGCGCCGGCGACGACGACGGCGCTCATCAGCGTCGCCTCCGCGACGCTCAACCCGACCTGGCTCGCCAGCACGCCGAAGGCCACGCCGTAGCCGCCGACGCCGACGGCGACGGGCAGACAGGTCAGCAGCCCCTCGCGGATCCCCTCTCGACCGAAGGTCACCGGTTCGGTGCCGTCGGTCTGGCCGGTCGCTCCCTCGGGATCTTCGACGGCGTCGCCATCGCTGTCGCCGTCGCTCACGTTCGTCTCTGACTCGATCTCCATCACCATCGGAGACTCCGGGAACGATCTATAAGTCCCTCTCGAAACCGGTCCCGATCATCGCGTCGCTCAACCGCCCGCGACCGGCGGGAACACCGACAGCGTGTCGCCGTCCTCGAGGATCGTGTCGGGGCCCTCCATGTGGACGACGTCGCGACCGTTTTTCAGCACGCTCAGCTGGGCTCGGATCGCTCCGTCCTCGAGCAGCTGGTCCTCGAGGTCGTCGTACTCGGCCTCGAGTTCGCCCAGGACGTCCCCGACCGTCGCGCCGTCTTCGAACGAGGACGTCAGCTCCTTCTGCCCGACCGCCTCGCGAAAGGTGGCGAAGAACCGTAGATCGAGTTCCATACCGCATGGTTGGAGGCCGACACCATAAGTCCGGCTCTCAGGCCGACGCCGTCGGCGAGGACCGGTAGGTGACCGAGTCGACGCCCGCGTCGGTCAACGCCGCGTCGATCGCCTCGGCGCCGCGCTCGCCCGCTTCGTCGGCGTCGTCGGCCTCGACGGTGACGACGACGTCGAACTCGACCGCGATCGTGTACGGGTCGAACGGCGCGGTCGGATGCTCGCGGACCGCCGCATCCTCGATCGCCCAGTCGACGAGGACGTCCTCGGCCGCGAGCGATTCGAACGTTTCCTCGAGTTTCGCGACCGCGTCCTCGCGGGCGGTCGTATCGCTTCCTCCGTGTAGTGTCACGAGCGTCGTTCCCTCGCGCGAGACGGCGAACTCCATACCCGTTCTAGCAAGTCACGGGATTTGAACGCTTGGGATGCGTTCGCGTACCGATCACGACCCTCACGGTGGCGACACCGTTCGTACCAGCGGTCGACCGTGCTGATAACGCCGGTTCGTGGGGAACGACCGGCGAGCACGGTCAGCTATCGGTCGAGGCGTTCGCTCGTCGATCAGCAACGCTTCGATCCGCGATCGCGAGAACGTGACGCGCCCTCAGAGATCCTGGAGACGGATCCCGTCCTCGACCAGCCGCACGTTTCGCTCCTGTTCTAGGTGCTCGCCGAGCTCGTCGTGTTCGTACAGCTGGGCGACGACGTCGGCATACAGCGTCCGCCACGCGATCGCGTAGATCGGCGACTGTCCCCACGCCCGTAGCTCGGGCACCAGCTCGTCGTAGGTCTGGTAGCGTTCCTCGAAGCGGTCGACTGCCTCGAGGACGCGGCTCGCGGCCTCGCGTTCGTCCTCGGACTCCTCGAGAACGCGGTTGAGCTGTTGCTCCCAGCCACCGACGGCCTCTTGCATATCGGCCGCGGCGGCGTCGTCCTCTTCCGGCAGTCGGTCGAGCAGCGGTTCCGGCACGCCGAGTGAGATCTCGTCCATGGGCGCCCGTACGAACGGGACCGGTATGAAACCACTAGCCGGGACCGTCGTCCTCGGCGCGCCGAACGTTCTCCCTTCGATTCGATATCGCGGTATATGATTTACCGCTCCGAACCCTCGCTACCGGGCGTCCTCTCCAAGCATGAGAGGACGGCGATTCGAGCGTGGAACGCGGCGCTCGATTCCGATCGTCGACGAGCCGAGACTATCGACCGGGACCTCGCCCGCAGCGATCGTATACACGCCACGTCCCATCGCGGCGAGCAACGGACCTGCTTCGAGGATCCCCGGTTCGTGTGCCAGGACGCTCGGAACGACGAACATCTGCGTGCCGAGCGGGGTAGCAACGTTCCGCAGCGGATCTGACCCACCCATCGGAGATGGTATCGGGATCCAGCGGCTGACTCGGGGAGTATCCCTCTTCCGAGAACGGTTCTACATCCGCGTACTCCATCCGCGGTCGCCGCCCCGGTTCTCGATTCGTCGGCGCCCGCGTTCTCGAAGCTCCGAGCGTCGCCCCGGAGTTGTCTCTCCGTGATCGAAACCGGTGGGGCTGGATATCCCCTGAGGTACCGGTGGAGCAGGTTTCGGGTGACGAGTCGTGCTAGATGAGAGCCGGTCGGTCGATCCGCTCGATATATATCAGATACCACGATACCGAACTGCCACGATCCTGCTCTCACCGCGAGGACGGTGCTCGGGTCGCCATCGAAACCGGAAAAGTCCGCCGCCCATGCAGCCCGCACGTATATCCGTCTCCGTCGACAACGGGAAAGGTAACCTTGTCTCCGAACAGCCGCGCCCGCTGCGGTTTCGCGGCGGGTTCCGCGACGCCGGACGCCGACCGGTATGGACCGTCGTGGTCCGCGTCGGGTCGCGTCGTCTACCCACGAAACCGAAGCAGAGACCAGCCTCGAGGACGAATCGAACAGCAATGAGCGAGGCAGGACAGCACACTCCCGAACCGGCCCAGCTGCTTCTGGTCGAGGACAACCCGGGCGACGTCCGACTGACCCGAGAGGCGTTCAAGCAGGGTCGGATCGACAACGACCTCCATACTGTCTCGGACGGCAGCGATGCGCTGGATTTTCTCCGCCAGCGCGGCGAGTACGAGGACGCCCCGCGTCCCGATCTCGTCTTGCTCGATCTCAA
>JGI2924J29684_1077976_pt1 | contig 26872 bp, 14 predicted proteins | sample BenlonsequencITS_FD_29684 | JGI IMG/M metagenome (IMG submission 29684)
CCCCACGAGCCACAATTGAATATCCTTATCATAATTATCTTTATAATTTTTAATAACATTGATTAAATGCTTATGGCCTTTATTCGGAGCTATTCGACCAACAAAAAAAACATTTTTCCTTTTATTACTAAATACTTGATTAACTAATGAAATATTTGGAGATATTTCAGACCAATCTTCAATTGCATGGAAAGGCGGGACAACGTCAATGCTTTCATATTGTAAACCGTAGTTTAATAAATCTATCTTGTTATATTCCGAATCTGCCAGCCAATGCCCGTTTTCGTAAATCCGAATAAACCTTGCTGTTTGCTCCCTACCCTGAAGAGTCATTTCGTAATATAACTGTGAATAAGATTTAAAAAATTCTGGAGGCGTAATATTATGATATCTGAAAAACAAATGAGCTTTGCAATGATTAATAAGTTCTTCTCCCTTATCCCAAAAAACACTATGGTGATAAATCAAAATATTTTTTTTATCCTTTAGATATTTTAATAAGTCATATTCATTCATTTTGTATCTTTCAAAATCACCTAAATAGTTCTCTGCATAGATAAACACTTCATAGTTCATATTAGTTAACGTTTGGTACATTCCAAGAATGTCATGTCCAATAGCATCTCCATCAACAACTGTTTGATGTGCAATTACTACCTTAAGCCTTTGGTTCATCCTGCTATACCACTTCCTTACGTAGAACAATTGCATAATCCTGTGCATCGTAAAATAGGCTATTAAATCGATCGATAAGTAAATCTACTCTACTATCACAAACTTGCTCCATACTATTAGTTGATATTCTAGAGGAAATGTCTGGGTTAAGTGCCAACTGGTCAACTACCTTTAACCCTACACTTTCGGCAACAAATTGCAAGGTTATTGGATGAACCGGGCGAATGTGAGATAAATCCATATAGAACCAGTTGCTAATTGCCTGTATGTTCTGGGGGTTAATTGTTTCCAATATCAAAATACCTGATACTTTTAGCTTCGAGTGAACGAGATTAATGAATCGAATTAAAAGCCTTGACTCCAAGTGTTCAATAACCTGAAGAGCTATGATTCCATCCAAACTATTGTCTTCTTGGCCTTCTAGATAGGTAAATAAATCCGATTGAATGACAGGCAGACCTCTATCTTGGCAATAACCAACCATATCCTCGTTGAGATCAATCCCCATAACGCCAATTCCATTTTCAGACAAAAGCTCTACAAACTCCCCACGACCGCAGCCAATATCCAAAACATTGCTTTTATTTCTAAAATAGTCAAGATAAACCTTCTGACGCTCTTTAATTTCTTCTCTGCTCCCTCTAAATCTCTGTTCGAAAAGAAAATAGTCGATATCTAGATTATCATTCTTGTCCTCCTGAATCAGGCGCTCCACGGTTTGAGTACCTAATTCAAGATTAAGACCTTTGTTAATTTTTCTTTCCAACCTTCTTAATCGGTCAGCTATCAAGGTGAGTTCAGGTTCTAAAGAACGCTTCGTTTGTTCTTCTACTTGAGAGAATATCTCTGCCATACCTATCTTTTCTGACAGTTCTGCTCTGTCCACCTTAGCTGCTAACATATCACGGATTGCCTCAAATTTCGATTCATCGACTTTGCTAGCAAGAAGACCTTTTATCACCTCAAGTTCTTCTGAACCAGCTTTCCCAGCAAGATATCCCTTTAAGAGCTCAACGTCATTTCGATCTGCTTTATCTTTTAAGTTATCGGTAAAGGACTCGAATCCTCTACCTGAAATACTAAGTTCTTCGAATTGATGATTGACTGAATTCATAATAGCATCTAAGTCATGATTCTTAGTCAATATTTCTTGCAGAGCCTTAGTCTGTTCGTGAGCATAATCACCCAAAATATTAAGTGTTCGTGTTACGCTAGCATTAAACTCACGTTGGCGATCAATCGGAGGATTTATATACCAGCGCAGGAATTTCCGCACAAATTTTTTTCCAAATACAATAAAACGCCCAATTATTTTGCGGTGAGAAGTAATCGGATAATCAATAATAATATTCCAAGTCAAATTATTCTGCCTCAGTTCCGAATCCAGTGAGCTAAGACCCTTCTCCTCAACCAAGGTATTCCTAGTTTTTGTAATATTATTAGAGTTGGCCAAGATCATTGTCGTCTTCTTAGTCTTCATGGTATCTTGGATCCTTCTCATTACTTCCTCGATAGTAAGATGTGAATTTGCCATTGTTATCTCCTTTATCTTAGATATTGCTAAGGCCTCTAGATTCTAGGCATTTCACGTGCAAGAAAGAAATAAATAATGTACTATATTGATAATTAGTTAGTTCATCTTTTAGATAACATGTTCCCCTTTCAAAGCTTGAAAGACCTCCCATTGATGATCTAAGCGGCACACCCCTACATCCTTAATATGTGAATACATGTTAAATATCACGCTTCGGGCCCAATAATCATACTGTGTCCCAAGACCGTCACTGCTAGCAACATTTAGGTAATATTCACCTTCTACTAGATTTAGCTTTTCGATATTTGCTCTGACAACGACTTCATCCCCGAGCTTCTCAACATCTACTGGATATCTATCAATAAACGTATTACTTCCATAGCACCAAATATCGTCATTGCGATAAATCGCAATTCCAAAAACCAAATTTGAAATTGATTTATTAATCTTGCAAAGCATTTGAATAGTGCATGGTTGACCACTTTCAAATGTAAATCTTGATTGTCCGGAATTATCCAGCATCACGACTTCATTGATATTTACTGCACCGTTTCCCCAACGTCTTTTCTCATCAATTGATTGGGGAAACGTGGATTCATTTTCGAATTCTGGGTTGTTTTCCGAAACAACCCCATCGCCAATTATCATTTCCGGAGAACGCTCTGCCTTTTGCCGATTCTCAGCTTCTAATCTCAGATTCTCTTTGCCAAACATTGTAACCCTATAATCATCAATAACCTCTGAAGCAATTCCTTTTCTAACTATTTTTCCTTCATGAAGCCATACTAGTTCGTCGCAAAGCATTTCTAGCTGACTCATACTGTGGGAAACAATGACAGTTGTTACCCCTAAGCTTTTAAAGGATTTCATCTTGTTTAGACACTTTTTCTGAAAGCTTTCGTCTCCCACAGCCAAAATCTCATCTACTAGTAACACATCTGGTTCAACGTTAATGGCAATGGAAAAAGCAAGCCTCATATACATTCCTGATGAATAGGTTCGCACAGGACTATCAATAAACTCCTCCAGTTCCGAAAAACTAATAATTTCATCGAGCTTCCTATCGATATCCTTTTTGGTCAAACCAAAAATAGCCGCATTCATATAGATATTTTCTATTCCACTGAAATCAGGGTGGAATCCCGCTCCTAGTTCAAGCAAACTAGAAACCTTTCCTCTTATTTGAATACCGCCTCTGTCCGGGTATAAGATTCGCGTCATAAGTTTCAACAGAGTGCTCTTTCCCGAACCATTCTGCCCTATTAGTCCGATGGTTTTCCCCCGTTCCACCTTAAGATCTACACCTTTTAGAACCCAAAGATCGTCATACTTGCGTCTATGACTAAAAAGAACTCTTTCCTTCAAAGTTGGTGCACGGTCATGAAACAACCGGAATCTTTTCCAAATATCTTGGGCCTCAATTACATATTCCATTTAAAAACTCCTATATTTGTTCTGCAAAACCTTTAGATAAATGCTTGAAAAGCTTATAACCAAAAATGAGTATCAGAAACGACATAAGCGTAAATAAGCCTATGCCCGGAAAATAAGGAAATACGCCGTAATATAGAATATCTCTATAGGCTTCCATTAAAGTAACCATCGGATTAAGGAAGATATACCCTAAATATTTCGCTGGAACAACGTTTAAAGGGTAGACTATCGGAGTCAGGTAAAACCAAGCCATTATAACTATACCCCAAATATGTTCTACATCTCTAAAATAGACGTTTATTGCTGAAACAACTAAACTTACCCCTAATGTAAAAATAAATTCGCTTATCATGACTATTGGTAACGCCAATAAACTCAATGTTAGGGGAATTTGAAAGAGAAGCAAAGCTATAATACAAATAATAAAACTTAGGCCCAAATTAACAAGGCCTGCAGTTGTAGAGGCCAGTGGAAGAATTTCGCGCGGAAAATATACCTTTTTGATAATATTGTTGTTGCTAACAATTAGGTTCGCAGCTTCCTGAGTCGTGCTTGTAAAGAATATCCACGGCAAAAGCACTACAAACAAGAACATGGGATAGTGCTCGACATTCATCCTCATTATTGTGGAAAATACTAGTGAATACACAACCAATTGCAGTAATGGATTTATAAATGTCCAAAGAAATCCAAAAAATGATGCCTTATACCGTGTGCGCAAATTTCGCTTCACCATATTTTTCAACATTTCTCTATAAGTATATGTCTCACGGAAAACTGCAACCATTAAGCAGATACTCCTTTATTTTCCTTTTGTACTGCTTGTGCGACTCGGTTCAAATCCTCATTCATCATCATGCTCACCAGTTCTTCAAATCCTATAATACGATCCCAACCTAAAGTGCCGCATGCTTTTGCAGGGCTACCAAGAAGCAATTCAACTTCTGCTGGTCTAAAGAAACTCGGATCAACCACAACTAAGGTCTTCCCACTTATCTTGTCTCTTCCTTTTTCCTTCACACCTTCTCCTACCCATTCCAGTTCAAAGCCTGCAAAGCGAAATGCTAGCTGTACAAATTCACGAACGGAATGAGTCTCTCCTGAAGCAATAACATAATCTTCAGCTACTTTTTGCTGAAGCATTAACCACATTGCTTTGACATAATCTCCTGCATAACCCCAATCCCGCTTAGCATCCAAATTACCTAAGTATAATTTATCCTGTAACCCAAACTTAATTCGTGCCACTGCATCTGTTATTTTACGTGTAACAAATTCTAAACCACGTCGTGGAGACTCATGGTTGAATAAAATCCCCGAACAAGCGTACATCTGATAACTTTCTCGATAGTTCTTAGTAATCCAGTGCCCATAGAGCTTAGCTACTCCATAAGGACTCCGCGGATAAAAGGGGGTTGTTTCTGTTTGGGGAGTTTCCTGAACTAAGCCAAACATTTCGCTCGTTGAAGCTTGATAAAAACGGGCTTCAGGCTTTACTATGCGAATTGCTTCAAGCATATTAGTTACTCCTAGAGCATCAATTTCGGCTGTTGCCAAGGGTTGTTCCCAGGATGTAGCCACAAAAGATTGAGCGGCAAGATTATACACTTCATCCGGTTGAGCAATCTTCATAGCCCCGATAAGGGATGGTAAATCCGTCATATCGGCATAAATAAATTCTAACTGTTCCTTCAAATGATCTACTGTACCAAAGTCAACTTTACTCTTTCGCCTAACTATCCCATAAACTTTATAACCTTTTTCTAAAAGCAATTCGGCTAAATAGGATCCATCCTGACCAGTTATACCTGTTATCAAAGCGCTCTTCATATAATTTTACAACCCTTTCTTAATTGAAGTTTACATCTTATTTGTGAATTTTGCTGTCTCTACTATGTAATATATTTTGGCGCACTCTCAAGTATTTGTGTTTGTTTCTCAAGAGCAATAAGCAAACTCATTTTGTTTATTCAGTAATACCAAATGTAGCCTATATGCCTTCCTTCGGGCATTCTACATGCGATTCTTCCATTCGTTCAGAACCTCTCTTAAACTATCTTCAATAGCATAGCTGGGTTCCCAACCTACAGCGGATTTTATTTTACTATTGTCTCCAACAGCATAAATATTCTCCGAAGGACGAATCTTCTTCTCATCAAGTTGTACTGCTAAATCATCATATTCAGTGCACATAAGCTGTAAAATATCGCTTATCTTTCTGCCCTCACCAGAACATATATTATAGGTTTCACCCGCAAGACCTTTTTCAGCTAATAGGCGATATGCTCGTACTATATCCCTTACATCAGTGAAATCCCTATATACATCAAGTCGCCCTACTCTGATAATTCCGTCCCCCTTTGATGCTTCGATAATTTGGCGGGCAAAATCGGGTACAACGAAACCCTCACTTTGACTAACCCCAATATGATTAAATGGGCGCGTATTTATGATGGGCAGCTTGTACATTTGACCAAGTTGTAAGGCAATACGCTCCGCTGCATATTTCGAAGTCGCATAGGGGTTTTGTGGATTCGGAGGCATAGATTCCGCAAACCTTTCCCCGAATAACTTTCCAGGCCCATAAATCTCCGATGAGCTCACAATAATAATAGACTTAATATCTCTCCCATTCAATGATTCCAACAAATTGATCGTTCCCACAACATTAGCATCAAACGATGCCTTAGGATCAGTCCAAGAACGGCTTACCGAAGCATTTCCTGCAAGATGAAAAACCAAATCCGGATTAAGTTCCTCCACCGCTTGTTTTAATATATTTTTATCCAAGATATTTATATCTCTATACTGATTATCACACAATTCAAATCTACCCATGCCAATCCCGCTGACTGTATAGCCATACTCTAGAAGTTCTTTGGCCAAATATTTACCTACAAAACCATTTATGCCGGTTATCATCACTCGCACGAAAATTTATTCCCCTCTCCATATTCGGTGTTTTTAAAACTTCTTCATTTAGCCCGTATTGTAGTACCAACTCCATTATTCAATAAGAAAATATTACCCAGCTCCTTTTCTACACAAAACCGCCGGAATTGTCTGTAATATTATCTTCATGTCAAAGCCCAGAGACCAATTATGTATGTAGAATAGATCCATTTGAATTCTATCTTCATAACTCACATCATTACGCCCGCTTACTTGCCATAAACCGGTAAGTCCGGGTTTTACACGAAGAATTATTTTGCCATGAGTACCATATCGGGCAAGTTCTGATGGAACAATTGGACGTGGCCCAACAAAACTTAAATCACCTTTTAAAATATTTATCAATTGAGGCAGTTCGTCCAAACTCCACTTTCTTAAGTACTTTCCTAAGGGTGTTATACGCGGATCGTTTTCGATCTTATAATTATCATAATAGTTTTTATTTATCCCATCATTTTCAAGGAGGATTTTAAGTTGTCTTTCCGAGTCTATCACCATTGTACGAAACTTAAAAATTCGGACTTTTTTTCCATCAAGACCTAAGCGCTCTTGAGAAAATATTGCATGTCTAGGCGAATCAAATAATAAGATTACCCATAAAAAAGCCATAAGCCATGAAGTCAGTACTATACCTATAATAGCCAGTATCACATCCAAAATTCTCTTAAAGCGTTTTGAGACGCCATCTACAACCAAATCTTTAGGACCTAAGAGGAGAATCCCTCTATAATTAATTGTTTTTAACGGAATTGACAATAAACTACTAACCGACGGCACAATAAATAGGGGAATATAATTAAGTTCGCAATAAGAAATTAGGGGCTCTAGTTGTCCTACCTTCTCCTCGTAAACCAACATGCCTAGCTCTCTTGTATTCACTAAGCCTAACTTATTTGCAATCTCGTGATGACTATCCACTAATTCTTCCAGATTGCTAATTAAAGATTGTTTAGCCACAACCCTAAGTCTCATCTCTAGAACCAGTTTTTCCAAGAGGTTTTCATTATTAGACATGAATCCTATAGCCACTAAAGGTAATTTTGCCTTATCACCGAGACTTGATTTATATACTTTTGATAATAGATATCTTGCCGTTATTGCTAAAATAAAGTTGACTCCAAAAAATACGGTGAAATAGATACGAGAGTAGCTCACATAGCGGACGTAAAAGGATATAACATAAAAAAAAGCAGCACTATACATTAGTGAGCGAAAATAAATCTGCGGATGGACTTGTAATAGGTTTGGCGTTTCATAGTTCCCTGAAATATATAATAAGCTTATGAAAATAATACCTATCAGCACTAACATTATTAAATAGGCGTTGATACTGATAACAGATATATCATTCAAGAATTTCAAATATCCGACTATGAAGCTGCTTATAGCATACACCACTAAATCTAAAACAAAAAAACGCACACTTAATTTAGATACTCTTCCAGAGTACAACAATTCGATTAACCTCCGCTGTTATGAGAGAAATATTCCGCATAGTTTTTCATATATAATTCTTATTCGACGCTATCAACAATTATCCTTCCATGTAAACTCCAATATTTCAGTTATGCCTGACTTGAAGTTCTTCAATAGATTGATTGAACTATTTAAACTGAAGATAGAATTGTGCCCTTTTTCTTCGATCTCCGATATTGTTCACTTCAGAATATACCTTAAGATACACATTAACTCGTTCTAACGCTGCTCCTTGTTTTATAGAGTGGTACAAAATAACTTTTAATCCTCAATAGCAAAGATACTCAAAAAAATAGAAACATCTTTCGAAAATACAATATTTTTATACATGTAATATTTATAAAATAAACAATTTTTATAATTTTTTATATTATCTTAATATTTGCAGGATTTCTAATCAGTATGTAGAATAATAGATTTGGTTAATGATGGTTTCTTTACTTGTTATTGTTTATTATTATTGCTTTTATAATACCTTTTATTATTGAGTAATGAGCGCTAACTCCAAATAACACTCTTATTTTTTTATCTCCTCCATTTATTTACTTATCTGCTTAACTTTATTAATTGCCTTTATTTTAAGGGGGTGGTGGGCGACTTATTTACACCGATGTGGAACTTACTATTGAAAGGAGACTTTTACTACATGAAAAAAAGTAAAAAATTCCTTACATCGTTAGCAATCATAAGTATGACCTTAACCACAGTTCCTTCACATGCTTTTGCTGAAAATGCCGCTTCAACACGTCTAGCCGGCACAACCGCAGCACAAACTGCAACAGCAATTGCCGATCAAACCGGCTGGACCGGTACAGCAATTCTTGCATCTTCCGCTTCCTATGGTATGGTTGATGCTCTGACTGCCGGCCCTCTTTCTAGTTACCTAAAAGCTCCAATCCTGTTAACCGGTCCTGGAAATACCCTTGACCCTGATACTAAAGCAGAACTCACCAAACTCAATGTTAAAACAGTTTATGTCACAAGCGGTAAAGCTGTTATCAGCCAAGCAGTGCTTGACCAACTGTCAGCCATGGGCATTAAAGTTGTTTCCATCGGCGGACAAGATCGTGCTGAAACTTCCGTTAACATTGCTAAGAAAATGGTCGGCGTAACCAAAGTTGCCGTTGCCAATGGATTACAAGATGCTCTTTCCATTGCTTCTATTGCTTCGGCTGCTAATGAACCAATCCTCATTACCGACAAGAATTCTGTTCCTCCTAGTGTTGCCGCCTTTTTAGCAGCTAACCCAAGCATTACTTCAACCGATATCATCGGCGGAACAGGTGTGATCAGTGATTCAGTAGCGGCTCAATTCCCTCATGCAACCCGTCATGCCGGAGCAACGGCTTATGACACCAATAACCAAGTCATCCAAGATTTTAGTTCGTCCCTCCAGTTTGCCAACGTTTATGTTGCCAATGGCAAAACCGGGATTGATGCCCTTGCTGGTGCGCCTCTTGCAGCTCTGACAAAGTCCCCCATTGTCCTCACAGACGGAACTGTTCCTGCATCAGCAACCTTTGTCCACAGCAAATTAGCCGAAAATGCAGTTGTTACCGCTTTGGGCGGTGCAGCTGTTGTTTCCGACGCAGTGCGTACCGGTGTTCTCACTGGCAGTGTCCCTTCACAGGTCGGTCCATTGAATGTCACATCTGTAACTGCTGTAAGTGCCAGCAGCATCAAAGTCCAGTTTAATACTGCTCCGGCTGATACCAGCAAAGTTACATTCTCGATTACAAATTCTGGGGCTCCTGTTACGGTTACTCCTACTTGGAACGATACCAAAACAGTCGCTACCCTGAGTGGTTCGGCAAACTTCCCTGAAGGAACCTATACCGTTAGTGTGAAAAATGGCGAATCTGATCTTGGTTCAAGCACCGTGGCTATTACAACGCAAAAGATCGCTAAGATAAACATTACCGCAACCAAACTTGCTGTTACTCAGGCTACCACAGGCAGCGGCATCGGCTATGCAACCTTTTCGGTTATTGACCAATATGGCAACGATATTACTAACAGCTATCTTGCTAATAACATTCAGTGGCAATGTGGAGTCGGTAACATTACTTCACCTTCACACGGTGTCTTAAAAGTTACACCAAACGGTCAGAACCTCCTTACCTTCTCTACGGTAGTTCTTACAGGCTATGATTCAACCTCAGGTGTTTCCGCCAGTGCAACGCTGCCTACCTCGACAGCAATGGGAACCTTAAGCAGCATTACGCTGAATAAACTGACCAACGTTAATAACACACCGCTTACTGCTGCCGATACCAGCGACACATGGTATGTTGATTACACCGCTAACGATATGAGCGGTAACCCTACTAACGACTATAACTTAGTTAAAAACGGTTTAATCTTAACCGGAGTAAATTCTGATCAATTGTCAGTTTCCAGTCCCTATGTCATTGCTAAAATTGTACAAGATCCTAACGACAGTAACAAAGCTGCAATTCAAGTTACAGTCACTGTTGACACTATTCAAACGGATATGCCTGTAACCATTACTGCTATGGGCTGGCAAGGGGCACCTTCGGGATTACAGTTAACATTAAAGAAACAGCAATCACTTTATTCATTTAATTTGATGGCGCCTTCATATAATGTCGCTTCAGGTGAATCTAAAATGATTCCCTTTATGGCATACGATCAAAATGGAAAACAATTAACTAAATATGATGACATCAAAGATATTACTACTGGCCTTACCAGTTGTACGCTTGTGGAGAATGTTGACGGAACTGCTAGTTTATTTAATACACCTATTGCTGTTTCAGGTAATCAAAGTATTCCTGAAATTTTAACTGCAGTCACAACAACTGGCAAATTTAGCTCCATAACTCTTAATGTTCAGCCAACTGCGCAACCAAAGACGCTAACATTGAATACGTCAGTGCTATTAAGTACCATGCAGAATGGATCTGAACAATTCATTGACTTCGGCATTAACTACGGTGGTCTTAGCGTTAAAGATCAATATGGCCGAATCTATGATATGATTGGCAAGGCAACTACTTCGTCTGCTCTTACTATCGGCGGAACTGTGGCAATCCCTAAATATTGTTACCAAGTCATAGCAACAACTTCCGGCTCTATTTCGGTAACCGGCACTGATATCTATGGTAACTCAACCTACTTGACACCTAATCCGATTGCATCCGGGGCAAAAGGCATCTGCATCAAAGCAAATGCTGCAAATTCAACCAACCCAACGGGAGCAGGATCAGGAACTATTACTTTCAAACTAATTAATGCCCTTGATGGCCATCTCGGTACTGTTTCAGACCCCCATACGATTATTGATTCACAATCCGTGGATATCTCAGTTCTTGCCGACACGGATGTAAAAGGATACACAATCGACCCTGTCCCCAATCCAATCTATGCTGTAAATGATAACTCCACTCTTAGTGATTATGACATTGACTATGCTGCAAACCCCCATGTCTATGGAACGACATCTTCAGGATCAAAGATAAAACTTAGAGGCAAGCCAGTTATCGCTGTAGCTGTGGACTCAAAAGATTTTACAGTTGTTAATAACGCGGCATCCGGTCCCATTGCCTATGATAAAGTGAAGGTCGTTGCTAACGATTTAGACCCAAGCAAAGATTCATCTAGTACGAATCTGACAGTAACACTTAATGGCGCAGACGGTTTAGTCCACGCCCTGACAACACCCATTAAATCTTCAACAGCGTCACCCGTAACGAAAATGCTTGTTGCTGCAGTTGGAACCTATTTACCAACCAACTCACTTAACGATATAGGTGATGTGGCTAAAATAAGCGCAAACTGGCTTGATAAGAATAAGATCATGGCTAGATTTGACAGCAACGGGACCGTTGGTACTTACGGTCCAACTCATAACGGATATGATAACACGGCTAATCTCAACACCATAGGTCGTGCTGCCGTCTACTTCTTAGGAGTTGACCAGTACGGAACAAAAGCAATTCCTTTAGATTCGATAAGAGTCGTTTCCGCGGTCAAAGCTGATGGAGTAACACCTAGCGCCTTTAGCATGAATCTTGATGGGACGATCGTTACGCCACCTGATGTAGGAGATGTAATTAAACTAACGGCTGTTAGCAAAAATGGTATGATTAAATCTATCGAAATTATTGTACAGCCTACGGATCCTACCTATATGTCAATCTATACCGACTAGAATAATCGAACCATTAAGTAGCGAATAAGATTTAAAGTCCTCAAATTCTAAGAATTTGAGGACTTTTCTTGCATCAATTTAATCGTTTTCATGGCGTAAGTTAGGAAAGCAAAAACGATGTTAGTCTTTAAATATTTTAACTAAATAAGATTACTTTGTAACACCATAGACAATATTTGAGAAAGTACTCGGCCCCTTGTCACAGACAGCCTGGACTTTGTAATAATACATCGTACCTGCAGTTGCAGAACTGTCCGTATAATTAGAAACCGTTACCGATGTAAGCTTGTTATATGTCCCACCATAAGATGTTGCCCTATATATATTGTAATACATAGCATTAGGAACACCAATCCAACTGAGCAGGATTTGTGAATTGCTTTGGGTGATTGCAACAAGATTCGTCGGAGGAGAAAAAACATTCTTGTCCAGTAATGCAGTCGCGTACGCTACACTTGAATACGGACCGGTGCCCGTTGTATTTGCTGCCTGCACTTTATAGTAATATGTTACACCCGAAAAAGCATTATCATCAATATAGTATGGGTAATTAACCGAAGCAATAAGTTTGTATACCCCCGAATCGGCTGTAGTTCTATATACATTATAGGAAACAGCATTATTTATTGAATCCCATGACAAATCAATCTCGTTCGTGTCCGGGGAATTTATTAAAACATGAGTCGGACTTCCTAGTACACCGTTATTATCTGCCCCAGTATTAGCACTACCTGAATTGGAATTGGCATTACCTGTATTGGTATTAGTATTAGTATTAGTATTTGTATTAGTGTTTGTATTAGTGTTTGTATTAGTGTTTGTATTAGTGTTTGTATTAGTGTTTGTATTAGTGTTTGTATTAGTGTTGTTATCAGTATTAGAACCACTACATGCGGTAATAGTGCTTAGCAAATTGTCCGATACTACTGCTGTCCCACCTAAAGCAATTACTTTTTTAATGTTGTTCGCATTTTCCGTAAAATAACTGTTCGTTTCTTCATTTAAAGGTTCTTTTACAAGAATGACCGGCGATTTCGTTAATGAAGCAAGTACAGATCCGGACAATGCATCAGGGTAGGACTCACCTGTCGCAACATAACAAGTATTTAAATTAAGATCATTAGCAAATGCTTTTAATATTTCAATGTTCGTATTATAGTGATCACTGGAACTTAATCTTTGGGGCGCGGGAAGTTGATTAAAAATAGAATCACTAACATACGTTTCATCGCCTAGAACGTAGGTTTTCGTTACTGATTTTTCTATGTAATCCTTTATATTCGTTTCAAGCTCAGTACTAGGTGTAAGAATAATTGGCATTCTTTTTTGTGCCGCTATCGGAGCAGCTGATAATACGTCCTGAAAATCATCACCTGATGCAATCACAGCTTCAGTAGACTCTCCCAAAACTTGGGCAACATCTAAAGATGTCTCATAACGGTCCTGCCCAGCAATTCTCCAGACGTTAATCCCTAAAGCTTCTATATCTTGCTCCACACCTGCAGAGAGTATCCCGGTTCCTCCAATCATAATGACACTCTTTACATTTAAGTTTAAAAGTTCTTCTTTCGTGGCATCTTCCAGATGATTGGTTGAATTAAGTAAGATAGGAGCATCATATTTTGCAGCAAGAGGTGCGGCGCACAAGGCATCAGGAAAATTCACCCCGCTGGCAACAATTGCGTAATAAGACGAAGTCCAACCTGCTTTGGCAATAGCTGAAGAAGTTTGATACTGGTCTTCACCGGCAAATCGCGCGCTTTGAATGTTTGATGAAGATAAAGCATAGGTACCTTTAGGGGCTATTATCATTGAAACAAACAAACAAAGTAAGATTGCTAAAAACTTAAGTTTCATTTTCATCAAGACAATCAACTCTCTTTCAATTCTTAATCATCTTTCGTTTAGATTATTAATTAGAAGCTGAAATGTTCTTAGAATTTTATGTATCGGCTTATTAAAGAAATCCCTTCTGCCGTCAAAACAAATTCTTTAAAGCAGTATCAATAATCATGAATTTACTATACAAATTATAGCATAAAGAACTCAAAATTTCCTACCCTATTTATTTCTTATTCATTTTAACTGGAACTATGATTTACCTGTGGTCTACGGCTACTTTAGATTTTCAGTTTGCATATTTCGCCTTAAAGCCCAGTTACTAAAGCTATTATTTTAAAATTAATTTAATTCGCGTTATATCTTTACCCTTACAATACCCAGCAATAATGAACAAGTAGGTTCTGGGTATCTTTACCGTTTATGAGATTCTGAACTTAGCGATCTTAAATCAATGCCCCTTTGTAGGCATTTTCTATATCCCACCGGGCTAATCTTCATGCCATAATACTGAAAAAGAGTCTTTCACTCGAAAGTGAAAGACTCTTTCCATTAGATAACTTAGTTAATAATAGAATGGTTTTTACTCTTGCTTGTTACAACCAACTGTTAGAAACTAATTATAGTTTCTAACAATCTTAACGGTCTTAACTAAACCATTATTGGTTACTGCTGAGAGTGTTACATAATCACCATTCTTGACTAAACCAGGAGCGCCCGTAGCATATAAAGTAGTAGCATCAAGATTTAGCGGAGAAACAGTAGTTTGACTATTCGCAATTGCAGTTGCTCTAGTAACACCATTGGATTGCCAATCAGTTGCAAAAATGTTCGATACATTCATGCCTTTTTTGCCATAGGAGTCTACAATATAGAAGTAGATATCCTTAGCGTTAGCTGCGCCATAGGCATCATTTCTTTGCAGACTAACTGGATTAGCTGCACTACCAAATTCGGTGGCCATCGCTGTTGCGTTGTCAATATAGAGTGTAGTTCCATCATCAGACATATGCATACCAGCAGTACCATCGTAGTTAAGATCAAGCTCTTTAGCTACAGGACTTGTGGTTGACGAGGCGATAGGAGCAACAACAGTATGGATTAAACCATCTGCACCCATAAGGGTTACCGTCAAGTTCGTGCTTGCAGAGGTAAGTGAAGCATCAAGCGGCAAACCTATGACCTTTACCGAGTCATATGCATTTGTGCTATTAGAAATTCCACCTGCCACAGTTACAGCTTTAAACTTGTTCGGGCTGTCAACACTCACACCTTCAATAAATCCAGGAGCTAACATTACCTTGGAACCGCCGGAAGTTGTACCATAGATATCAGGATTAGCGGCCTCATCTGTTTGCTGATGAGTATAAATTGCACCACTAGTTGATGAGTTTGCTTGAGCAAAAATAGGATTAGCTACTTTATCAATAGTATATCCTGTGATGTCCTTATTCTTAATAACTGAGAAAGTCATTGATGAAGAAGCAATTGCTAGATTCGTTTGACCGGCAAGAACATTAGCCTCGTCAGATTTATTGATCAAATAGAAGTTAACAGTTTGAGTTCTGTTCACAGTGCTATTATCAGTGAGACTTGGGTTAGCTAAGACTTCAATACCATTACCGCCTCCTGCAATTGCATAAGTGATTGGACTTGAAGTTGTAACATTCTCACCGGAATTAAGTTGTTGTAGTTGAATAGCAGTACCTGTAGTAGCAGAAGTCATAGCAACTACTTCATAGTTATAGCCATTACCCGTCTGAGTTACTGTATCCAGATCCATCGGGCGACCGTATTGGTCATTAACTGTTAAGCCACCATAGTTATAACCAAAGTCAATACGTTGGTTAGCACCCGCTTGTAACGTATTAATAATTGAAGTAGAGTTTAACACCATGGTATCTGCTTTAGCAGTAGGTTGAACGTTGATGGTGACAGAGCTGAACTTACCGGTTGAGGTATTAGCCGTAAGGATTTGAGGAACACTTTGATTTCCGGTAACATTAGTTGCTCTCATATACAAGCTGGCTGTTCCATCAGGATTTTGTACAAATCCAGCGCCGGTACTAGGATCCCCAAAGCCGGAAATTGTTACGATAGGATTCGAAGAGCTGCCAACAATATCACTATACTTAGTTAATTGTTTGCCGTCTTGGTCATAAGCTACAAAAGGAATCTGTTTGAGCTCACCAGACGCAATATTGTAAGAAGGAGCTTCTAAGGTAAAGGTATCAACAGCGGACTGTTTCTTCAAGGTTAATTGTAAGCTTGAAGGAGCCCCTTGCCAACTCATAGCTGTAATGGTTACAGGCATATCCATTTGAACAGTGTCAGTGGTTACTGTAACTTGAATTGCAGCTTTGTTGCTGTCGTTAGGATCTTGTACAACCTTAGCGATAACATAAGGGCTGGAAACTGACAGCTGATCCGAATTTGTTCCGGTTAAGATTAAACCGTTTTTAACTAAGTTATAGTCATTAGTCGGATTGCCGCTCATATCGTTAGCAGTGTAATCAACATACCATGTGTCGCTGGTATCAGCAGCTCTGAGTGGTGTGTTGTTAACGTTGGTCAGTTTGTTCAGCGTAATGCTGCTCAAAGTTCCCATTGCTGTGGAGGTAGGCAGTGTTGCACTGGCAGAAACACCGGAGGTTGAATCATAGCCTGTGATTACTACCGTAGAGAAGGTAAGGAGGTTTTGGCCGTTTGGCGTAACTTTTAAGACACCGTGTGAAGGTGTTGTAATGTTACCAACTCCGCATTGCCATTGGATGTTATTAGCAAGATAGTTGCTGGTAATATCGTTGCCATATTGGTCAGTAACCGTGTAGGTAGCATAACCGATGCCACTACCAGTAGTTGCTTGGGTAACAGCAAGTTTGGTTGCGGTAATATTGATCTTAGCGATCTTTTGAGTTGTAATAGCTACGGTGCTTGAACCAAGGTCTGTATCACCATTTTTTACATCTACAGCATAAGTTCCTTCTGGGAAGTTAGCTGAACCACTCAGGGTAACAAATGTATTGGAAGAATCCCAAGTAGGAGTTACAGTAACAGGAGCTCCTGAATTTGTAACTGCAAAGGTAACTTTGCTGGTGTCAGCAGGAGCAGATGTGAATTGAACTTTGAAGCTGCTGGCACTGACAGCAGTGACGGAAGTAACAGCTACAGGTCCGCCTTGGTTAGGTGCACTGCCAGTAAGAACACCGGTGCGAACTGAATCAGATACAACAGCTGCGCCGCCGAGAGCGGTTACAACTGCACCAGTAGCAAGTTTGCTGTGAACAAAGGTTGCTGCTGCAGGAACAGTTCCATCTGTGAGGACAATGGGGGACTTGGTCAGAGCTGCAAGAGGCGCACCTGCAAGAGCATCAATACCGGTTTGGCCATTGGCTACATAGACGTTGGTGAACTGAAGGGATGAACTGAAGTCTTGGATGACTTGATTGTTAGTATCATAAGCGGTGGTTCCAAAATGGCGAGTAGCGTTAGGGAATTGAGCTGCTACTGCATTGCTGATAACACCGGTTCCGCCGATAACATCGGTGGAAGTGATGCTTGGGTTAGCTGCTAAGTAAGCTGCAACACTTGAAGGAACGGAATCTTTGTCGGTTAAAAGGATTGGCTCATTGGCAGCGGAAGCAATGGAAGCGATGGAAAGAGCATCTTGTAATCCATTAGCAACGGCAACTTTGGTTACGCCAACCATTTTCTTAGCAATGTTAACGGAAGTTTCAGCACGGTCTTGTCCGCCGAGGGAAACAACGTTAATACCCATTCCTGACAGTTGGTCAAGAACTGCTTGGCTGATGACAGCTTTACCGCTTGTGACATAAACTGTTTTAACATTGAGTTTGGTGAGTTCTGCTTTAGTATCAGAATCAAGGGTATTTCCAGGACCTGTTAACAGAATTGGAGCTTTTAAGTAGCTAGAAAGTGGTCCTGCAGTCAGAGCATCAACCATACCATAGGAAGCGGAAGATGCAAGAATTGCTGTACCGGTCCAGCCAGTTTGATCGGCAATTGCTGCTGCAGTTTGAGCTGCGGTATTACCTGCTAAACGAGTTGGTACCGCATTGTCAGCGAAAGCATTGAACGGTACTACTGTTAAGGCCATACCAGCAATAGCTAATGATGCTAAGGCTTTGTTAGTTTTTTTCATGTAGTGAATATCTCCTCTCGTCTTTGGATCTCTTCTGTCTGGTGAATGAACTATCTCTTTTCCTTACTACCTAGGACGTTTTTTAGTCGTCCCTCACCCCCTTAACATGAGTAGCACAATCTTTAGACATTGCGCAATATCTAAAAGCAGACCACAGGACTCTACGCGGGAGCGTCCCCCCAGAGGATGATGTCTCATCCCTCCTATGGTTACTCTTTAGAACCGCATTAAAATGAAGAAACCGCAAAAAGGGTCTACATTAGCTATATGTATTCTCCATAATAACTAATATTCCTGCTTACTGTCCGATTTTTTTTTAAAGTCTTTTAAATCGGCCTTAAAATTGTCGGACAGCCTTCAGTTAGTACTCATTTAGTTTACACTAAAACTTACTAGTTTTCCACCATTAGTCAAAAAATATACTGACTATTGGACTTAAATGAGTATACCATAATTTTGCGGTAAAGATGTGAACATCTTGTTAACATCTAATAAATAAATTATTTAGAAGTCTGAGTACAGTACAATCTAAGTAAAATTTGGACCAGAAACCGTAAATATCCTGATTTATCCATGTTGTTGATTCAATTGCAGATCACCATTAACATTCTCAGCCACCAAAACTTGGTATTGCTAATGCTTCAATTAATAAACTTCTAAATGATATCTTCTTGATATCTTCTAATAATACTTCCTGCAATAAGTAGCTAATATCCCTTATACTTTAAGATTCCATCGTAGATCCCCATGGCAGCCTTATTTTGAAAACCCGGTGATCCCAATAACTTTTCTTCATCTGGGTTAGAAATGAAGCCGATTTCTATCAGTACTGCCGGCATTTTAGTATTTTTAATCACGTAAAATGGAGCATCTTTTACACCCCGGTCATTTAAGTTTATCGCTGCAACTAATTCGCTTTGTATATTCTTAGCAAGGGTTAAGGATTGATCAGCTACCGGACTGGCCGAACTGTAATAGGTGGTTGTCCCAGAAGCGCTGGGGTTGCTGAAGGAATCATTGTGCAGGCAAATAAACATATCTGCCTGAGCGTCGTTGGCAATCTTTGTTCGCGCCTGAAGATCTGAAAGCTCAGAATAGGTCCCTGTGGCCGGGGATACATCGGTAGTGCGAGTCATGATGACCCGAGCCCCTGCAGAACGCAGATCATTTTCCAAATCCAGCCCAACGGCGAGGGTGTTGTTTTTTTCATAAGTTCCTGCCGGTCCTATCGCACCGGTATCCGGACCTCCATGTCCCGGGTCGACAACAATCGTCACTCCGGCCAATAATGAGGGCGGCTGTATTGTCCCTTCCAGCATGCCTGTTACTTGATCGCTGATTACAGCCGTCCCCCCGACAATCACCATGCTGTAGGGGCTTTCTGTAGGTCTTGATAAAACAGAGTAGGTTGGTCCTGGCAGTGTTGTTTTTTGAGTCATAACAATCTCCGCACGCTGCTTGGCGGCTAAGGCTCCCGCTGCAAGAGCATCCGGGAAGTTCTCCCCTGTTACGACATAGGTCGTTGTCGCAGGGAGATCATTCTGAGCAAAGTCATAGACATCAGCAGCGGTCTCGTAGCGGTCATTTCCGGCAATTCTTTGGACATTTTTTAAGTCGGTTAAGGTTGAACTGGAAATTACGGCTTCACCGCCTACAACAATGGTATTGAGGTCTCCGTTTTGCTGCAGTTTGTCCAATTCTTGTTTTGTAGAATCAGGCATGGTCTTGGCTTCCGTGAGGAGAATTGGGGTTTCTGTCTCACCAGCGTAAGCTGAAATAGCCAAAGCGTCGGGAAACTGGTCACCGTTTGCCAGAATCACTTGTCCTTTGCTGCCTACACGTTCAGCAACCTTTTGAGCCGTTTCAAATTGGTCCTGCCCCCAGATCCGTTCCGGAGCGGGAAAACCTGCATTTTCTAAATCTGTTTCGACTTGATTGCTTAAGGCCTTAACCCCGCCCAAAAGGATAACCTTTTTGGCGCCTAAACGTTTAATTTCCTGCATCACATAAGGATCGACCCCTTGGACCGGTGTTAAAAGAATAGGGGCATCCAATTGATGGGAAAGTGGCGCTGCAACCAAGGCATCCGGAAAATTGTCACAGTTCGCCAAGAGAACTGTATCCGCATGCTGCCAGCCCGCTTGCGAAACTTTTATGGCAGTGTCAATTTGCCGCGCCCCATAAATCCGTGTGGTCCCAAAATCCAAAGGGGCCGCATTGGCAGGATTTTGAAACCCAATCAGAAAACCAAAAACAGCAATAAGTATCCCGATAATTTTCCATTTTAGCGGTGCCAATATGATCCCTCCTTCGTTGTTACAATGCAACAATTCTTTGTAATTCGACATTATTAAGCGATGTCCTGCCAAAAACGTGCCTTCTTATTCCTTCTTAATCTAACAACGCGTTTACTCCCCGGACAACACTGTCCGGCAGCGCGACAGTTCCCCCCAAAGCTTCAACCTGTTTCCCTTTCCACGATGTCAAAAGGGCTGCCAAATCTGAAGGCAGCTTCGTCCTGGTTGGGACTAAGACAACCATGGAACCTTGCAGGGCTGCCCGAACGGCTCCCGTAAGAGCATCCGGAAAGTTTTCACCGGTAGCCAGCTCCAGCTTGGAGGAAATCGGCGGATAGGCCTGTAATACTTCTGTCGCGGTGTCATAGGCCGTAGTTCCGGCAATTCTTTGGGGTAGCGGCAGCTGCTCTTCAACTCCAGGGGCAATGACCACCTTTCCTCCGATTACTAACGTGTTCGTGACCTTGAGCTCTTCAAGAGCCGTTTCTGTATCATCAGGCAACGTGTTGGCTTCTGTCAGCAGAATAGGAACTCCCTGCTGTGCAGCCCAGGCGGAAATGGCTAACGTATCCTGAAAATGATTGACGTTGGCGATGACGGCTCTTCCATGAGTACCTAACTCTTCTGCAATCGCTCGTGCAGTCCCCTCTGCCGTATAGCCATATAACCTTTTTACGTTATACGTTTGCTGCAGTTCAATTTCAATGGTTGAGGAAAGAGCCGCCGGACCACCAAGAAGATAGATCGTTTTGGGAGCAAGGCGCTGGATTTCAGCCCGGACATCAGGAGAAAGTGAGGTACTGGACGTCAGCAATATTGGAGCTTGCAGCTTGTAAGCAAGAGGAGCTCCGGCTAAAGCATCGGGAAACTGATTGCCTTGAGCAAGGATTACCGTATCAGCTCCTGTGGGAAACGTTGCCTGGGAAATTTGTACGGCAGTTCCTTCAGCCGTTTCGCCTGCAAAGCGCTGAGCCGATTGATCATTACCTTGGGCTGTGCCCACCGCATAAATACCCGGATAAAAGAGGCCAAAGTGTTCCTCTCCTTTTTGGAGCTCTCCTCCTAAGGTGATCCAACGAGCGCCATCCCAATGATAAACAATTCCGTTCACAGCGTCACTGAGAGAAGGATCACTGAAGTTTAATGAAAGCATCTCTTGAGGTGTATCCGTTCCCCACTCCACATCAACGGCCGGAGTCAGAAACCTTGCCCCGTTAGGGAGAGCTGCGGGAATAGCGGCAGTATTTAAGGAAACGTTGACTGAAGTATCAAAGGCCTGGGCGGGAATCGATAAGTTCAGAGAAGCTGAACCGTCCGTCGTTTGCACATTGCCGCCGAGGCTGCCAATACTCGCAGGAGATGAAAGAGTCATTTTTGTTTGAGCGGCAAGAGATAGGGCAAGTTTCACATCCACTAAACCATAACCATAATCGTTATCCCGGCCAGCAGTTCCTAAATCTTTAACCCCTGACTCCAGGGCTTCAACCACTTGATCCCTGGACCATTCAGGATGCTGCCCCCAGATAAGTGCCGCCTCCCCGGCAACAAAGGGTGAAGCCATGGAAGTGCCGCTGGCATTGGCGTATCCTGGCCCCTCGGCTAAACTCCACCAATCGCTGGCGATTTCATCCCCCGGGGCGGCTAAACTAATTTGCGGACCTGAGGTTGAGAAGGAAGCAATCTGGTCATTTTTATCTGTCGCGGCAACAGCCAGAACATGAGGGTCCGAGGCAGGATAATCGACCCCGGGATTTTTTTGGGTAGAAGGATCGTAGTTTCCGGCAGCAGCAACCAGCAAAGATCCCTTATTATAGGCATAATTAACTGCTTGCTTAATTACTTCTGAAGAAACCCCATTTTCGGCCCCAAGACTAAGATTAATAATCTTGGCTCCATGGTCCGCCGCCCAAACGATTCCGGCGGCAATAGCATCGTCATAGCCATCTCCCTCGAAATTTACGGACTTAATCGGCATAATTTTCGCGTCATAGGCCACACCGACAATTCCCACGCCATTTCGTTCCGCTGCTGCGATCCCGGCAACATGGGTGCCATGTCCGTTGTCGTCTTGATTCGCTCCGGGAGCGTTACTCTGAGTTATCGCGTTATACCCCGGAACTATATTGTCCTTAAGATCCGGATGATTGAGTGCTATGCCTGAATCAACGATGGCAATTGTCACCCCTTTGCCGGTTGCCCCCATGTCCCAGGCCCCTGGAACATCCCCGTTCACCAGGGACCATTGATCTTTGAACACCGGATCTGAAGGCAGCGAGGAAACCTCCGCGGTACTCATCCTGTGAAGATGATTCTCTTCTGCATCGAGAACCCCCGGTGTATTTTTGAGGCTCGCGATCATGGTGGGCACATTAATAGTACGGTTGAATCCCAACGTAGCAAAATTTAAGGGACCCCGGCGTAAAACCGCAGCTTGAAATTCCTTTGCTACTTTTGTGATATCTGCCGTAGGGGCTAAAGAAATAACAATTTGCTGGGATTGCAAAGGATCAGTTGTTGTAAGTTCAGATTTCGGAGACTGGGATTGAGCAGTATTGGGAACTCTTGCCACCTTGGCATCGTTGTTAAATTTCTCCGAATTAATGAAATTTGTTGCTGAGTCAACCATCTTTGCATGATTCCGGCTCGCATTGCTCGCGAAGGAGTTAGTAGGATTATTTGTCTGAGTAAAAGTGTTAGCTTGTCCTTGCTGGGCATTCTCAGAAAGGCGTCTGTCACGCTCCCCTGGGGCCGAGAGATTAAGTACGACATTCAAGCATAGTATGCCAACCATTAAAAAAGGAACAAGCAGATATTTAACTTTAGGAGTCTTTTTTAAAAAGAAAGTTTTTATATCGTGAATATTTTCCACTCCTATCTTATTTAATTCTCTCTAAGACCAATTCGACAAATATCGGGACTTTCCTTTTCTTCTAATGATCATTTAATGGTCTATTTGTTTAAAGGTTATCCCGAAGCTGTTTAATATTGGAAATGTCAATTGTCGAATTTTTGGCAGGGTTTATCACTTTCGTAACGAATATTTATAGACAAATAATCAGTTATCGGCACGTTGAGGAGGCAAAGGATGATTAAATTCTTCACAAAGAAATCCGAGCAGAAAATCTATAATAATAAGAAAATTGATCGTATTAAAAAGCATAAATCTCGCTCATTTTCCTGTCTTATTGCGCTCATAAGTGGTTTAGCCCTCTTAACCAATCTTCTCCCCTTTCAGCCTCCCGAAGTGCAGGCTGCTGCGAGTGAATCTTTCTCCAATCGAATTTATGGAAATACGCTCTACGATACGGCAATAGAGATTTCGAAGGCCGGCTGGAACCAGGCACCGGTTGCAGTTCTTGCCACCGGTGAAAATTTCCCCGATGCACTCACAGGTTCCGTTCTGGCGCATAAAGTAAATGGACCCCTGCTGCTCACAGAATCAGATCATTTAAATCCGGATGTTTTATCCGAACTGAAACGACTTGGCACAAAAGAAGTTTATCTTCTCGGCGGAACCGTTGCTCTAAGTCCTTCTATCGAGCAAACTCTCAGGGATACGGGAATCACTCCGACACGCCTGGCAGGCACGGATCAATATGGAACAGCTGCTGCCATTGCTGCTGAGGCAACTCCTACAACCAGCCAAGCTTTCATTGTGAACGGCGACCATTTTCCGGATGCTTTGAGCATTTCTTCTTATGCAGCGGCTCACGGGATTCCGATTTTACTTACCCGCTCCGATTCTTTGCCTCAGGAAACAGCGTCTGCTCTCGCCCAAATGGGAGTGCAGCAGGTAACGCTCATTGGCGGTAAAGCCGTTATTCAAGACTCTGTGGAACAACAGCTCAGCAAGCTTCCTCAACCTGTTAAAATCACTGCCCGCTTTGCAGGGTATGACCAGTACGAAACAAATTCCATCGTCTTAAATCAACTTCCCTTTGATAGTTCCCACGTTTATGTTGCCACCGGTGAAAATTTCCCCGATGCTTTAGCCGGTGCGGCTTTGGCAGCACAGACCAATTCTCCGATCTTTCTTTTTCCTTCAAAGCCCTTAGCATCTTATACAACCACTTATCTTGACCAAAGACGGTCTTCCGGCACTACCTTTACTATTTTAGGGGGGTGGGGCGTTATTAACTACAAAATGGAAAGCATCTTGCGCACTGGTGTTGCACAACCACGGGTTTCCCTGCAATTTACGCAAGGAGGACTTAACGGTACGAAAGGAATGCTCAGTCAACTTCAATCCATTCCTACCCCGGCTACTGATTACGCCGACCTGATTGGACCAAGCTGGTATTACCTGGATGATGCTGCAAACGGCAATGTTGTTGGAGGGTGGGATGCCACCCCTGGGAACTATACACAGTTCACAAGCGCTGTGCACGCCCGCAATCTTAAGGTTCTTCCTGTGATCCAGTCAAGTTGGTCTACTCCTAAAACTGTAGACTCGGTACTCTCCTCCGCAGCAACTCGCGAAACACTAGAAAACAATATCATTTCCCTAATCCAGAACACCAACTCCGACGGAATTGTCATTGACTTTGAACTCCTCAGCGGCAGCACAGGACCGAATCTCACACAATTTATGAATGAACTTTACAATAAACTTCACCCTTTAAACAAACTGCTCATCGAAGCAGTTATGGCCCGTACAGGTTCAGAATCCTGGCTGACGGAATTTAACTACTCTGCTCTCGCTCAAAATGTTGACTACCTGGACGTCATGACCTATGACTATAGCCGGTCAACTCCGGGGCCCATTGCTCCCCTGGATTGGATGAACAAAGTGATGCAATATACCCTCAGTCAAGGTGTTGATATGCACAAAGTTCTCCTGGGAATCCCTTACTACGGCAACGACTGGTTGACCACAGGCACCGGCAGCAGCGCAACTTATACGCGGAAAGCGGGCGGAATGGCTGAGCTGCAAGCCCTAGCACAGGGGCCGATTCAAAGAGATTCCTCCCAGATTCCTTATTTCAATTACACGGATTCTTCCGGAACCCACACCGTCTATTACGACGACGCCCAAAGCTGGAATGCGAAGTTATCACTCCTTAACCAGTATGGACTCGGAGGAATCGGAGCCTGGTCACTAAGCTGGTCACTTAACCCTGCCAGCTCCAATGCTATATTCCCTCTTCTCAAGCAATATCTCCGGTAAGCGTGTTCAAGGGACGGTCCTTTTGACACACTTTGGCGAGACAAGGGGACGGTTCCCTTGTCTCGCTTTCGTTTCTACATCTGGGGACTTGCTTAGAGGCTACATATTGTATACTATAATATAGCAGTCTAAAAGCTTGGGGTGGACATTTTTGTTAATATTGCTGACGATTTTTAATTCTATTCTTATGGTCACGGGACAAACCCTTTGGAAACTGGGGGCCTCGGGCAAAGACGTTCACAGTCTTGGCCAACTCTTGCGCCTCTTTCTAAGCCCCTACATAATTGGCGGTTTAACGGTTTATGCCTTTGCTTCGGTCCTTTGGATCTATGTCTTGAATAAAGGTGAATTAAGTTATGTTTATCCAATTCAAAGTACGGCCTTTATCTTTGCCATGATCATCGGAACGACAATTTTCAAAGAAGAGCTTACTTTAACAAAAATCGTAGGGGTTTTAGTTATCTGTCTTGGAGTGATTATCATTACTCGTAGATAAACCTTGTTGCTGTACTCAAATATTAAGCTCAGTTTAATGACACGTCTTTCGTGGTACTTGGCTGTCCATGATCAGCGCTTGCCTAGTTGCTCTTATATTTTGCCAGGCAAATTTATAGTTTCTGACTAGGAAGATAAGTTCCCTATTATTAATGTGCCGCTTCAGAACATAAAGATTTGAAAGTACATAAGGGTCTAATAAATTACATAGAGATCTAAGAGTACAAAAACATGAGAACTCAAGGAAATTCCTTAGTTCTCATGTTTTGTCTTGTTCTGGTTCATGTTTGCGTTCTTATTATCGTTCTTATTATCATTCTTATTATCGTTCTTATCTTCGTTCTCGTCTTCGTTCTCGTCTTCGTTCTCGTCTTCGTTCTCGTCTTCGTTCCTGTTTACGTTCTTGTTTTTCTTCACTCCGGCCATATTCTTTCCATCATCGAATTAAGGATAATCGCCAGACTCACTTTAAACATATAGTATCCGCTTTTAAACGGGGTGATTGACGAATTTCCGGAAATGCGGGCATCCATTTCTACAGAAACTTCAATGACCCGCATTCGATTTTTAACCAGAGTTACAATGGCATCGGGTTCCGGGTAATCTGTAGAATAATGAGCGGAAACCATGCGCAAGGCTTTCTGATTATAGGCTCGAAACCCCGAGG
>JGI2924J29684_1077975_pt1 | contig 26798 bp, 24 predicted proteins | sample BenlonsequencITS_FD_29684 | JGI IMG/M metagenome (IMG submission 29684)
AGGTAAATCTCTTTCTGTTGATATTATTAATACCTCTCTTATTCCAGCTAACATTAATACTGACATTGGGTAATATATCATTGGCTTATCATATATTGGTACCATTTGCTTTGACATTGCCTTTGTTACTGGATAAAGTCTTGTACCACTTCCACCGGCTAATATAATTCCTTTCATACCATCCTCTCCTATTCCTTTATAATGTTTTTATAATATTCCTCTATGATTTTTTCATGATTTTTCATTTCAAAAACATATTTATCTTTTATTATATTTTTATTTATCTCTTCAAGAATCTCTCTATTATAAATTAAATTCTTTATAGTTTCTTTCATTAAATCTTTTTTAATTATAATTCCAGTTTTATTATTTTTAATTAAATCTTTAGAACCAACAGTATCAGTTGCAATTATAGGAATTGCATTACTGAGGCCTTCGAGTAAAGTAAATCCAAAAGTTTCTTTCCATAAACTTGGTACAATTAATATATCATTATTTTTCATGATACTAGATAGTTCTTTTTGCATATACCTTCCATTTAAATGAATATTTTCATTTCCAAAATCAATTTGGTAATCATTTCCATATATATTTAATTCCCATAAAGAACTATTTATCTCTTTTAAAACATTTATAAGATATAAACAACCTTTATATTCATCTAATGACCCTAAAAAAAGTATTCTTAATTTTTTATTCTTAAAATCTTTTATTAATCTATTATCTTTAATACTTGAATGTGTTATGGAAATAATATCACCATTTGTTTTACAAAACTTATTATAAACATCTTTTGTTATACTACTATTAAAATGTAATTTATCAAATAGATTTAAAATTTCTATATAATACCCTCTTAATTTTTCATATTCCGAATTTTTTTCTAACACAGAATCTCCATTTAATACTTTATTGCTTTCTTTTTTTAAATCATTTTTCTTTACATTTTTTCTAATATACTTAATTATTGATGATTCTTTAAATGTTCTATAAACACCTGATTGCATTATCTTAATTTTTGTTATACTATATGAATTTTTATTACATTCATAGCACATATTTAAGCAACCATTACATTTTAAAAAATTAACTTTAGGACATAATCCATAATAATCATGAGTAGTAAATATAATTTTTATTTTTAATTCTTTCGCTGCTCTTATAAATTCAATTGGTAAACCCATAAGTGTATGAATATGTATAATATCTGGATTTATAGTATTTAAAAATTTTAAAGATTCTTTCCTACAATTTTCTATAGGTTTTATAAATTCATCAATATTCTCTACACCACCCATTAATGGAACTGGTTTAGGATTTAAAATCTCAAAAACTTTAATATTTCTAAATTTTTTAAATTTTTTTATTTTAAATTTATTATTTATAGTATATCTTCCAGGAAACAACAAATAAATTTCCTTATTTTTTGATTGCTCAATCATTAAATCAGTACTATATTTTGTTAATCCTCCGCTCCTATATGGCGGTAACCCTAAATTATAATGTAATATTTTCATAAAATTCCTTCTTAAACTAAATATATTTTTCAAGTATTTTCAATATTTTCTCAGCTTGTTTCTTTCTTGTAAATTTAATTTTATCTTCAAAATCAAAATTCATTTTCAGTAATTTTTTCATTGAAAGAACTATACTATTTATATTATGTTTTGAACACACCCCATATTTACTATTTATTAAATTTATTAGTGGCAAGTCTTCAGTAACAGCCAATATTGGTTTTTCAGCTCCAATATATTCAAAAACTTTCCCTGGTATAGCATACCCACTCCCTTTTATATGTGTCAAAATAACCGCTATATCAGAATTTATTAAATATTCAACAGCTTTTTCATGAGTAACTGTACCAATTATATTAATTTCTATATTTAAATTATCTATATCTAGTTCCTCTAAATCTTTTTGAGCTATATCATCTAGATAACCTACTATATTAAATACTATATTTTTTGATTCTTCTATTGAAAATTTATTTAACGCTAATATAAAATTCTTTATGTTTCTTCCTTTATAAATAGATCCAATATGGGCCAATGTTAATTTATCTTTTTTTAAATTTATTTTATTTAAATTTTCAAAAAGTTTTTCATTATAACCATTTTTAATTATACTTATTTTAGTTTCATTAAAGTTGTCTTTATAATAATCATATATACCTTCTGATAATACTATTAACTCATCTGATATATTTAACATTATTTTTTCAGCTTTTTTTAAAACAAACTTAGGATTTCCACCTCCTATATTATGATTTAAAATGTCCCTTACTTCTGTAATAATTTTAACATTTGATAGCTCTTTCTTTATGCACTTTGCAATATATATTGGATATAAATCTGGTACCGTTATATAAACTAATGTTATTCTTTCTTCTCTTATATAATTAATAATTTCATTAATTGTATCTGAGTTATCTTTTAAAAATTTTAATTCACTCAATTTATACCCTCTAGCTAACTTAATTAAAAAACTTTTTTTTAAAAGACTTTTTAATTTAAAATACTTTTCTTTATAATTATTTGATTTAAAAATACTTTCTCCAGTATAATATTTAAAGTTTTTTATACAAAGATTACTAGTATTTTCACCAAACTTTTTATCATTAATAACTATTACTTTATATCTTTCTTTATAATATTCCATTAACTCTTTATATCTTACAGAAGCAACAACTGGTGCTCCCTCAATGTAATCTGATATGTAAATAAAATTTTTCTTCATATTAATCCTTTCTTCCAAATAATTCCTCATCTTTTATATTAGATAAAATTATTCCATATATAATCCAATTAGTTGGATTAGAAAAATATCCACCAGCTATCTGATAAGAAAAAATATATATTATTAAAGATAATTTCAAAATTGAATTATTAATTTTAGCAGAAATTAAACACTTTATTAACAAATAAACTAAAAAAACAACTGCTAAAACCCCAAGTTCTGTTATTACATACATAAATGAGTTAGCTATAACTTCTACCAACCCAAAATTACTGTATTCTATAATAAAATTATCGGTGTTTGCATTACTTAAACCAACACCTAGTAAATTTGTATTTTTCAAAGCATTTATCATAATATTCAAACCTATATCAAACCTATAATTAACTGAACCATCTTCTCCTGAAATTATACTCAATCCTCTTTGAACTATATAACTATCACTAATTTTATAAAAATTAAGATATATAATAACTATAGAAATTAATATTATAGAATATGCAATTAAAAGTTTTTTATAACTATTTAACTTAAAACTTTTAAATAGAATAGGAATAAGCGCCAACATTAAACTTATAATAGCTCCATAAGCAGATGTTAATGATAAAATTATACTTAAAAATATAATTATACAAAAATCTTTCTTGTTAATTATTTTTTTTGTATATATTTTAAAAACAAATATAATAATAATAATAGCAACTTGAAATCCTAATTCACTTGGCTCATAATAAAAAAATCTTAATCTAACTTCTTCAAAAGTATTTACATAATCATTAAGTCTCCATAAAATATTATTATTTCTTAATATTAAAGCAAATACTAATATTATAAAAAATATATATGATATATTTTTTATAATTTTATTTATATTTATAAACTTTATTTTTTTAATAATATAAAATAATAAATTAAAATTTAATATCAATTTAAAACTTGATACAAAATATCTAATTAAATCTATTGAAGTATTAAGAAATATAATCTGTATTCCAGTGTAAAATAATATAATATAAATTACATATAATAATTTAATTAGATATTTTTCCTTTTTAATTAAAGATTTTATTAAAAGAATTAAACTTAAAATATAAAATAAGTCTAAATTTGCTGATAACACTTGTTTAAATACATATATTAAAGATACTAGCACTAAAGTTCTCCTTTTTTTAATTTATATTTTCCATATTCAATAGGAATGTTTAAAACTCCATTTTCTTCTTTAATTACTTTTCCTTTAGGTGTTATTATTTTATTATATTTATCTGATTTTATCGATATATTTTTAAATTTATAGTCTTTTAATTCTTTTATATTAAATTCAAATGTATCATTTTCTATAGTTAGTTTCAAGTTATCTCTATAATATACATAACTAGCCAATTCTGAACATGTACAAAACCATACATTTTTATCATGCAAATAACTAAATATTTTAATTAAACTTAGCTTATCATCATATATATTTGGTGTTTGTCTTCTTCCATCATCTCTAGCTGGTGAAATATGTTCTTGTATTGAAATAACTAAATTATTTTGTAATAATTTATCTATTAATTTCAACTTTCTTTTTATAAGTAAATTTGGAAAGATTTTTTTAATACTTTTCTTAAGAAAATTTCCATTTAAATTATATATTCCAGTTAATAATCCACCATTAACTGTTGTCGGTATATCAATCACTTTATTTTTCCCAAAATATTTAACATCATTATTTGTAATAAAATTTTTATCACCTCCATTAAAATTAATTTTCATACTATTCTTTTTAATATCATCATATACATCTAAGTTACAAAACCTACACCACCAAATAAATCCAGATTCATCTATACTTTCATCTGAAAACTCATTGCTTATATATCCACAATATTTACCCCCTAAAGGTAATTGCCCAACTGCGTCATTAAATATACTTACTCCTAATGATATTTTATCTAGTGCTTCATTTAAATCTTTAAATAGTGCCCACTCTTGTATAAAATCAGTATTTTTAATTCCAACTCTCCCATGATTTGTGCCATGATAAGCTAATTCATATTTTTTACAGTTATGCAATTCTCTAAAGAATTCTTTAGATTTTTCATCAAAATTTATTGCTCTAGATATAGACTTTATTTTAGAATTCTTTATCATTCCTACTCGTTCTCCAACTGGTACAAAAAAAGTTGTTTTTACATTCTCAAACTTTTCTAAAATATCATTTTCTAAATATGTAATTGATGATTTTTCATGTCTTTTAAAAAATCCCCAATCTTCACCAATATCTAAACTATCATTGTTATTTGAATCAACCCATACATTAGCCAAATCATCTATCATAAATATAACAGGAGATATTGCATTTTTATACCATTTACATATTTTCATTCTTTAGCACCTTCTTCTTTATTAAATAAATTATTTTATAATAAACTTTTTTATCTATTATTTTTAAATAATTAGTTATAATTGCCCAAATTAAAATTATAAAAATACATAATAATAATTCCATTAATAAATTAGTATTGTTATATGTTAATATAAAATAACTTAAATATAATATAATGCTTATTACATAAAACTTTACTATATTTTTATTAAGATTATATCTAAATTCACAACATCTTTTAGAGACTATTTTAAATAAAATATTAGATAAATAATATGATATTATTGTTGCTATAGTTGCCCCATACATTCCTGCAAATGGTATTAAAATAAAATTTAAAATTATATTAATAATTCCTGATAAAATCATTATATAACAATCAAATCTAGTTTTATTGCTTATGTAAATTCCTAAACTATAAAATTCACTTTTTCCATAAATAAAATATGAAATAAGTATTAACGGTATTATTTTATAAGCATTTATAAATTCTACTGGTGAAGTTATAATTATTATTAATTTTCCTAATATAGAAATCATGAACACAACTGCTATTCCAATAATATTATATTTATAATACCATTCATTTAATTTTTCATTAGCATCATTATCTCTATATATTTCAAATTTAAAAGGAGTAAATACCTTTTTAAATGGTAATATAAATAAAGGATCTATAAGTGTCCCAAATTTATACCCTAACGAATATATTCCTGTTATAGATAAACCTGAAAAAAATTCTAAAATATATCTATCAGCTAAATTTAATACAATTGCGGAAATTCCTGAAGGTATTAATTGTATACTATACTTCAACATATTCTTTAACATTTTAAAATCAATTTCTAATTTAAATTTATTAATATTCTTAAATATTAAAAATGCTAATATAATACAATTACTTATTACATATCCTTTATACATTCCTAAAATACCTTGATTAACTATTGCTACAAAGTATACTATTAATGTTAAGTTCAGTATTAGCTTAAAACATTCTAACTTAACAACAATTTTAGCTTCATAATTCATTGAGTATTCTAATATCATTAAATATATAATTTGTTCTGTAGCACATCTTATCAAAAGCAAGAAAAAAATTAAGTTTAAATTTTCCAAAGAAAGTATTTTATTTATATAAAATTGTGATATAATCATGTTTACTATTATAAAAACAATTGAAAATATAATTGAAAAAGTTAATGTAGTATTCATCAATCTTTTTTTTTCTAATTCATTATATGTTTTATAGAATCTTATATATCCAGAATTTATTCCTAAAATAATAAATACACTTATTAAACTAAAAAGCATATCTATTAAAGCTAATTGACCATATCCATAAGTTCCTAATTTGTTTGTATAGAGTGGTATAAATATAAAATTTATAGATTTTGATAAAATTTGTCCGAAAGCATATATAAATGCTGCATTTTTAACCTTTTTCCCCATACTACACCTTCTTAAGTAAATTATTGTATAATTCTAAAATATCTTTAGAACTATCTTGTATTTTTATATTATCTAAACTATTTTTATAATAATCATAATTATTCTTTACATTATATATAATATTAGCTAATTCTTCATTATCATGATATAAAATAGTTCCATTTGGTCTAATACAAACATCAGTGGCAATAGCAGGTGTTTTCATATATATTGATTCTGCTAAAGAAATACCAAATCCATCTACAATAGTTGGTCTGACAAATAAATTAACTTTTCCAAATAAATCAAATATTTCTTCATTTATTGGTTCATAAAAAAATATATAATTTTGTAGTTCATTATCTAAAACTTGTTTTTTTATAAATTTATAATATTCTTTTTCCTCAATAGATTGATTATTTGATTCCATAATAATCATTAGCACTTTTATATTTTCACCTTTTTCTTTAAGCTTTTTAGTTGCATTAATCATAGATTTAAATCCATATAATTCCTTACCTTCAAAAAACCTTATATTCCCACTCATTAGTATTTTAAAATCATTGTTATTAAAAAAACTTTTTAAATTTGGTCTTTCAATATTATTCTCAGAAATACATGGAAAAATAAATGGATTTATATATTTAAGTTTATCTCTATTTTTTACAATTTTATCAAAGAAATTCAAATTATTTTTATCAACAAATATTGTTGCATCTATATCATTTAATGTTTTTATTAACATTTTTCTTATGAAAATATTTGAATTTTTGTATTGATTAACCATACTTTGTCCATGAATAGTTAAAACAATTTTTTTCTTAAAAATTATCTTAATTAACCATAATAAGGATCTTATATACTTATTTATTGTATGAAAATGAATTAATTCACTATTATCTTTTCTTAATAATTTAAATAAATTTTTATATCCATTTAAAGGAATTATATTTTCAGATATATTAATATATGTTTCCTCATTTAAAACTTTAACTTTTAATCCATTATTGTATAAGAATCTTTTTAATCTTTTAATATGTATAGATATACCCCCTATTGGTGGTGGATATGGTCCTATAATAGTAATTTTCATATTAACTCTCTCCAATTTAAAATATAATTAAATACACTGAATAAAGAAATTAATCTTTCCTCTACTGGTTTTTCTTAGCTCTTTTACTATCCTTACATCAACATCAAATCTATCTTTATATTTAGATTTAAATGCTAAAATTATAGAATTTTTATCATTATCCTCAAATTTTTCATTAACAATAACATCAACATACAAATGTCCTATGTTTTCTTGAATTATTTGTCCAGCTAAAATCTTATTTATTACACAATCTAGTATTTTATATGATCCTGTAAAAACTATTTTATTACCTAGTTTATCAATAATATACTCTTTTTTTCTACCTTCTATCTTATTAACCTCTAATTTTCCATCTATAAAATTAAAATCTTTAACTAAATCTCCGGTTTTATATCTAATGAAAGGCATAACATAATTGTTATAGCCAGAGCAAACTATCTCAAAACTCCCATCATCATTTTCTTCTAATTCAACGTATCCATAATTCGGTATAAAAGTGTATTTATTTTTATTGTTTAACTCTGCTAAGCAACAATGTTCCGTATGACCATAAAAATCAAATATTTTAGCATTACAAAAAACTTTTTTAAAGATATCTATTTGCATACAACTTAAATTTTCTGATGCACAAATTATCAATTCTACATCCTTATTTTTTAAATTCATGCTAATCATCTTATTAGCTAATAATTCTAAAGCACTTGGATAGGCCTTTATGCACTTCGCCTTGTATTTAATTAATTTTTTTATGTAGAAAATACAACTTACATCATTAAGCATATAAGTAGACATAATAAGATCATTTGTTCCTCTTTTTTTTCTCCAATATATATTTTTAGCTTTTTTTTTATCTATATTTCTTACTTTATCTCCTCTTAAAATTATTGTTCTCATATCTTTTTTATATCCATTCTTGCTAAATATATAATCTATAAATGCATTTTCTCTAGCTTCATTATAATATTTAAGACTTAAAAATTCTAAAGGCTTGCCTGTACTTCCACCAGTGGATAATTTAATTAATTTTGATTTATTATTCTTAAATTCATTTGATATAAGATTATTATAATTTTCGTTTATTATTCTTTTATCTAATAAAGGTATTTTTTTTATTTCAGATATATTTTTCATATAATTAGGATTAAAGTTTATTGAATTAAATAAATTATTGTAATATGGTACATTTTCAAAAGCATATATTAATAATTTTTTTAATTTTTTAAATGAAAATTCTTCTATTTCACTTGAATTCATTATCTCAAATCTTTTTATTTCATTAATAGTATTCTTATATATTTTTTTATATTTTCTACTTTTTATTAATTTCTTAAAAATTTTATTATTAAGAAATTCTAATGGAGCAAAAAATATTTCTGGTATTTTATCTACAAAACTTTTATACATAATACTCCTTTCAATCAATCAATTTTAATTTTAAGCTACAAAAATTTTCTTTTGTCGTAAAAGTAATTCTCTTTGTATCTTCTAAAACACCATATCTCGCAGAAAATTTACCAACATCAACACAATATTCCATATCAGTTACTATTTTCACTTTAGAGTCAATTATAATTTCATTATTTATAATTTCAACACAACAATTTTTAGCTAAATTAAAATTGATAGTTTTCTTATACTTTTTATTATCATAAAATATATCATTTAATAGTAATATATTATTTTGTATTTCTATATTCCTCTTGTGAACAATTCCTTTAGATTTAAAATATCCATAATGCTCTCCACTAAAAAAAGTTTCATTGAAAACTAATTTTTTAGAAAAAGTTCTTTCCTTTAAAGCAAATAAATTATCAAAATCAATTAAATTCTGCTCCTCATTTTCTATCTGAACTGTATTATGCATACATGTACTTCTAAACTTATTTCTCATTTCATAGTTAGAATTATACACATAAGTACCAGGATCTATAAATATTTCCTTTCCATCAATACTCAATATAAAACTTAATTGATCATTATGACTATGAGCACCTTGCCCTCTAAATGATAGTTCCCCACATCTTATTAATAATTTAAATCTATTATTCTTTAAAATATAATATCCACCATAATAATATTGAGTTATATTATTAAAAAATTTCTTTTCTAATTTATCATTTTCCTCAAATACAAATTTACTATCATAATATTTAATTTTTTCATTTCTTATAAAATTATAATTTTTACTACTATAACCATTAAATAAGTCTATAATATAATCTATACAATACTTTTCTTTTGAGTAATAATTACTAAGTATTATAAATCTACCATCATCATTATCACCTAATAATGGAATTGTATTATCTTGATTTGATATATTATATAAAAACTCTACCATTAATTTTAATTTATTATCAAACTCTTTACTAAATCTATATCCATTTTTTTTTGCAAATATAGCTGTAAATAAAAATAGTTCGGTTACTAACTTATGATAAGAAGTTGACCCCTCATAGCTACTTCCATCATTATTCACTTCATTCTTCATTTCATTCTCTATTTCTTTAAAAGAAAATTCTAACCATTTTTTCGTTTCATTGTTAAACCCTTTAAAATATATTGCTATCCAAAATAGCCCACATATGTCTGAAAGATAATGGTTAGACTTAATTCCATCAACAATTTCTAAATTTTCAAATATAAACTCTCCATGCTTATATAGTATACCATTTATATTAGGAATTTCTTTTTTTAAACTTTTACTTTCTTCAAAAAATTCTAAAGAAGTAATTATATTTACTGCCCTTATTGCTACCTCCATAGCACATGTCCAATTTACTGACATTTTATATGGGTTATTTTTTTTCCAATCATTTATTATTGAAACAAATTTATTAACAAATTTTTCATTATTAGATAATATATATGCTTCTCCAATAAAAACCAAATGATGTAATCTAGATATTTCCCAAGGTATCTTTACATCTGCCTTAAAATTTTTATCAGTTAATTGTATATTTTTATAATATTTATTTTTCCAATAAAAATTGTTTAAATAATCTTTATTCCACTCTATTTTATTATCTGTTTCACATATTTTTATCCCTAAAAACTCTAATTTATTATCTAATACTTTATTAGCTATATTAATTATCTCAGTTTTATAGCAAATATTTTTTCTTAAAATATTATTATCTAATAGTAATCTTTTTTTACTGCTAACAAACTCTAATTTATTATATAACTTTTCCTTAGTAATAAGGTATTTTAAATATTTAAATTTTTCATATAGTTTTTTCTTTATTTTTATATATAATATATTAAAACCATCTTGTTTCAGTATTTTTATAATTTTAAAAAACATATTTTCACCCAAAATTTATTTACTCCAATTATATCCTTCTTTAAATACTCCATTTATAAACAAACCATTTTTTTTAATTTTACTATTCACCAAAGAATTTGCTGATATTACTGTGTTTTCTCCAATAAAACTTCCTTTTAAAATAGTAGAATTACATCCTATCCATACATGATTATCTATATATATATTTTTTTCTTTAACATTTTTAATACCTTTTTTTATCAAATAATGATAATCTGTATCTAATATATTTACTCCCCATGAAATAGCACATTTTTTTCCTATGTGAATATTTTTTAAACATACAATTTTAGAACACTCATTTATATAAGAGTCATTATTTATTTCCAATTTAGCTCTATTTGCAATGACAACTTTACATCCTTTACCTATAGAAACATTTCCATCAATATTAAGAATACCACTCTCATTTATCTCCAAAATTGTATGTACTAAAGTATTATGTTCTATTCCTATCCTTAGAACTCCATTTTTAACAATTATTTTTGACCCTTTTTTTAAATATATTTTGCATCTCTTTCCAACTAATATTTTAGATTTAAATTTTATTGAATACCAAATAGTTTTTAAAATAGACAATTTAAAAATTTTCATAATACCTTCCTATTTTAATAATTAAATAAACTTTCATATAAATTAATTATACTATTCCACTGATAACTTGATATAATTCTTGCTTTTGCTTTTGAAGATAAACTCTTAATATCTTCTTCACTTAAATAATCAACAGAATCTATAAGCTCAGCTAAATTTTTATTTTCCTTCGAAAAATATAAAGCTCCATCTTCTCCAACCTCTTTATTAAAACCAACTTCTAATAATAAATTCAAATCAGTGCTTGCTAAAGCCTCTAATAAAGATGGGTTAGTTCCTCCCACTTCATGTCCATGAATATAACCATATGCGTCTTCTCTTATCTTTTTTAATATCTCTTGATCATAAACCGTTCCTACAAACTTTATTCTTTTATCTAAATTAAATTTAGTTTTTTCTAAAAGCTCATTATAAAATTTATTTTTTTCTACATTTGTAACTATAACTAAGTCTTTATTAGTATTTGATTTCATAAATTCTGTTATTACAACCTCATAGTTATTTTCAGGAACAAATCTTCCTACTATCAAATAATATTTTTTCGGTAATACATTTTGTTTTTTATACCAATCTAAAAGTTTATTATCATTATCTTTAATAATAGATTTTTTACATTCAGCACCATATGCTATAAATGTTGTATTAGGATTATATTTTTTATAATCTTCTTTTATATACTTTTCTATATTTTTTGAATCACATATTAATAAATCAGCATTTTTCACCATTAGTTTTTCAGAAATTTTCCAATACTTTCTTATTAGATAATTCCATTTAGCTCTCTTCCATTCATGGCCATCTGGATTAACATAAATCTTTACACCTAATTTACTAGCTCTTTTTTTATACTTAGATAAAAACGGTCCTATTCTGCAAGCTAATATATATATTAAAGCATTTTTTATTTTTGTCTATGTAATCTAAACACATCTTTAATGCTCTTATATCATAAAGTACTGCTTTTCCAGCACCTAAGTTAGGAACTTTTACATTAAAACATCTTGCCTCATTATATGTAAATTCATCAAAATTATTACTTAGACATGAAACATGATATTTTATATTAGTACTTTTTTTATTACTTGTTAATTTGTCTACAAAAGTTTCAAACCCTCCATAATTAGCAGGTATACCTTTAGATCCAATTATAAAAATATTTTTCATTTATTTTTCCTTTCTATAACTTATATATTCCATTTAAATTTCTCAATATATTTTTAGTATCAAAAATTAACTTTCCCTCAAGCATGTCTTTAAATTCTTTTATATGATCATGTGCTACAAGAACTACTACCAATTCAATATTATCTAAAAACTCATTAAAATTATTATATTGATTTTCAAATATTTTTTCTTCTATCCAAGGATCATATAGTTTTATTCCTTTTACAAAATATCGTTCTAATTTTTCTAATATTTGAAGTGTTGGACTTTCTCTTAAGTCATCAACATTTTCTTTATATGTAAGCCCATATAAACCAACTTTTGATATATCAGTTATTCCATTTTCATTCATGATATCCCTTATTCTATCTATAACAAAATCCGGTTGTGAATCATTAACCTCTCTAGCAGCCTTAATTATATTTACTATTTCAGGATAATCCCCCACTAAAAACCACGGATCTACTGATATACAATGTCCTCCAACTCCTGGACCTGGAGTAAGTATATTAACTCTAGGATGTTTATTAGCTATATTTATTAATTCATAAACATCCATATTCTCTTTTCTACATATTCTTGAAAGCTCATTTGCAAAAGCTATATTTATATCTCTAAATGTATTTTCAACAACTTTTGAAAGTTCAGCTGTTTTAATATCTGTAACAACTATCTCACCCTTACAGAAAGTTTCATACCATCTTTTAACTTCATAACCTATTTCAATATTATCAGAACCTATAGTTCTTGAGTTATTTTTCAACTCATTAACCATATTTCCTGGTATTATCCTTTCTGGAGCATGTACTAAATGTATATCCTCTCCAATTACAAACCCTCTATTTTCAACTATTGGCCTTACAAACTTATCCATAGTACCTGGAGAAACTGTTGATTCTATTACAAGAATTGTCCCTTTATCACAAACTTCTAATACACTTTCTACTGCAGAAATAACATACCTAGCATCTAATTTTTTGCTTTCTTTTATATATGGTGTAGGTACAGTTATTATGTATTTGTTAGTTTTAGCATACTCAGTTGAAAACTCTATTCCTTTATTTAAAGCCTTCTTGTATAAGTTATACAGCCCATCTTCTTTAAAAGTAACTCGTCCATTATTTAATGTATTAACTATTTCTTTGTTATAATCTGTTCCTATGACTTCAATTCCTGCACTTGCAAATGATAATGCTGTTGGCAAACCTATATATCCTAATCCAATAATATTTAATTTTTTCATTTTTCTTATCCCCCTAGTTTAAATTTTCTAATATTATATCTATAATTCTTGAACAAGCTTTTCCACCTCCGTAAGGATTATCAGCCTGTGCCATTTTTTTATATAAATTTTCATTATTTATTAATTCATTTGTTATATTAAATATCTTATCTTTATCTATTCCTTCTAATTTAACAGTTCCATCTTTTACCGCTTCTGGTCTTTCTGTATCTGTTCTTAAAACTATAACTGGTTTACCTAAAGCTGATACTTCTTCTTGAATTACACCTGAATCAGTCATTATTAAATAAACTTTATTCATTAAATTTGTAAAATCTACAATCCTAATTGCTCTATCAAATGAATTCTTTCTTTATAGCTATCAAAATACATATGTGCTAATTCTTTTATGCTAGAATTATTATGCATTGGAAATATAACTTAAACACTGTTATTTCCCTTTGTTAATTTAGTTATAGCCTCAAAAATATTCTCCATTAGTTTTCCCTAATTTTCTCTTCTATGAGTAGTTAATAAAACAATCTTTTTATTTTTAAAATCTATTTTATTTAACACATCTTGTTAAAATTTACATCTATCATCAATAATACTTAAAAGCACATCTATAACAGTATTCCATGTAACATAAATTTTTTCTTCACTAACACCTTCTCTTAATAAATTCTCTTTATTAGTATCTATATGTGAAAAATGCAAATTAGTTATAACTCCCGTTAATTTTCTGTTAGCTTCTTCAGGAAAAGCTGATTATAATTCATAACTTCTAAGCCCTGCTTCCACATTCCCAATAGTCACTTTATTATAAAATTCAGCTAAAGCTCCATTATATCTAAATCATACCGGGGCTTTATACTAGAAATTTCCAACACAGAATCTAACATTTCTCTATGTTATGCTGTTACACAAACTATAGATTCAAATCTATTATCTTTTTCTAAAAATTTAACAAGTGGAGCCATTTTTATAGCTTCTTGTCTAGAAGAGAATACACTAATTACTCTTATTTTATTCATAATCATCATTCCCTTTAACTCGCACTTTCATCTCCAAAAAGCACAAAAAACGTTTTAAAAATTAACTTTATATCTAGCCAAAAATTTCTATCATGGACATACTTTATATCCAGCTTCATCCAATCTTCAAAATCTATATCATTTCTCCCCATAACTTGCCAATAACATGTTAATCCCGGCTTCACTTCTAGCCTTTCTAACATCCAGGGTTCAAATTTAGCTACTTCCTTTGGAAGGCTTGGTCTAGGACCAACTAAGCTCATTTCACCCTTAAGAATATTTATAAGCTGAGGAAGTTCATCTATACTAGTCTTTCTTATAAACTTTCCAACCTTAGTTATTCTAGGATCATGTTTCATTTTAAACATAGGTCCTGACATTTCGTTTTTTTCCATAAGCTTAGCTTTAAGCTCTTCTGCATTACTAACCATGGATCTAAATTTGTACATATTAAATTCTTTACCATACTGTCCAACTCTTTTTTGTGAAAATAGTACGCTACCCTTGCTATCTTCAATTTTTATAGCTATTGCTACAATTAAAAATACTGGACTTAATATGATTAATCCAAAGCTAGCTCCAAGGATATCTATTAATCTCTTAAAAAACAAGTATATTCTATTTCCTTGGTCTGCTTTTATATATTCTTTTTCTTCTTGAACCTTCTCCATAGATTCATACATCAAGCTTTCCTCCTAACCAATAATTTTGATATTAATCTCTATATAACTTATCTAATAAATTTTGCATCTAATATTAATAAAATAACAATTAACATAAACACTATAACTCTTAAATATTATTACTTTTTTTCAGTTTTTTTACATCAAAATTGACAACTTACACTTCTAAATTAGAGGTGTTAAGTTGTTTTATTTAAATATTAATCTTTTTTATAATAATGATAGTATTTTCCCCTTTGATTTTCCTCTCCATTAAATACTGTTCCTATTATATTAGCATTAACTGCCCTTAAGCCCTTTACAGCTTCAATTACAGCATCCTTTTTTGTATATCCATACTTTACAACTAGTATTGTTCCATCTACCTTTGTTGAAAGTATTTTTGAATCTGTTACTGCATTAACTGGAGGAGTATCTAATATTATGTAATCATATTTTTCCTCTAATTGAGTTAAAAGATGTTCCATAGCTCTTGAAGCTAACATCTCAGCAGGGTTTGGAGGAACTAATCCTGAAGGTAGTACATGAAGTCCTGATTCATGTTTGTAAACCACCTTAGAAAATTCAACATTTCCAATTAAAAATTCTGATAATCCTCTAGAATTACTAATTTGAAATTCTTTATGTACAACTGGTTTTCTTAAATCACAATCTATAAGAATTACCTTTTTTCCATCTTGCGCAAAGGAAAGAGCTAAGTTAGCACTTGTTGTTGACTTTCCTTCTCCTGGCTCAGAACTAGTAATAACAATAGATTTTACTGGATTATCAAAGGAAGAGTATTGTATGTTTGTTCTTAAGGTTCTATAACTTTCAGCTGCCACTGATTTTGGATTATTTTCTAATATTAACATCTACTTTCCCCCTTATTTTTCTATACTATCGTAATCTGGAATAGCTCCTATTATAGGTAAATCTAAAGTTTTTTCCAGTTCTTCTCTTGATTTAAAAGTATTATCTAAGTATTCTATTAAAAGTACTACTCCTACTCCTAACATAAGTCCTAAAACAAAAGCAATAAGTATATTAAGCTTCTTATTTGGACTTACTGGATGTTCTGGAAGTTGTGGTTTTTGTATAACTTGTACATTTCCATTTGGAATAAGTTCCTTAGATTCCGAAATAAATTCATTTGTTATGGCCTCTGATACCTTTAAAACTTCCTTAGGATTGCCTCCCTTAAAGCTTAAATCTAATATTTGAGTATCCGCACTTGGAGTAACATTAAGATTATTTAAAATCCCTCTTATTTGATTTTGATTATAATCTAAGTTAGCACTTTTAACTGCCTTAGTAACTAAGTCTGAAGTCTTTACAAGTTCTGCATAAGTCTTCATAAGTTTTTGATACATCATAACATCATTATTATTATAAGATGCATTTTCTTGAGTAGTCTCTTGCTTACCAATGAAAAGCTTAGTTTTTGCCTCATATTGTGGTTTTATAACAAAAAAACTTAATATTGCTGAAACTAAGGTAGCAGCTATAGTTATTAGTGCAATTAGTTTCCATCTCTTCTTTAAAGCATAAGCAATTTCTTGTAAGCTTATAGTATTTTCTTCCATGAATCCTCCTATTACTTTATTTAGTTTTTTATTTTAACAAATTAATCTCACTTAACTATAATATACTAAAATCCTTCTTTCATAAAGCCCCCTGTAATTTCTATTTTTTCTTTTTTTCTTATTTTAATGAATTATTTTTTAATAAATACCCTTTGTATTTTTAAAAATAATTAAAATATCCCTCAAAAAAATGTTTAAATTTGTATATACTTTATTTGTAAATTAGTTATATTGAAAAATATAGCTTATTCCCTCTTAAAAATAACATTTTTTTCAAAATAAAAAGTTTTCATTCCCAAATAATTCTACTTATTTCTTATAAAATCACATTTTGACAAATAATACATTTGACTTTTTTCAACAAATACTCATAATTATGAATTTTTTGTTAACTTTATTTTCTTATAATTTTTAAAGTATTTTATTATATTCATTTATTTATATATTATTAGTTTCAATTCATATAAATAAAATCATTAATTATATACAACTTTTATTGTTATACATCCTAAATCCTCTTTTACTGTCTTTGAAAGCTTAACATTTAAGTTTCCCCAATTAAACTTTTTGTTTTTCCACTTGCTATTTTCTAAAGAAATTCCTAAATTGTTAGAAATCCAATGTTCATATCTCTCAAATTGATATTTTTCTAAGTTATCAATGCTTCTAAGATCTATTTCCTTTGGTCTAATTCCCTTAAACTCCACATCAACAAAAAAATCTAACCCCTCTACATTAACAGGCTCTAAAAGTTCAAATTTATTTCTGTCCTTAAACTCTGAAACTGTAAACTCATAGTTCTTTTTTAAATATCTCTTAAAAAAATACTTATTAGTTCCCCTTTTAAGATTTTTTTTCCCAATTTTAACTGTTCCTTTACATAAACTCATAATTCCACCTACTATCAATATTATTTTATTGAAAACATCTTGCTTTCTAATAAATCTTTCCTTTAAATACACTTAATTTTATTTTTATTTCATATATTTTATTCCCTATTGAAATATATTTTCATATTATCAAATCATAATATTTAGGTAAATTTAATTCGTTTTACAATTTACAACATGTTTATTCTTAAATTTAATTTTTTCATTTTATTTTTTAAATTACACTAGACTTTTTAAATAAAGTTTATATTTAGTTTAAATCTTTAATACTGTAGAAATTTTTTATTTATAAATTATATAAAAAATATTATAACTTCCTTTAAATTCAACCTTTTCATTTAAGTATATCTCTAAAACTTTTTTAAAGTTCTATTATTATTATTTAAAGCCTTATTTAAATCTTATATATATTATTAAAAATCTAATAAAAAATGGCTTGTACCAAAACTCACTATAAAACTTATAAACCTCTTCCTTAAACTAATTAATATAAAATCTTCTATATTATTTTTAAATATAAAAAGTGATATATTATCGCTCTTTAGGAATCTATAAATTTTATTAAGGAGTAACTTTGGTACAAGCCTCTTAATAATTTAATATATATTTTTAATTATTATGGATATTTAGCTTAAGCATATTTAATATACTTTTCTTAAAAGCTAATTTTATATACTTTAATCAATACAATATACTTCTTCTAAAGTTAAGCTTTATACTCTTTAATTATATCTATAAAGCTCTAATTCTAACATAGTATATTTACTCTAAAATTCATCATTTACTTTATCTATATCTTTAATAGTTTCATCTAATTCTTCATTGCTTTCCTCTAATTTTAGTCTTCCATAGATAACTTTATTTACTACTAAAGCTATACCTATTCCCATTACTATAAAAGCTATTCTCATAGGTACTGAAACTCCTGGTTGGAATAAAATCATTGCAGCCCCTAAAGAACTCATGGTTATGAATATCATCTTTATCTTATATTCCTTGATGAATGTGTAAATATAACTTAGGATAAGTAAAACTATACTACTAAACTGTTGTGGTACAATATAAACAAATATTAATACAAATATTGCTGATCCTATTAAAGTACCAAAAAATCTTTCCTTAACCCTAGTCTTAGTATCATCAAAATGTGGTTGAGTTATTGACATTGCAGTAATGCTTATCCACATTGATTTTTGAAAACCAAGTATGCTTCCAAGTAACATAGCTATGGATACAGCCAGTGCCATTCTTAGTGAAAAGTTAAATTGAAGGGTGTTTTTATTCATAGTTTTTATCATTTCACTTATATTCATATGATCAGAGTCATCTTTTTTTCTATGACTGAAGTAATAAACTAAAGCTATTAATGCTCCTCCAACAAATAATGCTATAAGTCTTCTTGGCAATTCACTCCATGTAATAGGAGTTCCTTCTATAAATACATAACAAAGTATAAAAGGTAAATATGCCTTTGTTTCCATAGCGTTAGTAACTAAATATGAAACTACAAATATGCTTATGAAATTTACTACAAAGCCTAAAAATGGATTTATTGAAGCTATTTGACTTGAAACTCCCATAAGAACGAAAGATAACACTGTAGTTATAATAGCCTCATTTAATTTTAAACTTAAATGAACATCTACAAACATAAGCATTGCAGTTATGGCGCATACCCCTACAAGACTATTAGCACTTCCAAAGACAGCTCCATATAAAGTAACAAAGATAACTATACCAATTATCAAGATTAAATTACTTATAAGAATCTTAGGTTTTAAATTCTTTTTTATACTTTTTATCATTCTCTCTATTCCTCTTTTCCATCTAGTCATTTCTTCTGTCGAGCATTATACCACATTTATAAATTTTAGTGAAATAAGTTTTTTAGGTAAAAAATTATAGTTCAAAGCATTTTTTTATTACTTTGAACCCTTATTCATTACTTTATTAATATCTCTAGTGTCTTTAAAAAACTTTTTTTACAACTTACACCAAACTATTATATAAAAATAGATTACTTTAGAGGGTTAGAAGCAACTCATAATTTAGATAAAAATTCAAATTTTAATTAATAAAAATAAGACCAAAAATATTTTTAGTCTTATTTTTTCACCCATTTATGTTTAAAATTTGACCAGTTTTGCATCTGATATTTAACTTTTTTTATTTAATTTTTATACTTTACTTGTATATATAATGGAATTTTGGAGGGAATAAAAGAAAAACTATGAAAAACATATTTATATTTATTTTATTTATAGCAATAGATTATTTTCTTTCTATTGGATTATTTATATCTTTAAACTTTATATTTTTTAAAATTAATAGTATTAAATTCAATCAAGATTATAAAAAATATAATTTTTACTTTTATTTTTTATCAAAGCTTATTCCTGTTTTTTTAATTTCTATATTTATTATTAAAAGTGCTAAATTTATTGGATTAGTTTATTTATTATTTTCAGTTATTTATAAAATTATAGATTTTATAAAATTTTTGAATTATTTTGATAAAAAAGATTTCAAATAAAATCAATTTGAAGAGTAACAAAAGGTGTAACAAAATGAAATTAAAAAGTTATTTTGTTACACCTAAAATTTTATATTTTACATGAAATTTTAGATTAAACAAAACAGGGAACAATGAAAAATTAAAATTAATCAAAGCCCCCTGTAAAAATCCCCTATGAAATTAATTAAATATGTGTAACTCTTTAAATTACTTTTTCTTAAAGCTTATTATGGCTTTGAATAAATCACCATCTACTTCTATATGAAATTTTCCACCTTGAAGTTCAACAAAGCTCTTAACTATTGCAAGCCCTAATCCTGAACCCTCTGTGTTACGAGATTTATCTCCTCTTACAAATCTATCTGAAATTTCATTAATATTAAAGGTTATTTCATCTGCTGAAATATTTTTTATGATAACATCAACATTTTCTCTTCCCTCTTTAATATCTATATACACCCTTGAATTAGGAAGAGCATATTTAACTACGTTGATTATTAAATTTTCAAATACCCTGTAAGTTCTTTGTCCATCTAGTGGTAAGATTACTTTTTCCTCTGGCAATGAAAGTCTCATATCTAAACCTGCTTCATTTATTTTATCATCTAATTCTAAAACTACTTGTTTCATAAGATATGAAATGTCCACATCCATTATATTTAAATTTATATTTCCAGTAGTAGCTTTACTTACTTCAAATAAATCTTCTATTAAGTGTTTTAACCTTTGTGATTTTCTCTCTAAAGTTTCTAAGTAAGCTTTCCTTTTTTCCTCATCTTCTTCTCCTTTTAATAGATCAACATAAGCAATTATTGATGTTAATGGAGTTTTTAAATCATGAGAAACATTTGATATAAGCTCTGTTTTCATTCTTTGACTCTTAACTTCTTCATCAACTGCTGCCTTGAATCCTTTTTGGATATTATTTAATTCATCTCTCATTGGATTAAAGAAGCCACAATCCTCATCATCCTTAGAGTCTAAGTTTCCATTTGATATTTCCTTGGTCTTTTCTAAAATTTTGTTATAGTCCTTTTTCCACTTATCTATATATTTTCTACCAAAGTAGAATAAAATTCCTGAATATATTACTACTCCAAATATTCCAAAGAACCAAACTGAACAAAGGATTGATACAATGACAAAGTTTATTCCTAAAATTATTAAAAGAACCTTATCACTATTCTTATTTAAATCTATTCCTTTAATATAGTTTATGAATTTTCTTAAGATAAAAAATATAAAGTCTTTTACTTTATAAACTAATAAATGCTTTCTTATATAATTTTTAAATCCAATATTAAATATATATTTTACATAGATTACTTCAAAGAATACAAAGCCATATATGACCATCCAATAAAGCACATTAATTATATTAGTAACTATATCTAAATGTGGTAAGCTAGTCATTTTTAGAGCTTCACTTAATCCTCCTTGAAGTGTTGGAATTATTATAAGTCTTCCACTTTCAATTGTGAATGCTAGCATAATTGAAGCTATTATAAAGTTAATCTCAAAAGGAATCTTTAAAAACTTATTAAAACCTAAAACCTCTCTTGTATATTTAAATGGAATAAGTAAGGCAAGTAAACAAGTGACTATTATTCCAATCATGATAAAAGGAGCACTAGCACTCCCAAGTGCCATAATCTTATGATTCATTTCACTATAATATAAGTTATCTTGATATTCTAAAGTTTTTGGTACTGCATACACATAAGTCATATTTTCTATGGGTTTTGCTTCATACTCATTGTGATATGCAAAATACTGTGAATCCATATCTAATAATAGATTGCTTACCCTTGGGCTATCCTCCCCATAAATTTTTTCTAAAGAAACCTTGCCTCTATTGTTATACTTAAGTACCATATAAAATCTATAATAATTTTCTAAATCACCATTTTCAATATATGAACCCTTTGCTAAGGCTTCAAGCAACCAATTTTGATCTCCTTTGGTTTCATATACTGTATTCCCCTCTTCATCCATAGCATATACTCTTAAGTTTCCTAAAGAATGTACTTTATTTATAAGTTCTTTAATATAGGAATTTAACTCTCTCTTATCTTCATTTAAGTTATATTCTGGACTCTCTTCACTATTAGATATATTTTCCCTTTTTAAAGTGAATAAATCCTCTATAGGATTTAGTTCTTTATCATTTTCCTCAGCTTTTTTCTCTAAATAATCATAGTAAATTCCATAGTTTGTATTTATTATTTTTTCTCTAAAATTATAATTATCAAGTAAACTATAACTTGTAATATAGTTTGGAGCATTTTTCTTTATTATAGGATATGATAATAATAAACATATAGATATAATTCCTATTAATATTAAGGTTATTATTGTAAAAAACCACTTTGTTTTATTAGTTCTATTTTCCTTATTAACTTGTAAGTTTTCCTTATTGCTTTTCGATTTTATAGCCAACTCCCCACACCACCTTTAAATATTTTGGATTTTTTGGATCTATCTCTATTTTTTCTCTTATATTTCTTACATGGACCATTACAGTGTCTGTGTTTACTGCATTTTCATTCCATACTCTTTCATATATTTCCTCTGCTGAAAAAACTCTTCCTGGACTCTTAATAAGTAATTGAAGTATTTTAAATTCTATAGGAGTTACTTTTACTACATCTCCATCTAATATTACTTCTTTTCTATCACTATTAACTTCTAATCCACCTATGGCATAAGAATTTGTTTTCTTCTCATCCTTTTTTACCATGTTTAAGTATTTAGAATATCTTCTTAATTGAGAATTAACTCTTGCAAGAAGCTCTAGTGGATTAAATGGTTTTGTTACATAATCATCTGCTCCAATATTAAGTCCTAAAATTTTATCCATATCTTCTGATTTTGCTGATAACATTATTATAGGAAAGTCATAACTTTCTCTAATTTTCATTACCATTGTTGCTCCATCCATTTTAGGCATCATTATGTCAACAACAGCTAGATGAATCTCTTCTTTTTCAACTATTTCTAATCCTTCTAAGCCATTACTTCCTTTAAATACATTGTATCCTTGATTTTTTAGATATATTTCAATAGCCTCTGCTATTTCCTTTTCGTCTTCAACAACTAAAACATTATACTTTTCCATCTCTTTATTACTCCCTTTTTTATTACTATATTTTTATTAGATACCATATAAAACTTAGCTTAATTTTATTTTTAAATTTAGCTATAATTTAATTAGTGTTGATTTTAAATCTCTCTTAAAGACTATCTAATCTTATAAGCTTAAACTAAAATATTTCTCTAATTCTTTAAATTTTATCCAATAATTTCAATATAATAATATCATAGAAAGCTTTTTCACTGTTAGAAACATAGCCTTTCCTTAACTATTTCCTTATATTCTTTAAAGTTTGTTAATACCTCATTGTCTATATTTCCAAAAACATCTGCTGAAAACTGTATTTTTGTAAAAGGAAGTGGTATGCCATAGTTGTCACTTTTATTTTTTAATTTTAACCTCTTTGAATGCCGAACCTTTATTCCAACAAAAGGTTTATTTGAATCTTTTGCTAAGGAAAAGGCTATTTTCTTTGGCTCATGTAATGGACCTATGGGACCATCTAAAGCTAAAGCAACTAAGGAGTCCTCCTTGCTTTTTTCCCTTAATTCCTTAATAAATTCTTTCTTATGAACATCATCTGGCATTTTAAGAGCATTAGCTCCATAAGAATTAAGAATATATTCTATATACTCCCCTCTAGAGTCATCTGTAACAACTACATTTACATCTAACTCTTGATTTTTTTTAACTTTATAATATCTATTTAATTTTTTTAATAGAAGATTCATAGAATAACTATTTTCCTTCCAAAAGCCTAAAATACAATTATCCATAATCTCATCATCTATCTCATAAAAATTTTCAAAACTTACTGTACTTGTCTTTAGTACAAAGTTTAAATATCCATTGTAAACACGCTTAACTACCGCCTTCAATTTAATTATCCCCCTAGCCTTTATTCTATTTATAGATTTTCAAAAACACCTCCAATTTCTATCCTAAAAATTTTAATAATTCCTCTCCCAAGAAATATCCTGATGATATTAAAACTGTATTCCATATAAAAATGCCTAAAGTTGCATAAACACTATACTTAAGAAAATTTAATTTCAAAACTCCTGCTGGTATTGATATTACTGTCCTAGCCATTGGAATTAGTTTGCTTATTAAAATTCCTGTATAACCCTTTTCTCTTAAATAATCAATTTTGCTATTTACAAAGCTTTCGTGACTTGGAAATTTATTTAGATATTTTTTAAGAATTAATTCTCCTCCAAATCTTCCTATGCAATAAAGTATCCAACTTCCTATTAGACCTGCTATTACAGATACCAAAAGTGCTGTTATAAGACTCATTTCACTTTTAGAAACTAAAACTCCAACTGCGGGCATTATTATTCCTGCAGGAAGCCCCGGTAAATTCATATATTCTAAAAGAATAATCACAAATAAAAATAAAAGCCCGTACTCTGAAAAATAGTTTGTTATAGTTCCAAAATCCATACCCCTTACCTTTCAATTTTAAAATTTTATTTAATCTATATTTTTATTAATTTTTGATTTTAACTTCCCCTCCTAATCTAACTTAATTTTCAAGGGAATTTCTATTATCTAAATTGTTAATTGCTTTCTTCTCATTTGCTACACTCTTATAATAAACTTTAAAAATAAAGAAACTCCTCAGATAAATCTAAAGATTTTCTAAAGAGTTTCTTAATATTTTTTGATTTTAGTTAGTAATCTTAAAAGGACTTATTTTTAACTTCTAAAATTTTAGGTAAACTGATTTTTATATACTTTTTTATTCTTAATAAATCTCCCTTAGTTCTTCCTCTATTTTATTGAAAATTACATTTAATAAATTTTTATCTACATTAATGTGTTTTGATGAAATTCCCCAATTTGAGTAATTTATAAATAATATAAGACATCTTATCTTGCTTAAAATTATGCTCTGTTTATACACTAAATCTTTAAGCTCTAAATTTTCAGCAATTAATTTATTTTCCATTAACTTACACTCAATAAGGTTACAATCTAATAGAAGTTTAATTGTATTTTCATTATATTTCTCTTCATATAATATGCTTTTTAACTCATAAAGAAGTTTACTTGTTAATTCTAAATACCTTTCCTTTAAATCATATATAGAATTTTTTATGCTCTGTGGGAAAATAATCTTGTTAATTCCTAAAGCTATTACTATTCCTATTATTACAAATAAAAATCTATAAAAGGCTAAGTATCCAACTGTACTTCTAGATAATCCAAAGCTTAGAGTCATAAGTGCTGTGCATACAACCTTTTTCTCATAATCCTTTTGGACAAAGTAAAGAAACATTAATATTAATAGAAGTAATTCTAAAGGAATAATATGCGGGAAAAATGTAAATATAGAAATGTAAATTATCACTCCTATTATTGTCCCTTTGAATCTTTTTATTGCTTTTGTTAAGGTTTCTTCTTCATAGGGCTGTATAACCACATAAACGCTGGTAACAATCCATCTTCCCTGAGGTATTTTAAATAAATCTACTATAAACATTATTAGAGAAACTGCTATTGCTAGTTTTAAAGAATAAGCTACCCTTAAATGTTTCATTTTTAAAGAACTATTTCCTATTAGTAGCTCCTTAAGATTAAATTTTACTTTAATTCTCTTCCTTGATTTCTTCCTATTATATTCATATAAATTATTTATATTTTTCTCTAAAAGTCTTATAAGTTCAGTGCATTCCCCTAAAAAAGCATATTCTTTCTCAGTCCAATTATTTATGGTAGAATCCTTATTTAAATCATCCTTCTCCTCATTAATACAATCCACTTTTCTTTCTAAAAATAAAGTTATGTTTTCTAAATCATGATTTAAACTATTTAAATAGTCTATTACGTCTTTAGATTTATTATTAATTTTGCCAACTTTATTGATTATTGAATTTATTCTTTCTAATATAAGTACAATATTAAAATAAATATCATCCTTATGATTTTCTATAAATTTATTATTATTTCTTCCTTCAATCAAAATTAATAATTTTCTTAATTCGCTATCTATATAGATATTTTCCTTTTCCCTATAGCTTTCATTTATTATATGACAGATTTCCTTCTGAATATTTCTTATAGATC